>Ga0196972_1000283_pt1 | contig 33675 bp, 22 predicted proteins | sample S1v_2013CmetaG_FD_148618 | JGI IMG/M metagenome (GOLD analysis project Ga0196972, IMG submission 148618) | Soil microbial communities from Anza Borrego desert, Southern California, United States - S1+v_20-13C | ecosystem: Environmental > Terrestrial > Soil > Desert | place: USA: California...
AATTTCCAGCATGCGTGGACGAGTGGGTTTGTGGCGGGAATGACGATGGGGCATGCCGGATGATCGTTGTTCGATGTTCATTGTTCGAAGCCTGTTAGCTGGATAGCTTATTAGCGGTGGTCATCGGGCAACGACCATCGGTCAACGACCTACATCTGCTTTTTCCCCTGCACCAACGCCCACGCCCCAATGGGCGAAACAACGGGCAGCAGTAGGAACCAAAAGGAGCCCGTTATGAAGATGCCGGTCATTGTCAATGCAAGCAGGTAGAATGGATAACTGAACAGCAACAGGGTTACCATTATCGAATCATAATGATCATTGTGTGCTGAAGTATTCCTGGCTATGAGCTTTATTGGAAAGTAAAGAGGAATATGAATTATAAAACCAATAATTGCAGGAATAAGCAAAAGTATTTTCCGATCTATCCCTACCTCCACGGTTAATTTTTTTCGACGTTCTGACCTGTTCCGGGCGGGAATTTCATACACCAACTGTTCCAGTTCATCTTTCAACTTTGCATTGAATTGCTGGTAAAGTGTGCCGTCAGCTAAATTCAAATCAAACTCATCGCGGTGGATTTCATTACCAAAATTCAAAAACACATTCTTCCCAAATTTCCGGAATGAACTATAGTTAATTCCAACAGGTAAAACAGTTAACGGGATATCATTAAGCCAGGTGTCAATGGCGAGCCTGGCAGTCCCTTTCTTCAAGGGGCGAAGGTGCCATTCATTCACGCATTTGCCTTCACTAAAGATGAGGATGATCCCATTACGCCTGAATATCTTTTTGCACTCTTCAAATGTGTTATAGTTACTGCTCAGGTTCTCTACACCTTCGCTAACGCGGTACACCGGTAAAATTTTTAAGGAGGTCAGTAGTGCAGAAATAAATTTATTTACGAAAACATCACCCCTGGCAAGAGAATGAACAGGCTGCCGGAACAATGCATCAAGTATCACCGCATCAAGATAGGAATTGGGATGATTGCAGGCAAGAAGGAGAGGGCCCTGCGTTCCCAGGACCCCCGGTTTGTTGATGATGATCTTCCTGCAGAAGATCCTGATGGCTAACCTTACGACGATCTTTAGGCTACGGTAAAGCAATAAATAATTTTGGTGAATATAGAATCTTTGTACATTCAAAGTCTTTTCCATCCTGTTCCTGCTTGTATTTACGGTGAAAAATCAAAATCTTTGTATGCATGCATCTTACAACCTTTTCATTTCAGAAAAAATGCGTAAGTCTATTCGCGGTTGTGAGCCTGCTTTCTTTAATTGTATTTTCACAAGACAGCAAAGCCGGTGGCAAAGCATCTCATTCTGAAGAATATCCTGCCATTAATGTAGAAATTGCCAGTTATCTTTCACCCCTTCGTGACTCTTCCGGTGTAGCAAAGTACCGCCTCGCTCTTTGTGCTGACGTGCCTAACAATAAACGACCATTACAGGTGGCCTATCACCAGGAGAGCGGACATGTGTTTCTTGTGCTGCAGAAAATCGTTCCCGGTACTGACACACTGCACCGTGTGTTTGGGTTCTACCCCCGGCGCGGGCTGCCCACTTTATTTTTCAAAACAATAAGCAGTAGAATAAAAGATAATAGTTACAGGGAATATGATGTGGAAGTAAGCCTTGATATTACTGCTCAACATTTTGACACCATCATGGCCATGGCGGTTGATCTGGCGGCCCGCAAGTATCACATCAATAAGTTTAATTGCTATGATTATGCACTCCGGATATTCAATGCGGTGGCGGGCGATTCCACCCTTCCCGCCGTGTATGTTCGGTTTCCCTTTATTTTCGGCCGTGGCGGTTCCCCCTGTTCGGTCTACAAAGACCTCACGCGGCTTCAATCAAGCGTGTTTTGGGGGAGTAGGATCAGGTTTGGAGTGATGAGAGCGCCAGTGAGTACGCATGTCAGGTAAATGTTTGGCCGTTGCTCATTGGCCGTTGTCAGTTGTTGGAGGTTTGGGTATTCTTCGATTCTTTGAAAAATGGGCGATTTGGAATTGAATATCTACTCATTTTCAAATAATTATACATAAAATACTTTCGATCAGCGATCAACTGGCCATGAAATGCGGTGGTGGTCCCTGGATACGAACGTTGATCAACGATTGAACCTTTTTTTGCCATCTAAATCGTATCTTTGCAGCCCGATTTAAAACCTTCGGGATATTCATCATGTTTGAAACGTTAATTAGAAAACAATTAAACGCTGATGCACAGGAGATTGCAGCTGAAAATTCAGAGGCGACTACAGCGACAAAAAAGGAACCCGTGCAGACCGCTCACGACGATTTTGACTGGAGCGTTGACAAAAGAAATGTAACGAGTTACAACAAGGAAGAAAAAGAGAAGTACGACAAGGTGTATGATGAAACTTTCGTTCAATTGAACGATGGCGAGCTCATGAAAGGCACCGTAGTTGGTCTCACAAAGACTGACGTTGTATTGAACATCGGTTTCAAGAGCGATGGTCTTATTTCCCTGAATGAATTTCGCGATCTTCCCAACCTCAAAGTAGGTGATGAAGTGGAAGTAATGATCGTGGAAAAAGAAGACAGGCAGGGTCACCTCAACCTTAGCCGCAGGCAGGCACGCATTACCCGCGCGTGGGAACGTATTGTGGAGGTTCACAAAACAGGAGAGGTTATTACAGGTACCGTTACCAGCAAGACCAAAGGTGGTCTTATCGTGGATGTATTTGGAATGGAAACCTTCCTTCCAGGTTCACAAATTGACGTTAAGCCCGTTACTGATTACGATCAGTTTGTTGGTAAGACCATGGAGTTTAAAGTGGTTAAGATCAATGAAGCAATCAAGAACGCCGTTGTTTCACACAAGGCACTTATTGAAAGCGACATCGAAGCTCAGCGTGCTGAGATCATGAGCAAGCTCGAGAAAGGCCAGGTTCTGGAGGGAACAGTTAAGAACATTACTGACTTTGGCGCATTCATGGACCTCGGTGGTCTCGATGGATTGCTATACATCACTGATATTTCATGGGGTCGTATCTCTCATCCGAGCGAAGTACTCAAAATGGATCAGAAGATCAACGTGGTGGTACTTGATTTTGACGATGAGAAGAAACGTATCAGCCTTGGTTTAAAACAATTGACTCCTCATCCCTGGGACGTTCTTTCTGACAATGTTGCAGAAGGAAACGTGGTTAAGGGCAGGGTAGTAAATATTGAAGATTACGGTGCATTCCTCGAGATTATGCCGGGTGTGGAAGGCCTCGTGCACGTGAGTGAAATCACATGGGCGAATACTCCTATCAACGCCAAGGAATTCTTTAAACTCGGTGACGAGCATGAAGCAAAGATCGTTACACTTGATAAGGCGAGTCGCAAGATGAGCCTTTCCATCAAGCAACTTTCTCCTGATCCCTGGAATGACATTGAAGTTAAGTTTGCTGAAGGAAGCCGTCACACGGGTCTCGTCAAGAACATTACCAACTACGGTGTATTCGTTGAGCTGGCTCCCGGCATTGGTGGCATGATTCACATTAGTGACCTTAGCTGGTTGAAGCGTTTCAACCACCCAAGTGAGTACACTAAGGTGGGCGCAAACATTGACGTTGTGATCATGGGCATTGACAAGGAAAACAGGAAACTACAACTGGGTCATAAACAACTGGAAGAAGATCCATGGAATACTTTGCAGGATACATTTGCTATTGGCACCGTGCATGACGGAACGGTTTCACGCCGTGATGATAAAGGCGCGATCGTGCAACTTCCGTATGGTCTTGAAGGATTCGCTCCTAACCGTCATCTTGCAAAAGAAGATGGAAAGAGCATTGGCGCTGATGAAACTGCGCAATTCATGGTCATTGAATTTGACCGCAATGAAAAGCGTATCGTTGTTTCTCATACCCGCATCTGGGAACAAGTGCAGGTAGAAGAGAAGGAAGCAGCGAAGAAAGAAGCGAGAACAGAATCAGAAAAGACAAAGAAAGCGGTTAAGAATATCCAGGGCAAGGTAGAAAAGGCAACCCTCGGTGACCTGGGTGTGCTTGCTGACCTTAAGAAGAAGATGGAAGGCGGAAGCTCTTCATCATCTGAATCTGAAGAAACGAAGCCGGCTGAATAAGACGACAAATGTCAAAATATACAAGTCCCTCGTAGTTTTACGAGGGACTTTTTTGTGCTATTACTTGCATTATTCGGAAAGGCAAAGTAATTTGCACCCAGATTACTACAAGCACCATCCGTACATCCTATCAACTTCCGCCTTCCACATCTCCTGTAGCCACCCAAATTCCATCATTTCTGAAAAGCTTTAAGGTTTCCTGCATTGACTAATGCGGAACGACCAATCCCGTATCGTTTGATAAATTCAGAACCCTTAGAAAATTTATCTAAACCCTAAAGCATACGTCAATGAAAACTTTCATTACGCTGTTACTGGTAATAATATCAGCATCAGCTTTCTCCCAAACCGTTCTGGTTACTGAAACCTTCCCGAGTACGGAATTCAACAATAGTGGTAGCGGAGGTCAATCCGGGGTTTTCAATGGAGACCTCTCTGGTTGGAGCTTTTCCGCTTCAGCGTCATCAATCATTGAAGTTGACAATGCGCCGGATAATGGCAAGACGAAGGGGCTTCGTTTGGCAAGCGGCAGCGGAAGCAATAACAATCCCAGGACAAACACGGCAACCTCTCCGCGCATAAGCCTGAGCGGTAGTTCATGCCCGATAAGCGAGTATGATTTTACTTTTGAGTGGCTGGTGGAAGATGGCGCGGGATCAAATTACGAGGTGAACCTGCAGTTTAGTGGTGATGGTGGTAACACCTGGCAAACAGTTTGGACTAATACGAATCTGCCTTCTGAAGGTAATTGGAGAACGGTGACAGTGAGTGGTGGCATCCCCAATCTAAATTCATATTGGGAAGGATCTGATTTCCGGTATCGCTTCACTACCAGGCGCGCTTCCGGTTCATCATTTCGGGAAATCTGGATAGATAATATCAGGATACTTGCTTCCTATTCGGGAACAACTATTCCAACCTTTTCTGCACTACCAATTCTGGTGCAGGGTGTACACCTTCAGCCAGGTGCAGTTTACCTGTATGATAACGTAGTTACAGCACCTGAAACACTTGATGCACTGATAAGAATCGAAAAAGACAGTAACGCACACGTTACGCTTCTTGATAATAACATTCCTAATCCCGGTCGCTTTCAGCCAAAGATTGCGAATGATGGAGTGCTGGGCAATGGCTCAGAGACATCTGACCGTGGCTGGGTGCAATTCTCCATCACTTTTATTAAGAATAACTCTTACAAGGAAAATAGTTTGTTCACTGATGATGATGATGATTTTGTAGCTCAGGCCCTCACTGGTTTGCGTTACCAGCACTATGATGTGGATGGTTTCTTCAACGGTTCTGAAGCGGCTGGAGGTTATTTTCGAGAGACAGGGGCAATTTCATCGCCCATGAGCATACTCGTTAACAATCCTACTGACATTACGAGTGGCGGGGTGGTAAAGGCTGATGGTTATGATTGGCATGTGATGAAAGGAGAGATTGCAGAGCATGATGGGATCTCCAGTGACCTTGATGTAACATTTACGGCCACATTTGGCCCTTCATCCGTTATTCGCTTCAGGCTTGGATTTGAGTATGTGCGTGGAAATGGCGGTTCAGTGACGGCAGATCGTGAATACGCTACAGAATTCAACTGTCTATCCTATCCCCAGCAGGCTACACTGCCGGTGAGATTGATAAGCTTTAATGGCAGCTACCGTAACCAGGCAACTTACCTAAACTGGGAAACAGATAGTGAAGTGAACTTTGATCATTTTGAAATTGAGAGAAGCTTGAATGGTACAAATTTCATTACCGTTGGCTCTAAAGAATCCGCCTCAACAACTCAGTCAGGCAGGCAGATGTATAATTACATGGATAATCTTGCAGGAGAAAATTCCACCGTATTTTATTACCGCTTGAAAATGGTTGATAAGGATGCACAGTATAAGTATAGTAATGTAATAATGATTCGCACGGAGTCAAGAACAATTAATGGAGTTGCCATCAATCCCAATCCCGTAGCAAACGGAATGGCTACAGTTCGTTTTACTTCAGAAGGGAATAATATTGTAACGATGAAAGTGATTGACATGACGGGCAAAGTTGTATTACAGCAACATGAGCGCGTGTATAGCGGCAATAATAGTGTTTCGCTTAATAATCTTAACAGGCTTCAACCCGGAACATATGTACTTCAAATGATGAATGAAGATGAGATTTCGACGATTAAGTTTAGCATAGCCCGATAACTAAGAAGTTCAGCTGATTTTTTTATGCTCAAGGTTTGCAGCTGACGAAGCCTCCCAGTCTTGGGAGGCTTTTATATGCAGATGTTGATTAATTTTACGCTTTGTTGTTAAATCTTAAGCATGCGTCTGTCAGAGCGAATGAAGAATTGGAAGCCGGTCAGGAAGATCGTGTATGCGATAGTTGGATTATTTTCCTATCCGGGCCTTGCAATCGTTAATAAGATATCAATAAAAGGTACAGAACATTTCAGGGATTTGCCTCAGCGGAATGTATTGTTTGTAAGTAACCATCAAACGTATTTTGCTGATGTGATAGCCTTTCTCCATATATTTTGCGCGGTGAAATGGGGAAAGAAAGACAGGCTGGGAGTACCTTACTACCTGCTCAATCCCTTCACGAGGGTTAATTATGTGGCAGCTGCAGAAACCATGCGCGGTAGCTGGATCAGCCGTTTTTTTACATTAGCAGGAGCACTCACGGTAAAAAGAACGTGGAAGGAAGGTAAAGAGAAACAAAAAGGATTGGATCCTTCTGATACGCGCAAGATCATCAGGGCCCTTGAAAAAAATTGGGTTATCACCTTTCCCCAGGGAACAACCACTCCGTTTGCCCCGGGAAGAAAAGGAACGGCTCTAGTGATCAAGCAGGCGAAGCCCATCGTAATACCGGTGATCATAGGTGGATTCTGGAGGGCATTTAACAAAAAAGGGTTACGGTTTAAAAAGAAAGGCGTAAACCTGTCAGTGACGTTTAAAGAACCGCTCCATATTGATTATGACCTTTCCGCAGATGAAATATTAGCGCAATTGATGGATGCTATCAGGCAAAGCAAGAAATTTATGTGGAAAGCAAAACCCATGGAGGAAGCGATCTAAAAACGGGGCGGTATTGTATTCTTATTAATTCCAAGTAAACATTGTAGATGAAGCAGAAGCCGGTCACCATTAAGGAAATTGCGAAAAGGTTGAACGTTTCAGTGTCTACCATTTCTCGTGCGTTACATGATCATCCCAGTATTGGCCTTAGTACCCGGCAACAAATAAAGAAGCTGGCAGCCGAGTTGAATTATGAGCCCAATCATGCCGCCATCTCCTTTAAACGTGGAAAGACGTTTACGATAGGTGTGATACTTCCCAATCTTAGAGAAGAGTTCTTTTCCATGGCAATTAACGGAATCGAGGATGTAGCCACCACTAATAAATACACTGTTCTTATCGGGCAATCACATGATGATATGGAGCGGGAGGTGCAAATTGCTGATACCATGCGCAGGCACAGGGTAGATGGGTTGCTTGTTTCATTATCTAAAAACACCACTTCCTTCGAACATTTTGACCAATTGCTGTCACACTCCATCCCGGTTGTATTCTTTGATCGTGTGCCTGACCTGCCCGCTGCATACTCCGTTTCATGCAACCTGAAGGATAGTTCATTAAAACTGGTTGACTGGCTTGTGAACCAGGGTCATACGTTAATTGGTTTCATCAAAGGCCCTGATAGCGTTACTTCATCAAAGGAGCGATTGGATGGCTTTTATGAAGGGTTGAAGAAAAACAAACTCGCACCTGATCATGATTACGTTGTTGAAACCAATCTTGATTCAGAGAGTACTAAAATGGCGATTGATAAACTTCTTCACCTGAAAAAAGCACCTACAGCCGTAATAGCATTCAATGATTACGTGGCATTAGATGCCATCAAGTACAGCCGATCAAAGGGATTACGGATAAACAGGGATATCTGTTTTGTAAGCTACGCCAACCTTCCCATAACCTCTTACATGGACGAGCCACCCATTGCATCAGTAGAACAATTTCCCTATGAACAGGCTGAAAAGGCTACCGAGATATTACTTAAGCTGATTGACCATGCGGATGGGGAGGAGGAGATGGAAAAGAAGGTAGTGTTGGATAGTAAGGTTGTGGTTAATAAGGGATAATTTAGTTTGCCTTAGCGTTTCCAATTCAAGGTAACTTCACAAATTCAATAAGTGTGCGCCTGCCAATCAGGGAAATTTTCAAAAATCATGGTCCTGCCAAACGGCAAACGCCAAACCGAAAACGTTATAATACTTAGAAATCCTCCAACAATCCCAAATATTCCTTCACCACCGTTTAACGCCCGGCTGGTTTTGCTGTATAAAATTTTGTTGTAAAATTTTGCCATTTTCGCTGTATTTTGCTGGTAACGATTGCACAACGTATAAAAACGATTGCCATGAACCTATCCGGGAATCCGTACATCCTTCCTTTGAACAAGGTTGGAATCAATGACATTGACAAAGTAGGTGGAAAGAATGCTTCACTGGGAGAAATGATTCAAAATCTCTCCGCACTTGGAATTAACATCCCCAACGGCTTTGTAATTACTGTAGCAGCCTATAGAAAGTTCCTCGAAGAAAATAAGCTGCAAACTACCATTCGCGAAATCATCGATAAGATCGATTATGATAATATCGAATCATTGCGAAGAGGCGGACTCCAGGTAAGGCAGCTGCTCAAAAATTCCAGGTTTCCCAAGGAGCTGAGTGAACTCATCATCACCGCTTACTTCGAGCTTTCAAAAACGTATGACCAGGATGTGACTGACGTGGCCGTTCGTTCATCAGCCACGGCTGAAGACCTTCCTGATGCATCTTTTGCCGGACAACAGGAGACCTATCTCAATGTTCGCGGACCGGCACAGCTTATTGACTCGGTAAGAAATTGCTTCGCTTCCCTGTTTACCGACCGCGCGATCAGTTACCGGAAAAGTTTTGGTTATGACGATTTCAATATCGGTCTCAGCGTTTGTATTCAAAAGATGGTAAGAAGCGATCTTGGCGCCAGCGGGGTTGCATTCAGCATTGATACGGAAAGCGGTTTCAAAGATGCTGTAGTTATCAATTCATCATTCGGCCTCGGTGAAATGATCGTTCAGGGCTCCGTATCGCCTGATGAATACATTGTATATAAACCCACCCTCAAAAAAGGCTTTGCTTCCCTGATTGAAAAAAAGATGGGAGTAAAGGATAAAATGATGGTATATGGGGATGATACGGATGAACGCGTGAAAGTGATCTATACTGAAAAAGGTTTTCGTGACCGGTTTAGTATAAAGGATGAGACCGCATTAAAATTAGCCGCATGGGTGGTAAAGATTGAAGAATATTACACACGCATAAAAGGAAGATGGACGCCTATGGATGTGGAATGGGCGGTGGATGGGCTTACCAAGGATCTCTTCATCGTGCAGGCCCGGCCTGAAACCATTCACTCGCAAAAAGATCATAACAAGATTATCGAGTACCGCATTGATGATGCATCTCGCGCTGATAAAGTAGTGGTAAAAGGAATTGCCGTGGGTGATAAGATAGCAAGTGGTAAAGTGAATATTTTATTTTCACTGGATAAACGTGTGATCGAGGGGCATGAGTTCAGGGCGGGTGATGTATTGGTCACTGATATGACTGACCCTGACTGGGAGCCCATCATGAAAAAAGCATCCGCGATTATCACCAATAAGGGAGGACGAACCTGCCATGCAGCCATCGTAGCAAGAGAACTCGGTGTGCCTGCAATTGTTGGTTGCGGAAACGCCACTGAAATTCTCTCTGACGAGCAAATGGTGACCGTGAGCTGTTCAGAAGGTGAAGTTGGCCTTGTGTACAACGGAGAGATCGGGTTTGTAAAGGAAGAATATAACCTTGATGACCTTCCCGAAATAAATACCCCGCTCATGTTAAATGTGGCTTCTCCGTCCATGAGCTTTCAATTTTCTCATTTACCCAATAAAGGTGTCGGGCTCGCCAGGGAAGAGTTTATCATCAATAATTACATCCAGGTACACCCGCTCGCACTATTAAAGCATCATACGCTGAATGACGCGGAACTGAGTAATGCCATCACCAGGAAAATTGTGGGCTTTAAGGATGAAGAGGATTTCTTCATACGCAAATTAAGTTACGGTATCGCAAAAATCGCCTCCTCATTTTACCCAAATAAAGTCATTGTAAGATTTTCTGATTTTAAAAGCAATGAATACTTCAATCTTCTTGGCGGAAAGTATTTTGAACCATCAGAAGAGAATCCCATGATTGGCTGGAGAGGCGCTTCCCGCTATTACAGTGATGAATACAAAGAGGCTTTTGGTCTCGAATGCAAGGCGATAAAAATAGTGCGGGAAGAAATGGGATTGAAGAATGTCGTGGTCATGATTCCTTTCTGTCGCACGGTGGAGGAATTGATCAAAGTGCAAAAGGTAATGGAGGAGTATGGACTCGTTCGCGGCGAGAATGGTCTCGAGATTTACCTGATGGCCGAGCTGCCATCAAACATCATGATGGCGGAGGAATTTGCCCCGCTAATAGACGGGTTTTCGATCGGGTCAAATGATCTTACCCAGTTGACGCTGGGTCTCGATCGCGACTCATCACTCGTAGCGCATATTTACGATGAACGCAACCCGGCAGTCAAGCGCCTCATTTCAATGCTCATTGACGTGGCCAAGAAGCATAAGGTGAAAGTGGGAATTTGCGGGCAGGGTCCTTCTGATTTTCCCGACTTCGCGCAATTCCTTGTTGAAAAGGGCATCGACAGTATTTCAGTAACGCCTGATTCAGTGATAAAGACCATTAAGGCAATTGCGGCCGTAGAAAAGAGGTTAGTAAAGGATGTGGCGGTTGTTTAATATCGATGATGCACGGTCGCTGATCGAGGCTACCTCATTCAGGGAGTTCTCAAACTACGTTGAACGAGCTCGAACGGTTTGAACGATCTTGAAGGCTTGAATGCCTCAAATAAACGTGCGCACCCCTGCTGATGAATTGTATTCCTGTCTGAATTGTTTCGGAGTGCACCCTTTCTTTTTCTTGAACAGGCGATTGAAGTTGGAGATATTATTAAACCCGCAATTGTAGGCCACTTCTGACACGGATTGCGTCGTGTCAATTAATAACCTCGATGCGTGGCCCAGGCGCATTTCAAGAAGACTATCCATAAAAGTTATTCCCGTACGGTTACGAAAGAATCGGCTGAAAGAAACATCCGTCATGTTACTCAGCTTTGCCACCTCGCTCAGTGTAATTCCTTTACTAAAATTCTGATTCATGTAGTCCATCGCTTTCTCTATCCTTCGGCTGTTATAGCTAAGCTCTGCATTATTAAAAGTAGCATCAGATAGCGTGTGCATGTTCCTTGAAATGGAAAGATCATGCAAAATGGAGAGTAGTTCAAGTACAGAATCGAAGCCCTGTTTCTGCCCGAGGCGCATCAGGCGTGGCTTTATCTGCTGTATGGTCTCTTCAGAAAACAAAATTCCCTTTGAGGAACGTTCGAGCATTGACCTGATAAAGCTTAATTGGTTCCTTCTTAAAAATTTTTCATCGAACAGGTCTTTATGAAACTGTATCGTCACTTCCCTGATCACTTTACTCTTGCATTTATAAGTTTGCCAGACGTGAGGAAGGTTAGAGCCAACAAGCACCAGTTCTAGATCGCCAATTTCACCAATGTGATCGCCTACCACCCGCTTAGCACCTCGTGCATTTGTTATAAAATTCAATTCCAATTCTTCATGGCAATGCAAGGGAAAGTCAAACTCTGACTTTGTGCGGGTAAAAATGGTAAAGCAATCACTTTGGGTGAGGGGCGTTATTTCCCTCAAAATTTCATGATGCATACTAAGCGGGATATTTTTTATGTGGTTTCATGAAAGAACTAAGATATAAAAGTATCAGAATTGTATGATGTTAAATTAAGCGGCGATCCGTTATTTCAGCAAGGTTGCCGCATACAATGCCCGCAAAAACATGCAGTGAGTACAAGGTTCTGATAAAATAGTACCATTTTTTTGATGCAAAATCGAATAGATTTGGTCAAACAACTTGCTGTATGAAAAAAAATCTACTGCTTAGGATGACCGCCTGCCTGCTCCTGGCATGCATTTCCCATTTTTCCTTTGCCCAGGATCGGGTGCTGACGGGCATCGTGAGAGATGAAAGCGGCAACCCGCTTGCAAACGCAACCATCAGCGTTAAAGGAACAAGGCTAATCACCGCAACCGATAACAATGGTGCATTCCGGCTCTCTGTTCCTTCTTCTGCAAAAACTCTTCTTGTGTCGTTTGTAGGAATGAAGACGGAAGAGATTTCAATTGATGGAAAAACCAGCTTTATTGCCACTCTTAAGGTGACGGATGAGAAACTCTCCGAAGTAGTGGTGATTGGTTATGGCACACGAAGAAGAGCCGATATCACTTCGGCTATATCCTCCATCAGTGAAAAGGATATAAGGGATTTACCTGTTTCAGGTGCTGACCAGGCCATACAGGGTAAGATTGCAGGCGTCACAGTGATCAACAATGGCGGTCAACCCGGGGGAGGCGTTTCCGTGAGAGTGCGGGGTATAACCACCATAAATGGAAATGAACCGTTGTATGTAGTGGATGGCGTTCCCATCATCACCAATACTAATTCCACAGCGCATGATGTGCTGGGCGGCGGTGCTGGTCAAACTTCGCAAAGCGTTTTGGCCACCATGAATCCGGCTGACATTGCTTCCATTGACGTATTGAAGGATGCTTCAGCCCAGGCAATCTATGGTTCGCTGGCCGCGAATGGAGTAGTGCTCATTACTACCAAAAGAGGTAAGGCGGGTGAAGGAAGAATTACTTATGATACTTATATAGGCTGGCAGGAGGTGCCTCAACGGCTTGATGTAATGAACCTGCAACAGTATGCGCAATACAGGAATGAAATAGGAGTGGAAGCCGGTAACCCGGCCCCCGAAGAGTTCGCAAATCCTTCCATACTCGGCAAGGGTACTAATTGGCAGGATGGCATCTTCCAGGTAGGGCGCATCCAGAACCACCAGTTGTCATTTAGTGGCGGACGGGATAAAACAACTTATTATTTATCGTTTAATTACTTTGATCAGACCGGAACGGTGATTGGGTCAAAGTTCAATCGCTATTCAGTAAGGTTTAATCTCGATAATCAATTGAAAAGCTGGTTTAGGTCAGGCATCAGCATCAATGCTTCCATGACTGACCAGAAGATCACCCTGACCAATGAAGCAGACGGTATCGTTTCAACAGCCCTTGTTATGAATCCCGCGATAGCCATCACCAATCCTGATGGCAGTTGGGGCGGTCGTACTGAAATTGCCGGCAATCCCTATGGAGAGAATTATAATCCTGTAGCGCTTGCATTGTTGCGTGACGTAAGGTCAGCTCAATCAAAAGTGTTTGGAAGTTTATATGGAGAAATACAGTTCACTCCTAACCTTACATTCAGAAATGAATTGGGCTATGATTTTCAGCTAACCGAGAACAAAGCCTTTCAGCCAACGTATAAAATGGGGAATACCGTAGTGGATGTAAACAGGCTAAGAGAAGACAAAAGCAATAATTTCTACTGGGTATTCAAAAGTTATCTAAACTTCCACAAAACCTTTGCGGGCCGGCATGACGTAAGTGCTACGCTAGGCCATGAAGCCTCAAGCTGGAAGTGGAGTAATGTATTGGGTGAAAGAGTAAACCTTGCAACTGATAACATACAGGCATTGAATACCGGATCAACACAAGGGCAAAACACCGGCGGTGGCAAGGGCGATGGTGCCATTGAGTCATATTTCGCCAGGCTTGGTTACACTTATGATAACAAATATGCCATCAACGCTTCACTCAGGCGTGATGGTTCTTCTAATTTTGGACCTAATAATAATATCGGCTACTTCCCGGGAGTGTCAGTAGGTTGGACCATCTCAAACGAAAGCTTCTTTGAAAAGCAAAGCTTTCTCGATTACCTTAAACTTCGTTTAGGCGCAGGAGCAGTAGGAAATCAACAAACCGGCCAGACTGCCGCTTACGTGACCAAGGTCACTATCAGGCCAACACCTTTTGGTCCCGGTGGTGTGCCTGGAAATGTGGGAAATCCTGATTTGAAATGGGAGTCATCCATCACTTATAACGCAGGCCTGGATGCAACGATGCTCAATCGCAGGCTTGAATTTACTGTTGATGTTTATAAAAAGATATCTTCTGACTTCCTTTTGCAGGCCGTGTTGCCAAGCTTCACAGGACTGGGCACTTCCTTCAATGATATTCAAAGCCCGGTAGTGAATGCGGGAGAAATGACAAATACAGGTATTGATCTTTCAATTACGAGTTTCAACATTCAAAAAAGCGATTTTACCTGGAAGACCAACCTTATTTTCTCCCATTACAAAAACAAATTGAACAAGCTGAATGATTCGAGTGCAGTAATAACCGGTACGGTTCAATTTGGAACACTCGTGGTAACGCGTACGGTTGCAGGTCAGCCGGTTGGCCAGTTTTATGGATTTGTTACTGATGGCATCTTCCGCACAATGGATGAATTGAACAATGGTATCTACCAGGGATTACCATTAACACCCACTGGTACTTACCTGGGTGATATCAGGTACAGGAACATTGATCCCACAAAGGTTGGTGGCAATGAGATCATTGATGACCGGGATGTCACCTTCATTGGTAATCCTCACCCTAAGTTCACCTTTGGCCTTACCAACAGCTTCTCCTATAAAGATTTTGATCTTTCTATCTTCCTGCACGGAAGCGTAGGTGCAAAAATCCTGAATTTCACGAGAAGAATGACGGAAGGCATGAACGACCTTGGTCGCAACCAGCTGGTGTCAGTACTTGACAGGTATACTGCTACCAATACGAACGGGGAACTTCCCAGGTTTAATAACACACATCAAAACAACCTGCGCGTTTCTGACAGGTTTGTTGAGGATGGTTCATTTTTACGAATACAGAATATTTCATTTGGATATAAATTGCCGGCAAGATGGGTGAACAGGGCAAAACTTTCAGCCGTTAGAATTTATGCTTCTGCGCAAAACATCTACACGTTTACCAATTACTCAGGTTATGACCCTGAATTGGGAGCTTTTAATAAAGACATCCGATTCATGAATATTGACAACGGCAGTTATCCTGTTCCGCGCACATTTACCCTCGGAATCAACGTGGAACTTTAAAAATTAAACGCATGAAAAATTCAAAATACAGCAATATGAAAAGGCTTACAATATATGCAGTGTTTGTGTTGGTGGTCACCTTTACCTCCTGCAGTAAAAGCTTTCTCGATCGTCCTGCACAGGATCAGCCTACGCTGGAAACTTATTACCAGACTCCCGCACAGGTAAAAGGGGCAACGGGAGTTTTATACGGCTATCCCTGGTTTGACTTCCAGGATAAAGCATTTCATTGCATAGGTGAAGTGATGAGCGGAAACATGCAAACCTGGGACCCACAGTATTCTTCCTTCTTAAACTTTACCACGCAAAGCACTGACCCCCGCCTGGCAGAAGCATGGCGTGCACTGTACAAAGTTGTGGGTTGGTCAAATGTTATCATTAACACTTTTGAGCAGAAGAAAGCGCAGGGCGGTGATCCTGTAATACTTGATCCGGGCATTGCTGAAGCCCGGTTCATTCGTGGTACGGCTTATTTCTACATTGCGAGGATATGGGGCGACGCGCCCATTGTTACAAACCCCGTTGACCTTGCCGTTTCAGGCGACTTCAAGGTTCCGCGCCATCTCCATAATGATGTGCTTCGCTTTGCATTGGAAGATTTGCAATATGCGGAAGAACATTTACCCGAAACAAATGACAAAGGCAGGGTGACCATGTATTCTGCAAAGGGAATGATGGCCAAGCTTTACCTGTACAGGAAGGATTATGCGAATGCAAAATCTAAAGCAAATGAAGTAATTCAATCAGGCTTGTATGATCTCTTTCCTGATTACGAGGGAATGTTTACAAAATCAGTCAATAACAATAACATTGAATCGCTCTTTGCACTGCAGTGGATGACGGTAGGTGATTGGGGTGTGCAAAACACCATCCAGGCATTCGTAGCGCCGGGCAATTTGCTGGTGAATGGCGACGGATGGTCAGCGGTTGTTCCATCCATCGATATGTTGAACTCATATGAAGCAGGTGATAAAAGAAAAGAGTGGAGTAATATGTTGCACGGGCAAACGTATCCTGACTGGAGGAACAACGCGTATCCAACAGGATATGTTTATGATACCACTGCTCCTGGAAATAAGCGCCAGACAAGATCCAATTCAACTAAATACGTAGTGGGCCCCGGATCGGCTGATGAACCCGTTCAGTTCATGAGAACCAGTATTTGCAACTACATACTTCGTTATGCTGATGTATTACTGATCTATGCTGAAGCAACACTTGGTGAAAGTGCATCCACCAGTGACGGCACCGCTCTCGCCGCAATAAACAAAGTAAGAGAACGTGCAGAGTTAAGCGCCCTTTCAAGTTTTACTAGGGAAGATATTTTAAGGGAACGGCGTTCTGAATTCGCGTACGAGGGTGATTACTGGTTTGACGTGCAACGCCAGGGTTTCACCAGGGCAAAGCAGATCATCGAGAACCAGGAACGCGGAACATACAGTGAGGATGGGTCAACTATCAATTCAGTGATGGTTACAACTTTTGTGAACGAATCACAGTTGTATTTGCCAATTCCACAAAATGAGACTGCACAGAACCCTAAACTGCTATTACCACCCGTGCCATACTTTTAATTGTAGCCAAAACTAAAACGCAAACAATGAAAAAAGCAATCATACAAATTAACCGGCTGTACACGGTGATGTTTATTGCCCTGATCGCCGGTTCATGCCATAAAGAACAGAAGATGCCTGAGGCATCAACCAATCCTTCCTTCAGTTCGGTATCCCCGGCTGAGGGGCCCGGAGGAGCGTTGATAACCGTGAACGGTTCTGGTTTGGGTCAGATCATGAGCATAGTATTTGATAATAACGATGTACCCGCATCATTCAACCCCGTATTCAATACAGAATCAAATATTTTGTTTCGCGTACCGGATACTGCTTACGGAGGCGATCAGAATATCATTCTTACCAACACCAAGGGGTACCAGGTAAGCGTGCCATTCAAAGTGATTGCCACCGCTTCCGTTACCTCGGCCTCAGCATATGAATTTGAGACCGGATCAACACTCATCCTCAAAGGGAACAACCTTGAATCAGTCACCAACGTGGTCATTGACGGCACTACCGATGCAGCAACAATAGTTTCATCAACCAGGAATACACTTGAATTGACGATGCCCTCCTCAGCCGTGATACGGGGCAGGTTGCAAATCACAAATGCATCCGGCACGGTTGTAACTGACCAGGAATTCGCCAACCTTGAAAAAGTATTTGTGTATTTCAAGGATGGGTTTGGCCCGGGGGTGGAAGACTGGTCATGGTCATCAGTACATGCCCCCACATCAGGCCAGGTGTTCATGGGAAGCAGTGCACTTGAAGTAAAGTATGGAAGTGGAGGCTGGCAAGGGTTAAGTTTCAGAACAGGAACGCTCGTGCCCGCAAGTGATTACGCATACCTTTCTTTCTGGATCAAAGGCGGAACACAGGATAATGCAATGAAAATCTATTCAGACCAGGGAGGAACAGGAGTGGAAAGTATTCCCGTTCCCAAAGATGTGTGGACCTATTATAAGATCCCGATCCAGGGATTCTTGAACGGGGTGAATATAGAACGACTCAACTTCCAGATGCGCGGACCAGAAAACTCAGATCAGACAGTGTACCTGGATAACGTAATACTTGTGAAGTGATAATTATTGTTTGTTTCATAGTTGCCGGAATTGCGTGATGGATACGAATTCAAGTTTGAGAATGCCTTGTAAGAACTTTTTGACCATTGCCTGGTTTTATTCTTTTATCATCCTGCTGCAACAGCATGTTGCAGCACAGCATGATCATGCCTCTGACAAGTTAGCGTCAAAGGAAACGGTAAACCTGTATGCCAACCTTAAGCAGCTGGCCAGCAAGGGCTTCATGTTTGGTCACCAGGATGATCTTGCCTATGGAGTAGGTTGGAAGTATAAAGACGGACATAGTGATGTGAAAGATGTTGCGGGTGATTTCCCGGCCGTTTACGGTTGGGACCTTGGCGGCATTGAGAGAAACAACAGCGACAGGAACATTGATGGCGTCCCGTTCAAAAAAATGAGACAATTTATCCAGGAGGGTTATTCCCGGGGAGGCGTGATCACAATTAGCTGGCATGCTGATAGTCCGCTGGGAGCGGAGAAGGGCGCCTGGGATACCACACATGGTACCGTTGCCACCATTTTACCCGGAGGAAGTAATCATGAACTATTCAAAACATGGCTTGATAAAGTAGCGGATTTCCTCGGAGGCTTAAAAGGTAAGAATGGAGAACAAATTCCTGTATTATTCAGGCCTTTTCACGAGTTGACCGGTAACTGGTTCTGGTGGTGCCGTAATGCCTGCACTGAAATTGAATTTAAAACGCTCTGGCGGTTTACCAATCATTACCTGAAAGATGTAAAACAGCTGCACAACCTGTTATACGTCTACAATACATCAGGCGACTTTCAATCAACGGAAGAGTTCCTTAGCCGCTATCCGGGAGATGACGTTGTTGACATGCTTAGCATCGATACCTACCAGTACGGCGACCCGCAGCATTCTGATTCGTTTGAAAAAAATACATACCGGGCCTTAAAAATGGTGAACGAAGCAGCAGTGGAAAAAAATAAGTTGATCGCACTTGCTGAGACGGGATATGAAGCCATTCCTTATCCTGAATGGTGGACAAAAACACTATTACCTGCCATTGGCGACATTCCCATCAGCTACGTTTTGGTGTGGAGAAATCATGGATATGCCGAGTGGAACAAGAAGATGCATTACTACGCACCTTATAAGGAAAATGTTTCAGCTAAGGATTTTAAAGAATTTTATGGTCTTGATCGAACCCTTTTTGAGCGCGAAGCAAAAGAAGCAAGACTATATGAAAATAGTATGTTAAGCAGCAGTCGTTTGTAACCGTTGCGGGATGATTCTTCGTCCTGCAACTTTTTTTTTGACAACCCGCAATGAATAATTGAAGCCACCTGATGAAGTTAACACTACTTGACATTAGCATAGTCGTACTCTACCTCACCACCATGGTCATCATAGGGCTGGTGATGCGAAAGAAGGCCAGGCAAAACAAGGAGCAGTACCTGTTAGGCGGTAAAAAGCTGCCCTGGTACATGCTTGGAATGAGTGACGCTTCTGATATGTTTGACATAAGTGGTACCATGTGGATGGTTTCATTGTGTTTTGTGTATGGATTGAAAAGCATCTGGATTCCCTGGCTCTGGCCGGTATTTAACCAGGTTTTCCTCATGATGTTCCTGTCAAAATGGTTGCGAAGGTCAAATGCTACCACGGGAGCAGAATGGCTGGCTACGCGATTCGGAAAATCAGGAAGAGGTGTAAAGGCATCGCATAACGTGACCGTAGCTTTTGCATTGATCAGTTGTTTCGGCTTCCTGGCATATGGTTTCGTGGGGTTGGGTAAGTTCATTGAAATTTTTGTTCCATGGGAAATGGTAAGTGCCTACATACCATTCACTGTGTCGGCTGAATTTGTTCCGCATTTTTACGGGATCATCTTTACCCTCTTTGCCATGTTCTATTCCATCCTGGGAGGAATGCATAGCATAGTGTTGGGCGATTTCATTAAGTATATGATCATGACGGTAGCATGTATTTCAGTCGCGGTCATTGCGGTGATTCACCTGAACGGAAAATCCCTTAATGTACCGGAAGGCTGGGGCAACCCGTTTTTTAATTGGAACCTCGGATTGGATTGGGGACGGTTGATACCTGATGCAAACGCAAAAATTGCCGCTGATGGGTTTGACTTGTTTGGTTTTTTCTTTATGATGATGTTGTTCAAGGGCATCTTCGCAAGCCTGGCCGGCCCTGCACCCAACTATGATATGCAAAAGATACTTTCAACACGTTCACCCACCGAAGCTTCAAAAATGAGCGGCTTTGTATCGATCATATTGCTGCCCATTCGTTATTCCCTCGTGATAGGAGTTACGGTTCTCGCATTGTTATATTACCAGGAAATGGATCTGCAAAGTGCTTCAGGAACTGATTTTGAAAAAATATTACCGGCAGCGGTCAACCAGTTTTTACCCATTGGTTTATTGGGGTTGGTGCTTACCGGGTTGCTGGGTGCATTCATGGGAACGTTTTCAGGTACGCTCAATGCGGCCCAGGCATATATTGTAAATGATATTTACATCAAGTATGTAAATCCAAATGCAAGCACGAGAAAGATCATTAGAATGAATTATGCGGCAGGTATCGTGGTGGTGGCAATAGGTATAGTGCTGGGTTTCTATGCAAAGGATGTGAATAGCGTTCTGCAGTGGATAGTAGGGGCGCTTTACGGTGGATACATTGCAGCCAATATGTTGAAATGGTACTGGTGGCGCTTCAATGCTAATGGCTTTTTTTGGGGAATGGCAAGTGGCATCGTTGCCGCATTAATATTTCCCTACCTGTTTCCCGGAAAACTCGCACTTTATTATTGGCCATTATTATTTCTCGTTTCATTGGCCGGGTGTGTGATTGGTGCTTTGAGTACACCGGCAACGGATCGCAGCGTATTACACGCCTTTTATAGAACAGTACGACCCTGGGGATTCTGGAAACCCATTCATGCGGAAGTGATAGCGCTGGAGCCGGCCTTCAGGCCAAACAGGAGATTCAAGCTTGACATGTTTAACGTTGCACTGGGGATTATTGGCCAGTGTTGCCTTACCATCCTTCCCATGTACATCGTGTTGTGGATGGAGTTGCCATTGATTATCACAGTAGCAATACTTCTCGTAATAATATTAATACTGAAAAAGACATGGTGGGACAAATTGGAAAATTAATTAACGGAGGTTTGTATGAATAAGAAGTTTAGTGAACGACTCGCGGCGCTCGAAAAGCGACAGGAAAAATTATTGAACCGGTCAAACCAAAAGCAAGAATTGGGAAATGGAATTTTTGATCGGTATAAACACCCGGTATTGACAGCTGAGCATGCTCCATTGTTCTGGAGATATGATCTCAATGCTAACAGTAATCCCTACCTTATGGAAAGGTTTGGGATCAATTCAGTAATGAATGCAGGTGCCATCAAGCTTGATAATAAATACCTGATAGTGGCGAGGGTGGAAGCGAACGATAGAAAATCATTCTTCGCAGTGGCAGAAAGTGATAATGGGATTGACAACTTCAGATTCCGCACTCATCCTGTTGATATGCCTCAAACATCAGTGCCAGATACTAATGTCTATGACATGCGGCTGGTACAACACGAAGATGGATGGATTTACGGACTCTTTTGCACTGAACGAAGGGACCCTTCTGCAAGCGATGATGACCAGAGCGCCGCAATAGCGCAGTGCGGTATAGCCAGAACCAGGGACCTCATAACGTGGGAACGGCTTGATGACCTGGTAACTCCCTCTCCCCAGCAACGCAACGTGGTGCTGCATCCTGAATTTGTAAACGGGCAATATGCATTTTATACGCGCCCGCAGGATGGCTTCATCAATGCCGGTTCCGGTGGAGGGATTGGATTTGGTTTAAGCCCATCAATTGGCTCTGCCCGCATAGAAAAGGAAGTAGTGATCGATCATAAGGTATACCATACCGTGTATGAGGCAAAGAATGGCCTTGGACCCGCACCTATAAAGACCGCCAAAGGCTGGCTTCACCTTGCACATGGGGTGCGCAATACCGCTGCGGGGCTGCGTTACGTTTTGTACATGTTCATGACCAGCCTCGATGACCTTACGAAGATCATCTACAAGCCAGGGGGGTACCTTCTGGCTCCCCAGGGAGATGAAAGGACAGGTGATGTATCAAATGTGTTATTTAGTTGTGGATGGATACCGGATGATGATGGCTGCGTATATATTTATTATGCATCATCTGATACAAGGTTACATGTGGCTACTTCCACCATTGAGCAGTTGGTGGATTATGTGATCAACACCCCTGCTGATGGATTTAGCTCTTCCGCAACTGTGCGAACGCTCAATAAAATGATCGACCGAAATCTTCATCAGCACATCAACGGCTCCAGGGCTGCAGCTTCAAAACAAACGCAGGTGAAGTAAATGCAGGCATTAACCATTCCACGATACTGTAGCGACCTCTTAAAGGAACTGGGGAAGGAGTCAACCGCCATCCTGGATTATTGGATGGAGCACATGGTGGATGAGGTAAATGGTGGTTTCCATGGTTCAGTGGATAATCTCAACAATCCCGATTCCGGTGCTCCAAAAGGAATCGTGTTGAATAGCCGCATTCTCTGGACGTTCTCATTAGCATACAATAGAACGAACAATGAGAGTTATCGCCGGCTGGCTGAGAGGGCATTCAACTACATGCTTGACCAGTTTGCAGACCATGAATACGGCGGTGTATATTGGTCAGTAAATTCAGGCGGTTCCGTACTTGAGTCCAGAAAACAGATCTATGGCCAGGCTTTTTGTATTTACGGAATGACGGAATATTACAAGGCCACGGGGAGTATAACAGCTCTCCATTTTTCAAAGGATTTATTTGGACGGATAGAGAAAAATAGTTTCGATGAAAAAGCAGGAGGATATTTCGAAGCGTTTGACAGGAAATGGAGAGCCCTGGATGACCAGCGACTGAGTGAAAAGGATGAGAATGAAAAGAAGACGATGAATACGCATCTTCACATCATTGAGGCTTATGCAAATCTTTATGGTGTATGGAAACATCCCCTGGTATATGACAGGATCGTGCACCTGTTGGATACTTTCAGGATGCATTTCATTGATGCAAAAACCCATCATCTAAGGTTGTTCATGGATGAGAATTGGAACTCAAAGTCCTCATTGGTTTCATACGGGCATGATATCGAAGCTTCATGGTTGCTGCTTGATTGTGCAAGGGCTATCAATAATGAATCATATCAGAATTTGTTTATTCAATTGAGTCTTCCCATGCTTTCAGCGGCCATGGAAGGATTGGATGCTGACGGCGGCCTCTGGTATGAGTATGACGTGGCAAAAAAGATGCTGGTAAAGGAAAAACATTCCTGGCCGCAGGCCGAAGCACTGGTAGCTTTTGCGAACGCATGGCAATTAACAGGTGATGAAAAATGGCTCGTTCAATTGAACCGAACATGGGAATTCATAAAAAAGAATTTAAAGGATGTGCGCGGTGAATGGTTTTGGGGAATTAACGGCGATAAATCAATTATGCAAAAGGAGAAAGCAGGATTCTGGAAATGCCCTTATCACAATTACAGGGCCTGTGGAGAAGTAATGAACCGTATCCAAATTGGCAAACAGTAGGAATAATCAGCAATGCGGGTGCTTTCAGTTCGCGTAAACCAACCAGTAAGCAGCTTGCAGGAATTCATATCTTCATGTCACAACGAAAATTTTCCGGTATGAAAAAAATTGCACTTTTATCTTTCACAATTGTATTGCTTTCCATGAGTGGAGTAAAAAAAACCCGTATCATTTTCTTTGGTGACTCCATTACACAAATGGGCATCAATAAGGGTGGCTATATTGACCAGATGGCAGGTATGCTCAAAGAAAAAAACATTGATGAAAAATATGAGCTGATTGGAGCCGGCATTGGTGGTAACAAGGTGTATGATCTATACCTTCGGTTAGAAGATGATGTTCTTGCAAAAAAACCTGATATTGTAATAATCTATGTGGGCATTAATGACGTCTGGCACAAGACCTCAGGAACCGGTACGGATGCAGACAGGTATGAGAAGTTCTATGTTGCCCTTGTGAAGAAATTGCAGGAAAGAAATATTAAGGTAGTTGCGTGCACGCCTTCAGTGATTGGAGAAAAAAAGAATAACGGGAATGCCCAGGATGCTGACCTCGAAAAATATTCAGCGATAGTGAGAAAGGTCGCCGCCCAATATAATTGTCAACTGGTTGAGCTTAGAACCGCATTTGCTGATTATGAAGAAAAAAATAATAGTGAAAATGCCGAGTCAGGCATCCTGACCACTGACCGGGTACACCTGAATGATAAAGGTAATCACCTTGTGGCATTGCAAATGATGAAGGTATTAAAATTGAACTAATAAATGGAAATGAAGGGCAAAGCGTTCCTGTAATGAGTTGCGCGACCAAAAAAACCTACCACTGGAAACAGCATTCATCCAATCGATAAACATGTATATTTACGATGGAAGCCCTGTGCATGGGACTGGTTTACGCGCGAAATTATGATGTGCTTCGCGATTGTTTTGCCTGATTAGAATGGTTTAAATGCTACAGAATGTACAACCCTTTGCCTGAAAGATATCAATCGATGACGTTTAATCGCTGCGGAAGAAGTGGAATTCAATTACCTGCTATTTCGCTTGGGCTATGGCATAACTTTGGCTCGGTTGATGACTTCGCAACAGCCCAAAATATTATTCGCCACGCTTTCGACAAAGGCATTACACATTTCGACCTCGCGAATAACTATGGTCCCGTTCCTGGTTCAGCTGAAGAAAATTTTGGAAGAATATTAAAACAGGATTTTACCGGCCATCTTCGCGATGAGCTCATCATTTCAACCAAGGCTGGTTATACCATGTGGCCCGGCCCGTATGGCGACTGGGGTTCAAGAAAATACCTCTTGTCAAGCCTTGACCAGAGTTTGAAAAGATTGCAACTGGATTACGTGGATATATTTTATTCGCATCGTCCTGACCCCATCACGCCTGTCGAGGAAACGATGGGCGCACTAGCCCATGCTGTAAATTCCGGTAAAGCATTGTACGTGGGACTTTCCAATTACAATGTAGCTGAAACCACCAAGGCCATTACTACGCTGAATAGTCTTGGCATAAAATGCCTGATCCATCAGCCTAAGTATTCACTTTTTGAACGGTGGGTAGAAGAGGGACTTCTCGAACTCCTGCATAGAAGTGGAATTGGTTGTATCGCCTTTTCACCACTTGCACAAGGCCTGCTTACTGATAAGTACCTGAATGGGATCCCTGCCGGATCAAGAGCGGCCAAAGAACATGGATTTTTAAAACATACTGATATTACCGAAGAAAAGTTAAGCCAGGTTCGTGACCTGAATGCAATTGCCGTGCAACGCGGACAAACGTTAGCACAAATGGCCCTCTCCTGGTTATTGCGCGATAGAAAGATTACCTCCGTATTAGTGGGTGCCAGTTCCGTTCAGCAACTCGATAACAACCTGGGTGCATTAAAGAGTGCCCCATTCACAGGTGATGAATTGATTAGCATTGAAAAGATCATTCGGCGAACAAAAACTTCCAGAACGTCAAAGATCGACTTCGATAGGTTCAAATCATGATTTAACATCAATCCTGGATAGTTATGAAGAAGGTCATTATCAGCTTTTTTTTGGCAACAGTGCCATTTTTAGCCTCTTCGCAATTTGTAAAGAAGCATGGAAAGCTTAAGGTTGCGGCCACGCAACTGGTAGATGAGCACGATGAGCCTGTGATGCTAAGAGGAATGAGTTTTGGTTGGCACAACTGGTGGCCGAGGTTTTATAATGCCGGTGCCGTGAAATGGCTAAAAGAAGATTGGAAATGCAATGTGGTGCGGGCGGCAATGGGTATTGAACCTGATAAAGGTTACCTGGCTGACCCCCGGGGCTCCACCGCGTTGATAAAAGCTGTGGTGGATGCGGCTATCGCAGAAGATATATACGTGATCATTGACTGGCACAGCCATGGAATTCAATTAAATGAGGCCAGGAGGTTTTTTGGTGAAATGGCCAAACAGTATGGCAAACATCCTAATGTGATTTATGAGATTTTTAATGAACCTGACAAGGAAACCTGGCAGGAAGTGAAGACTTATTCGGAAGAAATTATTAAGGTTATTCGTGAGCATGATCCTGACAACATTATTCTCGTTGGTTCACCCAGCTGGGACCAGGACGTACATTTGCCCGCTGCAGATCCAATTGCAGGCACTAACCTGATGTATACCCTGCATTTTTATGCAGGCACGCATAAGCAATGGTTGCGTGATCGTGCCGACGAGGCGATAGCCAGGGGACTTCCGATTTTTGTTTCAGAATGCGCCGGTATGGAAGCAACGGGTAATGGCCCACTCGATGTGGAAGAGTGGAAAAAATGGATAGAGTGGATGGAGCAGAAAAAGATAAGCTGGATCACATGGTCAGTTTCTGATAAAGATGAAACATGTTCTGTTTTGTTTCCTACGGCTCATTCAAAAGGAAAATGGAGGATGGATGATTTGAAAGAGTCAGGCAGGAGGATACGGGAAATATTAGTTGATTTGAATCGATAGCGCAGTCCAACCGACAGTCCGTTATTCACAAGGCAGTTCGTTTAAACAGGAACCCCAATTCCCAAACGACCGTGTACGGTTTTTCTATTTCCAATAGAAGTAATTCAAGGCCATTTTTTTCCACACTTTCCCGGAAAAAAAATTCAGACGAATAATAAAAAATTAGACCCTGATCAAGTTTAGCCTAAACGGGTAATTAGTTTAAAGAGAAATTGGCTCTCAATAATTTACCATTCTCTCTGGCATACTTTTTTAGTTATAGTTATTAACAGTTTCAAATGGAAAATGCCAAACCACCATACTCCAAATTATTCAAAGCGCGCACAGCATGGAAAATGGAATTGAGATACTGGAGATAAAAATTCTCCGAGGGCCAAATTATTGGTCAAACTACAGGAAGCAACTCATCCAGATGAAGATTGACATTGGTGAATACGAGCAAAAGCCAACCAATAAAATCGATGGATTTCCTGAACGGCTTAAAGCGCTCATTCCCTCTCTGTATGACCATGAATGTTCTGAAAGAAGGCCGGGAGGATTTTTTTGCAGGGTAAAGGAAGGTACCTGGTTGGGCCATGTGGCAGAGCATATCGCGCTCGAACTGCAATCCCTTGCGGGGATGCATGTAGGTTTTGGCAGAACGCGTTCAGCTTCCAAAAAAGGTGTATACCACCTTGTGTTTGCTTACCTTATCGAATCAGCCGGCGTTTACGCCGGTAAAGCTTCCATGCGAATAGTGGAAGCTCTTGCGCGGGGAGTTGAATATGACATCAAAAAGGATATTGAGGAACTTAAGACAATTAAATACCGCGATGGTCTTGGTCCTTCAACGGAAGCAATTGTACAGGAGGCCAGGAAGCGGGGCATTCCTTATAAACGTCTCGATAAGAATTCTCTCATACAACTTGGGCAGGGCAGGCATCAACGATTGATCAGGTCATCCATGACGGGAATTACAAGCGCTATAGGAGTTGACATGGCTGATGACAAAGAGCGAACGAAGAAAATGCTGAAGGATGCATTCATTCCCGTGCCTGAAGGGGAGGTGATAATTAACGAAAAGGAATTAAGAGAAGCTATCAATGATCTTGGCTTTCCTATCGTTATCAAACCAAAGGATGGTAATCATGGCCGCGGCATCAGGACGAATATTCAAACTATGGAGGAAGCGTTGATGGCCTATGCCAGGGCGCGGGAGATTTCACGCAGTGTTATTATAGAGCGATACATTCCCGGAGTGGATTATCGCTTCCTCGTCATCAATCATAAGCTGGCCGCTGTAGCAAAGCGCATACCAGCAATGGTAACCGGTGACGGAGTGTCTACAATCAGGGAGCTGGTTGATGAAGTGAATAATGACCCAAGAAGGGGAGAGGGGCATGAAAACGTGCTCACGAAGATCTCTATTGGGGAAGATACCATTGACATTCTCAGGCAGAACAACCTGACTCCTGATTCTATACTTCCAAACGGCCAGATCCAGGTGCTCAAGGATACGGCTAATCTCAGCACGGGTGGCACTTCAAGAGACGTTACGCACATTGTTCACCCGCATAACGTTTTCCTTGCTGAAAGGATCGCTCGCATCATGAACCTTGACCTTTGCGGCATTGATGTAATTGCAGAAGACATCAATAAACCACTCGGTAAAGGAAATGGCGCTGTGTTGGAAGTAAATGCATCTCCTGGTCTTCGCATGCATCTATCGCCGGCAAAAGGACTTCCTCATAATGTAGCCGAGCCAATAATTAATATGCTTTTTCCCGGGGGCGCACCAGCCAGGATTCCTCTTGTAGCCGTCACTGGTACTAATGGAAAGACCACCACCACAAGATTGATAGCACACATGGCGAAAAAAGCAGGGTATACTGTAGGCTTTACATCAACCGATGGGATTTTTATCGATGGAAACCTGGTTGAATACGGTGATTGCAGCGGCCCTTCAAGTGCATCTGTGGTACTAAGAGATCCCATAGTTGATTTTGCAGTGCTTGAATGTGCTCGTGGAGGTATTCTCCGCTCCGGACTGGGCTTTGATCATTGCAACACGAGTATTATTACAAATGTGACGGATGACCACCTCGGGCTTGGCGACATCAACACTTTGGAAGAGCTGGCAGAGGTGAAGGCCGTAGTGGCGAGGAGTACTTTTAGTCATGGTTACGCTATATTGAATGCTGATGATGACCTGGTATATAAAATAAAAGACGATCTCGATTGCAACATCGCGTTATTCAGCATGAATGATAATAATGAACGAATTCGTACACATTGTGCGAACGACGGAATGGCAGCGGTGATTGAAAAAGGTTACTTCACTATCTGGAAAGGAGGATTTGGACAACGCATAGCAAAGGTAAACCAGGTGCCGCTCACACTTGATGGTAGGGCAGAGTGTATGATACAAAACATTCTTCCCTCAATATTGACCGGGATAATCCATGATTTTTCAATAGAACAGATCCGCGAAGCATTGGAGACATTTATTCCTTCGCCAAAGATCACTCCGGGAAGAATGAACATTTTCAAACTACCCCGGTTTAGCGTAATGGTTGACTATGCGCATAACCCGGATGGGTTCAGGCAGCTTAAAAAATTTATCGATTCTACCCAATCGGCCAACAAGATTGGAATTATTGCGTGCCCGGGTGACAGAAGGGATGAAGACATTCGCGTGATGGGCTCTCACTCGGCATCCATGTTTGATGAAATTATCATACGGCATGATAAGGACCTTAGAGGCAGAACAAAGCAAAACATCACTGATTTATTAATGCAGGGCATTAGGTTGATAAGGCCAAATATGAAGGTTTCTGTGATTTCTGATGAGACTGAAGCATTGGCAAAGGCGATGGCAATTGCGCCGCAAGGTGCTTTTATAGTAGTACTCAGTGATGAAGTGAAGAAGACGCTTGATTATCTCGGCGAATTAGAAAAAGATCCAAACCTGATAAAAAATGAATTTAAGTTAAGCATATGACGCCCAAAGGAACAGCATTAGTGATTGGAGGATCAGAGCAACGGGGTGATGGAAATGACCCGGAGATGAAAGTAAAAAATAAGGATTCCGCGGATTTCGAAATATTAAAACAGCTCATTCCAAATGCAGGGAAAAAAGGAACGATTGAGATCATAACCACCGCTTCAGATATTCCTGGTGATATGGCAAAAATGTATGAGAAGGCATTTAGTAAACTGGGATTTAAGGATGTGGGATACATGAAAGTTCAAACAAAGGAAGAAGCAAGGGAAGAAAAATATTGTAAGCGGGTGGAAAAGGCGCACGCGGTACTCTTTACGGGTGGTGATCAGTTCAGGCTTTCAGCCATCCTCGGAGGCACCCCTATTAATGCCAAACTCAAAGAGCGGTTCCTGCACGATAAGGATTTCATAGTGGCAGGAACCAGCGCTGGGGCAATGGTGTTGCCTGCCATCATGATCTATGACGGTGTTGTTCATGAAGCATTAATGAAGCCCGATATTCATCTCAGCTCCGGTCTCGGGATATTTGATACCTGCATTATTGATACTCATTTCATAAAGAGGGGCAGGTTTGCAAGACTCGTAAACGCAGTTGTCATTAACCCTGAATTGCTCGGAATAGGTTTAGGAGAGGACACCGCATTAAAAATTACCGGGTACAATGCCGAATGTTTTGGATCGGGAAGCGTGATTGTGATTGATGGAAGAGAAATTGGCCAGACCAACATTGCAGATGTGGATGAGGAAACACCCATTTATGTAGAAAATTTAAAGGTGCATTTATTAACTACCGGTTGCCGGATTTCCCTAAAAGAAAGAAAGCTTTTTGACCCGGTTAAGAAAAAATCACCCGCAAAAGCTGATAAATGATAATCGTTTTCAATAAGGTAGTCACATATGGGAATTGGCTTGCAAATTGATTATTTATTAGGAAGAGCGAAAAACCTGGAAAATGAAAACGACCCTTGAACGTACCAAAGATAAAACAGAAGAAAAACATCTGGAGCCTGACTGGGAGGCCATACGTTCCTGCTTTAAGTACGAGAAAGATTATATACAGCTCGCCACTTCACAATTCCTTGCCTCACACCCCAAGCCGGTTGCAGATGCAATCAGGTATTACCGCCGGAAACTGGATGAGCAGCCGGCATTATTCACGCAACAGAATGAAGACAAGCGAATGGATAGAATTCGGCAAATCGCTTCTCGTTACCTTGGCATGACCGAGCCTGATAACATTGCGCTCACCAGTAACACTACCATGGGATTGGGAACGATTTATACCGGCTTAAATCCGCGTAAAGGAGAGGAAATATTGACGAGTGAACATGATCATTATGCGCATCATGAATCAATCAGGCAGGCCACGCTGCGCACGGGCAGTTACTACCGGAAGGTGAAACTCTATAAAGACCTAACTAAGGTTACTGCCAAAGAAATCGTGAACTCGATAATCAGTGCTATCAGCCCGAAGACGAAAATAATTGGCCTTACCTGGGTACACTCCAGCACGGGCCTGAAGTTGCCGATTTCTGAAATTGGGCAGGCCATAAAGAAGATCAATGCTGAGAGAGACGAAGAAAACCATATTATTTTCCTGGTTGACGGTGTACATGGATTTGGCATAGAAACCGAAAGCTTCCAGGAACTTGGCTGTGATTTCTTCATTAGCGGTTGTCATAAATGGCTTTATGGCCCCCGGGGTACGGGTTTGATTGCCGCTACCACCGATGCGTGGCAGGAAGTAAACCCGGTAATTCCAAGCTTTACTGACGTGATGAACAAGGTAATTGAAGGCAGACCGCGACCGAAAAAGATGGATGGTAAACAAATGACGCCCGGAGGCTTTCAAAGTTTTGAGAATAAATGGGCTTTATATGATGCTTTTGAATTCATGCTGGATATTGGAAAAGAAAATATCAGGCGCCGGGTGCATCAGCTTGCAAAACTCTGTAAAGAAGGACTTGCTTCCATGCCGCACGTAATTCTTCATACACCACGTGATCAATCATTATCCTCCGGTATTATTTCGTTTGAAATTAAAGGATATACTACTGAACAGGCAGTACGAGCCCTGGTAAAAAAGAAGCTCGTAGTCACTGCTTCCCCGTATAGCAATAGCTATGTGCGCATGACGCCGGGTATCATCAATACCGAGGAAGAAATAAACAAGGCGTTGGATTTGGTGGAGGGAATGAGAAAGATGTAGGTCACTTGCCGGTTGTCAGAGGCGTTTGGAAGGTATTGGACGTTCAATGTCGCTCAAGATCGTCGCCTCGCGCTCCACTCTTTTGTATCAATACTAAAACGTTATTTGTTTGAAAAGCCTGCCTGCAACTGACACCTGACAACCATCAACAGACACCTGGTAACCGATAACCGAATTCTACACCGGCACCACCACCTCATACGCCTTATGATATAATCCAAACGCATTAATGAAAAACTCCTGGTCATCATGCAGGTTATTCAAAATAATACGGCTCGCTTCCATTTTTTTAAAAGGCTCTATCCATTGTAGCAGGTCAGCAATGCTGGTGAAGAGCTTTATTTTTCCTTTATTTTCTATTTTGGAATACGGCGGGATATTTTCCCCCGCATTTTGGGCAGGTATAAATTCATCCCTGGGAACTTCGCTGGCGCTGTTTACAGCTTCCTCGGGATTTGCTCCGTATGAAAAATTGATCTTTATAAAGAAGGGCTTACTCGCACCCGCATATCTCTTCCATTCTCGCACTATCTTCTCTGCCTCATCAAGATCATCTCCATCCGCGATCAATCCATCCGCCCATTTCGCTACTCCCTTCACTTCATTTACTGATGATAATTCATAAAACAAAAGTGTTGGTATTCTGGGTGGTGTGTGCACTTTCACTTTGTCCTGTATGTTTCCATCGTCATACGTAAGGTATTCACCGCTTAAGGATTTGCGAATGAAGGATGCCGTTTCCTCCAATGGCGGCATCTGGTTGGTGGAATTATTTCCATTTTCAGGTAAGTCATCCGTTTTAGAAATAGCCAGGTCAAACCGGGCAGGAAACAATTCCCCAAGCGTGGCCATTTCCCGGGCTATATTGGGTAGGCCGTACCTGAGGTTGGGTGTACAGGCCACAGTGAACGGCAACTTGGTGGACCGGAGTGCCGTTGCCAGCCATGTAAATGAGAATTCACGCTGATCCTTTTCTGATGGATCAGAAACATGAATGGCACCAAAGCCAGCCTGTTCTGCAGCCATCACATTCTTCAATAACTGCGCTGGAGCCAGCCGCCTGAATGAAGCATGATACGTGAGGAATGACATAGGCTTTTTCAACATAGAGTAAAATTTGTGCCAGAAGAGAGTCGGTTGTCAGATCAGTTGGAGGAGTTGATTTAATAGGTATCATTATGTGCTGACAACCGGATTCCCCGCCCACCACTGACTATCATCCGACAACATTTCTGTCATCCTGCACCTGAATTCGCAGCCTGACAACCGACAACTGGCAACCGACAACTATCCTGACAGCCATCCCCGCATTTGGTTACCTCTCACCCTCGATCGGTCATTGCATTTTTTTTGTCAGTAGGGCATTTTTGCGGCTTAATTAAAAATTCAACGGATATGAAACAAGTGATCAAAGCTTTAGTTATTATTCCTGTGGTGTTAGTAGGACTTCTTGCCTGCTCCAAGGATGATGAAAAACCGGGTGTAGTTGAAAAACTTTCTGCTTCCACGGTACTTGAATGGAATGAGATTGCCTTTAATGCATTTGGTGGCCCTGCTTACCAGCATTCATTAATGGCATCGCGAATTAATGCTATGACGCATATTGCCATGCATGATGCGTTAAACGCCATTCAACCTAAATATGAAACCTATGCATTTGACGGTAACGATACGGAGGCGGATCCGGTTGCTGCTGCAGCCTCAGCTGCACATACAGTATTGCTGAACCTGATACCGGATAAGCAAGCGTATCTTGATTCGGCACTGGGTGTAACGTTAGCAAACGTGTCGCCCGGACAAAGTAAGCAACGTGGCATAGACCTGGGAAGGCTTGCTGCACTTGCTATACTTAGTGCACGCGCTAATGATGGCTCCATGGGAGATGTGGTTGGTATCATTCCCCCATCTGATGAACCCGGCGTTTACCAGGCTGTTCCACCATTTACGTTTGTATTTGCCCCCCATTGGGAAAATGTGAAGCCCTTTACC
>Ga0196972_1000284_pt1 | contig 33472 bp, 26 predicted proteins | sample S1v_2013CmetaG_FD_148618 | JGI IMG/M metagenome (GOLD analysis project Ga0196972, IMG submission 148618) | Soil microbial communities from Anza Borrego desert, Southern California, United States - S1+v_20-13C | ecosystem: Environmental > Terrestrial > Soil > Desert | place: USA: California...
GGCCGGAGATCACCTATGACGCGCAGCAGAGCGCGGTGACGACAGGTTACGTCGCGGATCCGTCGAACGCCTCGGCGCCCCGCACGTCCACCGAGACGCGGCCGGTGAATCTCTATTTGAATTACATCATTCGCTTCCGCGCGGAACCGCCGCTGCCGTATTGAAATGCCCGGCGAGGCTGTTGCGGATGACCGACGCCAGATCCTCCTGCTGCGAAATGCCGAACGGTGCCTGGCGGTCGAATTGCGTCGACCATGCCATCCGGCCGGTGGCGGTTTCCAGCAGGCGTACCGACAAGCGCGCCAACCCCATGCCGAAACGCAGGCTTCCCTGCAAGACGTAGTCGGCCGCCGTCGCATGCTGGGGCGCCGCCGGCAAGCCGTGCGGCAGAATCCGATCGCCGAATTCCAAGAACAACTGGTAGCCCAATTCTTCGTTCAAGCCACGCGTGAACGCCATGCCGTCGCGGTCGTCGGAAATGCAGGTCAACGGCAATAGCGCCAGCGACATCTTCGAGTCGTGCCGGAGGGAAGCGGCCGGCGCGCCGGTCGCTCGTCGAATCGTGGGCATATAATTCCCCCGCGGTATGAAGAACTCGATCTCGGATGCGAAGCGGCCGCTGGCGTACAAGGCGCGCAGCCGTTCGCGCAAGCGGCCGATCTGCACGCGCACGATCGGATCTTCGCCCGTGTTGTAGGATTTCGCCTGGCGGTTGAATACTTCGATGCCGATCGCGTATTCGCTGGTATCGGCGGGCGCCCCGCACAGGCGCTTCTCGACCAGGTAATGCAGCAAGCGCCGCAAGCGGTGACACTTGGCGAACATGTCGCTCGCGAGGACGAGGGCCAGTGCATGGCGGACTTCCTGTTCGGTGAAACCATCCTGGCATGCATCTGCGGCCGGGGCAGCCAAGACAGTAGGGGAATGGAGATTGTCGAGGCGATTCATGACTGGTGCGCGTACCGGTTTCGTGAGAATTCTTTGCGCGGCATGCGATGCATGGACTTGCATCCGTTGATCTGCATCAGCGTGCGACGCCATTGAATGTGATTCATTCCGTTGCACAGTCAAGATCCATGCCACCCGGAAACGGGCATTTAACGGGCATTTCGCGCCGTCTTGTCCGGCCGGGACATGTAAATTGACAGCGGGCGTGGAAAGTTTCCGGCCCGCTTTACATGTCAATCGCCGCTTCGGCGGCCTGTATTCGTTGAAGGAAGGAGCCGCCAGTTGGTGGATTCGGATTCGACCCTGTCTTCGCCCTTGCCTGCATTGGGCAAGGCGAGCCGCCCGATGCTGGGATTGACGATCCTGTGGCATCCCGACCTCGATCGCGTCGGCCAGCAATGCATCGCTTTGACGGGCGACGGAGAAATCGGACTGGGGCGGTTTGCCCCGCTGTTCTCTCATCCCGGCGCGGAGGCGCTTCCGCTCGGCGACCAGGCGATTTCCCGCTCGCCGGTATGGATCCGCCGCCATGCCGACGATGCGGTGGAGATCGCGTGCCCGGCCAGCCGCATGCCGGTTCGCCTGGGCGGCGCGGCGATCGAAGGAACCGTCCGGCTGCATGGCGACGACATCGGTCGCGGAGCGGTGCTCGGGCTGGGCGCCAACGTCCTGCTCTGCCTGCATTGGATGCGCTGTCTGCCGAAGGCGAATGCATTGCCGGGGCTGCTGGGCGTGAGCAGCGCGGCGATCGAAGTGCGCGACCTGGTGCGCCAGGTCGCGGCGACCGATTTGCCGGTGCTGCTGCTCGGCGAGACCGGTACCGGCAAGGACGTGGCGGCGCGCCTGATCCACGCGACCGGCGACCGCAAGAACGAACCGATGGTCGCCGTGAACATGGCGACCCTGAATGAATCCTTGGCTGCCGCCGATCTGTTCGGCGCCACCAGAGGGGCCTATACCGGCGCGCAGACGGAACGCCGAGGCCTGTTCGCCGAAGCGGATGGCGGCACGCTCTTCCTCGACGAAATCGGCGATACGCCCGCGACCGTGCAGCCGATGCTGTTGCGTGTCCTCGAAACCGGCGAATACCGGCCGCTCGGCGCGCGCGGCAACCTGGTGTCGAGCGCGCGCTTGATCGCCGCCACCGACCAGGATCTGGTCGCGCGCTCGTTCAACCGCGCGCTGCTGCGCCGCATGGAAGCTTTCGTGATCCGCATGCCGTCGTTGCGCGAGCGCCGCGAAGACATCGGCGTGCTGTTGCTCCACTTCTTGCGTACCTGGAGCGGATCGGCGGCCGAGATGGCTGTCCCGCCGATCGATTTCATCGGCGAAATCTGCAATAACGATTGGCCCGGCAACGTGCGCCAATTGGCGCATGTCGTCCGGCGCGCCGTCATGGCATTGCGGATCAGCGAAGCGCCGGTATTGTCCGAGCTGATGCGCGGTTCGACCGGGGAGGAGGCGCAAGCGGCGCGGGCGGCGACGATGCCGTACGCGGTGAACGCGGGTGCGGCCATGACGAGGACGCCCGGCTCGGCGAGCGGAGCCGACCCGGTGCGGCGGGCGAAACCCGCCGATCTGTCCGACGAGATGATTTCCCTGGCGATGGAAAACAGCGCCTGGAAAATCAGCAGTGCTGCTCAGCAGCTGGGGATATCGCGCCCGTCGCTGTACAAGCTACTGGAGACGCATCCCGAGATCCGCTGGCCGGAAACGATCGCGGCGCATGAGATTCGCCGCGTCCTGGAAGAGCTGGATGGAGATCTCGGCGCGTGCGCCGCGAAACTGAAGACGCCGCGCGAAGCGCTGCGGCGCCATTTGCGATCCATCGGCATGGATGGGTTGTTGCGTTGACGCTTCCGCGCGCTTCCGTTCTTCGCTAGTCCGAGCCGGTGCCGACCTGCGCTTCCGGATCGAAGTAGAAAACACGAACCTCTTCCTGCATGAGCGGGCCGCGCACGATGCGCACCGTCAGCACCAGGGATAGATCCCAACGCCCGAGCGTGGTTCCGACATCCAGCGTGTGTTTCCAGCTTTGCTTGATGAGACGGTAGTCCGGCCGCGGATATTCCACGTCGACGGAGAAGTCCAGCGGCAGCTTGCAAGTGGCGCCGATGGATTGCACGAAGGGCGACGGCGGTGCGTGGCGCGTGAGTACGCCGGGGCTGTAGGCGCTCAACTGGGGAATGGTGACCATGCAGCAGTCGAGGACCTGGAACGACGAAAAACGTTCCTTGTTGCCGCCGCCCAGCACTTCCAGGTGGAGGATTTCGCCTTCGTTGAAATAGATTTCTCCGGCGAACAGTCCGGTCGGATGCATCGGACGGGCGCCGCCGTCGCCGGTGAACTTGAAGCTGAGCTGGTCGCTGATCTGGTCGGCATCGAAGCCTATGGTCAGCGTGACGTTTTCCTTCTTCTTCATGGTTTTTCCTGGTGAGGGTTGATGAAGCGCGTTTCGCGCCTGACGGCGAGCAGGTCGGGTTCGGAATCGATCAGGTGGCTCGGATAGCCCAGCGACCTGGCTTGCAGCAGGGCTTCCACGCTTCTGCCGCGGTCTCCCGCGAGCTCGAAAGCGATGGCGGCGCGGAACTGGATGTCCGCATCCTTGGGCGCGGCCAGCAGGGCCTGCTGCGTGGCGTCGACGGCCGCACGGGACTCGCCCAGCTTGGAGCGGTACAGTCCCATCCGCGATAGCAGCAGGGGTTCCGTCGGCGAGCTTTGCAGCGTTTTGGCGAGCAGTTCCGCGGCCTTGCGATACGCTTGGCGCGACTCGTCTTCCCGGCCCCGCATCCAGCGCAGCACGTCCGCCAGGTTGGCCCAGTTGAGATAGTCGGCGGGATTGCCGCGATCCGGCGATACCGCGTGCGCGAATGCCTGCGCCGCGGCCGGATAGTCGCCGCGCGCGAACAAGGCCGTGCCGAGATTGCCGTACAGGCGCGCGCTCGGCCGGACCTGCAGCCCCTGCTGCAAGACGCGCAAGGCTTCGTCGGGCCGGTTGCGGCTGGTGAGGACCGCGCTCAGGTTGGCATAGCCGATCGCGGCGTCGGGGTCGAGCGCGATGCTGCGCTTGAACGCCTGTTCCGCCTCCGCGAATTTTTTCTGCTGGTAGTACAGCAGGCCGAGCGCATCGGTAAACCAGCGTTCGCCCGGATGGGCGTCGATGGCGTGCCGGATGAAGGTCTCCGCCGCCTCGAAGCGCCGAAGGCGCAGCAGCAGATCGGCCTTGCAGGACAATGCGAATACGTCGAGCGGATCGAGTCCAAGCGCCTTGTCGACCAGCGTCTCCGCTTCCTGCAGCTTGCGCTGCAGCAGCCGCACCCGCGCGAGCGCCGTCAGGGCCAGGGCCAATTGATCGTTGCCGGCAAGCGCCTGTTGCGCGCTGGCTTCCGCCCGCTTCAGCCAGGCGTGGTCGCGGCCGTCGCTCGTGAAGCGCAGGCTGTAGGCCAGCGACAGGCCGGCGGCCGCCGCTGCATGCTCCGGACGATGTTCGAGGATGCGGCCGAAACTGGCGACGGCGGCGTCGATGCTGCCGTTGCGGTCGTAGGTGCGCAGCGCATCGAAACCTGCGCGCATGGCGGCGCTTTCCGAATATGGCGCGACGATGCCGCTTGTCAGGCGGGCGATATCGTTCCAGCGCCAGACGCCGATCGCGCAGACGGACACGACGACGGCGACCGCGCTCCAGAGGGTACGGGCGCGCAGGCGGCCGAAGGTTGCGGACAGCAGCGCCAGGCGACGCCCGGCACGCGAATCCGTATTGCCTGCCGCCGTCGCGTCTTGGCGCAATGTCGCGATCTGCTCGCAAACCATGTCCATCGACGACAACCGCCGGCCGATGTCGCGCGCCGTCATCGCTCGTACCAATGCGATGGCCGATGCACTGGCCGGAGCGGGAAATTCCCAAGCCTGGGACGAGGTTTGCACGAGCGCGGCGGCCAGCGCCAATCCGTTGAGATGGAGGAACGGGCGCGTACCGGCCAGCAATTCATACAGGATCACGCCCAGCGCGTAGATGTCGCTCTGCTCGGACGGGCGCGCACCGGACAGAATCTCCGGCGCCATATAGGCGACGGTGCCGGGCGTTTCGGCCGGCATGGCGGTTACCGTCGCGTGGTAATCGACTCTGCGCGCGAGGCCGAAATCGAGAATGCGAACACGTCCCGCGGGTTCGATCATCAGGTTGGAGGGTTTGATGTCGCCGTGCACCAGGCCGGAGGCATGCGCTTCGGCCATGGCTTGCGCGACCTGGTGCACGATGTCCAGCGCCGCCGATTCGGTCAGCGGCGCTTGCTGCGCATGCTGACGCAGGGTACGGCCGTCCACGAATTCCATGACGATGGCTTGCCGGTCGCCGTCGCCCTCGATGGCGAACACCTTGACGAACGCGGCATGCCGCAACGACGCGGCGATGCGCGCTTCGGCGATCAGGGCGTCGGAGGAGGCCGCGCCGGCCAGCGGCTTCAGGCGCTTGACGGCGATGCGGCGCTGCAGGCGGATATCCCAGGCCTCATACACCTGGCCGAATCCGCCTTCGCCCAATAGGCGTCCGAGACGATAACCGTGCTGGGTTTCCCGTGCTTCCGACAATTCCATGTGGCCGCGTCCGCATGTATCTCAATGGCAAGACCGGCAATTGTATCCGAGCAAGCCAGGAGTCGCGCGGAGGGAAAAGGAGAGGCGAGGCCGAGAATAATTGCCGGCCGTCTGCCGTCTGCCGCCGGTCGGCGTTAGGTATTCGCGCCCAGCCCGGTCCAGCGCGGCGCCAATCGATGTTCTATGCCGCACAGATCGAGCACGCGCCCGACGGTATGGTCGACCATCTCCGCGATGCTTTGCGGCCGGTGATAGAAGCCCGGCAACGGCGGAAAGACGATTCCGCCCATCTCCGTCACCGCCGTCATGTTGCGCAGGTGCGCCAGGTTGAACGGCGTCTCGCGCACCATCAGCACCAGTCGGCGGCGTTCCTTGAGCACGACATCGGCGGCGCGCGTGATCAGATTGTCGGAATAGCCGTGCGCGATCGCCGCCAGCGTCTTCATCGAGCACGGGGCGACGATCATGCCGTCGGATTGGAACGAACCGCTGGCGATCGAAGCGCCGACGTCGCGCACGTTATGCACCACGTGCGCCAATGCCTCGACCTCCTTGCGGTTCATGTCGAGTTCCTGGTGGAGATTGAGGACACCGGCATCGGAGACCAGCAGATGGGTTTCGATGCCGGGCGCGGCGCGCAGGACTTGCAGGAGGCGCACGCCGTAGATGGCGCCGGTCGCGCCCGTGATCGCGACGATCAGCCGCTGCGGCGCGCCGGCGGGGGCAAGCATCTTACGCTTTCAAGAGGGCTTGCAATTCGCCCGATTCATACATCTCGGTCATGATGTCCGAACCGCCGATGAATTCGCCTTTGACATAGAGCTGCGGAATCGTCGGCCAATTCGAGAATTCCTTGATGCCCTGGCGCACTTCCGCGTCTTCCAGCACGTTGACGGTGACGATGTTCTCGATGCCGCAGGCCTTCAGGATCTGCACCGCGCGGCCGGAAAAGCCGCATTGCGGGAAATCGGCGGTTCCCTTCATGAATAACACGACCGGATGGGTGGTCACGGTTTCCTTGATCCAGCTTTGTACGTCGCTCATGGCTACCTCTTTCTGTGGAATGCTCCATTATAGGAAAATCCGGGCCGCCATGCCGCTTTGAATGGCAATAGGCCCATGATTTACAAGGATTTTTACCTTTTCAATTTGGCAAAAGCCGCCGCCATGGCGCCTTGATTGGCCGCCGGCTGGCGTTGCTGGTGCTGGGCCAGCCGCTTGGCATCGTTGCGGTCGGCGCGTTGCTCGGGGCGGGCGCCGGCCGGCGCGGGCGTATCGCTCAGGCGCATCGTCAAGGCGATGCGCTTGCGCTTGACGTCGACTTCCAGCACCTTGACCTTGACCACCTGGCCGGCCTTCACGACCGTGTGCGGATCCTTGACGAAGGTGTTGGAGAGCGCCGAAATATGCACCAGGCCGTCCTGGTGCACGCCGATGTCGACGAAGGCACCGAAGGCCGCCACGTTGGTGACCACGCCTTCGAGAATCATGTCGGGACGCAGATCGCCGATTTCCTCGACGCCATCCTTGAAGGTCGCGGTCTTGAATTCCGGGCGCGGATCGCGGCCCGGCTTTTCCAGTTCCTTCAGGATGTCGGTCACGGTCGGCACGCCGAATTTCTCGTCGGCATACTTGGCCGGGCTCAGCGTCTTCAGCAGCTTGCCGTCGCCGATCACGCTCTTCACATCCTTCTTGATGTCGGCCAGGATCTTCTCGACGACCGGATAGGATTCCGGGTGCACGGCCGAAGCGTCGAGCGGATTCTCGCCATTCATGATGCGCAGGAAGCCGGCGGCCTGCTCGAAGGTCTTGTCGCCGAGGCGCGGCACCTCGCGCAGCGCCGTGCGCGACGGGAACATGCCCTTCATGTCCCGGTAGTTGACGATGCTTTGCGCGACGCTCGCGTTCAGGCCGGAGACGCGCGCCAGCAGCGGCGCGGAGGCGGTATTGACGTCGACGCCGACCGCGTTCACGCAATCCTCGACGACGGCGTCGAGCGAGCGCGCCAATTGCGTCTGGCTCACGTCATGCTGGTATTGGCCGACGCCGATCGACTTCGGATCGATCTTCACCAGTTCCGCCAGCGGGTCCTGCAGGCGGCGCGCGATCGAGACCGCGCCGCGCAACGAGACGTCGAGTTCCGGCAATTCCTTGGAAGCGAATTCGGAGGCCGAGTACACCGAGGCGCCGGCTTCGGACACGACGATCTTGGTCAGCTTCAATTCGGGACGCAGCTTGATGAGATCCTGCGCCAGCTTGTCGGTTTCGCGCGATGCGGTGCCGTTGCCGATCGAGATCAGCGCGACTTGATGCTTTTCGGCCAGCCGCGCCAGCGTATGCAGCGAGCCGTCCCAATCGTTGCGCGGCGCGTGCGGATAGATCGTGGCCGTGTCGACCACCTTGCCGGTGGCGTCGACCACGGCCACCTTGACGCCGGTGCGCAGGCCCGGATCGAGGCCCATGGTCGGACGCGGGCCGGCGGGGGCCGCCAGCAGCAAATCCTTGAGGTTGCGCGCGAACACGTGGATCGCCTCGATCTCGGCTTTTTCGCGCAGATTCGTCATCAGCTCGGTTTCGAGATGCATGAAGACCTTCACGCGCCACGCCCAGCGCACGGTGTCGGCCAGCCACTTGTCGGCCGGGCGGCCTTGATTGGAAACGCCGAAGCGCGCGGCGATGCGTTGCTCGCACGGGTTGTGCGGCGCATCCCATTTCGGCTTTTCCTCTTCGCTGTCGAGACGCAGCGACACGTTCAGCATTTCCTCGCGGCGGCCGCGGAACAGCGCGAGCGCGCGGTGCGAGGGAATCGTGGACAGCGTCTCCGAATAATTGAAGTAATCGGCGAATTTCTCGCCGGCGTCTTCCTTGCCTTCCACGACCTTGGATTCGACCACGCCGTGCTCGGTCAGGTATTCGCGCAGCGTCTGCAGCAGCGTCGCGTCTTCCGAGAAGCGTTCCATCAGGATCTGGCGCGCGCCGTCGAGCGCGGCTTTCGCATCGGGTACGCCGGGATTGTCGCCGTTGGCGGTAGTGAACGCTTCCTTGAGGTATTTCGCGGCTTCCTCTTCGGGGTTCAGCGTCGGATCGGCCAGGAGCGCATCGGCCAGCGGCGTCAAGCCCGCTTCGGCGGCGATCTGGGCCTTGGTGCGCCGCTTCGGCTTGTACGGCAGGTAGAGATCTTCGAGGCGGGTCTTGTCTTCGGCATGCGTGATGGCGTCCAGCAATTCCGGCGTCATCTTGCCCTGTTCCTCGATCGAGGCGACGATCGCCGCGCGCCGGTCTTCCAGCTCGCGCAGGTAGCGCAGCCGCTCTTCCAGGGTACGCAATTGCGTGTCGTCGAGTCCGCCGGTCGCTTCCTTGCGGTAACGCGCGATGAACGGAACGGTGGCGCCCTCGTCGAGGAGAGCGATGGCGGCGGCGACCTGCGCCGGCTTGGCAGCCAGTTCGGCGGCCAGGCGTTGTTCGATGGAAGGCAGCATGAAAAACCGTGGAGATGAAAAACGAAGCAGAGATGATACGCAAATCGGGCGTTTGCGCCAGTCTTGACAGGGCAGCGCAGATGCCGGACGTATTCCGTATTCGCGCTTTTGCCGCTTGAAAGAAGGATAAGTCGCGGACCCGGAAACCAGGCGCCCGGCGGCGCGCCGGACGTCCTGCTTATGGCTTGGGCGGCAACTGTTCGCCGATCCAGCGCTCGATCTGCGTTTCCAGCTCGGCCAACGGCAGCGGCCCGTTGTCGATCAGTGCGTTGTTGAAGCGGCGCAGATCGAATTTCGGCCCGAGCGCCGCGCGCGCCTTCTCGCGCAACTCCTTGATCTTCAACTGGCCGATCTTGTAGCCGAGCGCCTGGCCGGGCCACATGATGTAGCGGTCGATCTCCACCCGGTTATCGTGCGGCGGATTGGTGGTGTTGGCGTTCAGGTAATCGATCGCCTTCTCGCGCGACCATCCAAGCGCGTGCATGCCGGTATCGACCACCAGGCGCGCGGCGCGGAACAATTCGGCATTCAGATGGCCGGCCTTCGAATAGGGATCGGAGAAAAAGCCGAGTTCGCCGCCCAGGCTTTCCGCATACAGCGCCCAGCCCTCGCCGAAGGCGATATACCAGCCGAAGCGGCGGAACTCGGGAATGTTTTTCAATTCCTGGGCCCGCGCGATCTGCAAGTGGTGGCCGGGCACGGCCTCGTGCAGGGTCAGCGTTTCCATGCCCCATTTCGGGCGCGCATGGAGCTTGGACAGGTTGGCGACGAAATAGCCGGGCCGCGAGCCGTCCGGCGCGCCCGCCTCGTAGTAGCCGGCGGTCTGGTTTTCCGCGCCCACGTCCGGCATGGCCTTGACATCGACCGGCACGCGCGGCAATTCGGCGAACAGGCGCGGCAGGCCGGCCACGGCGCGCTTGAGGATGTCCCGATAGGCTTCGAGCAAGTCTTCGGGCTTCGTGAAGTAGAAACGCGGGTCGGTGTTGAGGAATTTGGCGAAGTCCGCGAGGCTGCCCTTGAAATCGACCTGCTTCATCACCGCGCGCAGCTCGCCCTGGATGCGCGCGACTTCGCGCAAGCCGAGTTCATGGATCTCTTGCGGCGTCATCGCGGTGGTCGTGCTGTGCCGGACCGCATGCGCATAGTAGGCCGGGCTGGCCGGCAGGGCGGTGGCCGCGATCGTGGCGCGGCACTTCGGCAGGTATTGTTCGCGCACGAAGGCTTCCAGCTTGACGAAGGCCGGCGCGACGCGCTGGCGCAGCACCTTTTCCCCTTCTTGCGCGAGGCGTTCGCGCGTGCTCTTCGGAATCGAGGCCGGGATATTCTTGAACGGCGCGGCGACCGGGCCTTCTTCGAGCTTGGCGACGAATTCCTTCAATTGATCGGGAATCAGTTGCACGGTCACGGCCGGCGCGACCCAGCCGGTCTCCATGCCTTTGCGCATTTGCCCGATGATGCCGTCGATGTACTTGGGCAGGCCGCGCAGGCGGGCCAGGTAGTTGTGGTAATCCTTGGCATTCTCGAACGGCGTCTGCGCGACCAGTTGCGGAAGGGCGATATGGATGCCGTCGAGATGCGTGATCGGTTGCGGCATGTATTCATAGAATTGCGCCGCTTCGACCGCCTTGGTTTTCTCGTAGAGGAACAGATCGAGCGAAATGCGCTCCTGCACGCTCAAGCCGTTGCGGTCGATCCGCCTGGCCTGTTCCAGCATGTCCCGTTGGTGCGCGTTGGCGGCCAGGCTGGCGGCGAGCGAGGTATCGGATAGGCGGTCGTTGTAGCGCTTGTCGCCGACATACGTTGCATACTCGGGCTGATGGCGCATGGTCCATTGCCAATCGCTGTCGAGCAGCGCCTTCAACTGCTGCGGTTGTGGCGGCGGCGCGGCGTCGGCGACCGCCGACAGCGGTGCGAACAGCAGGGCCGAAACGATGAGCAGGAATTTCCGCATGCGAACGTCCTCCGAAAAGGGAAGACGATTCTAGCAAAGGCGGGAGGTCGCCGACTTGTGCCGGAATCGCAGATATTGCGGCGAATCAGGCAGAATGGCGGCCGCCGCTCGCGCGTTCGATGCCGGCCAGGTCGCGCCAGCTTTGCACATCGAGAAAGCCGTTTGCCGTCAGCAGGGCGCGCACCGCCGGCGCCTGATCGTACCCGTGTTCGAGCAACAGCCAGCTTCCGGGCGCGAGGTGGCGCGGCGCGCCGGCGATGATGGTGCGCAGGGCCGACAGGCCGTCGCCGTGGTCGGTCAGCGCATCGACCGGTTCAAAGCGCAGATCGCCCTGGGACAAGTGCGCGTCGCCGGCAACGATGTACGGCGGATTGGAAACGATGAGGTCGAAACGCCGGTCGCCGAGCGCCGCATACCAGTCGCTTTGCAGGAATTCGACCCCGGCGCGGTGACGCACGGCGTTGCCGCGCGCAACCTCGAGCGCGGCCGCGCTGACGTCGAGCGCCGTGACGGCGGCATCGGGCCGGGTATGCGCGAGCGCGACGGGAATGGCGCCCGAGCCGGTTCCCATGTCGAGCGCGGCGCCCTGCGGCGGCAGGCGTTCCAGCGCCAGATCGACCAGCAATTCCGTCTCCGGCCGCGGAATGAGCACCGCCGGCGTGACGCTGAACGGCAAGCCGTAGAACTCGCGTTCGCCGGTGATGTAGGCGATCGGCTCGCCTTGCAGGCGGCGCCGCAGCAAGGCGGTCAACCGCAGCGCCTCGTCCGCCGTCAACGCCCGCCGGTCTTGCGTGATCAATTGCGTGCGCGACAATCCCAAGGCATGCATCACCAGGATGCGCGTATCGACCGCGTCGAGCGGCGAGTCCATCAGCACCGCGCCGATCTCGGCGCCGGCGGCGATCGCGATTTCGTGCGGCATCAGCGCGGGCGGCGCAACACGGCCCAACCGAGCGCGAGCGCGAGAATCACGAACCAGACGAGCGCCCATTGCGGCGTCGACAGGCCGAGCAGCGGCGGATACTCGGTGGTGCAGAAGCCGTCGGCGCGGAACAGCCAGGGCATCAGCTTGGCCGATGGAATCTTGTTCAAGGCGGTCTCGAGCGGATCGATGCCGCACGACACGGAAGGATGCGCCTGGATCCAGACGAGGCGGGCGGCCAGGCCGATGCCGGTCAGCGCCGACAGCAATCCCAGTCCGGCGCCGATACGGGCCGCGCGCGGCGGCAACGCCGCCGCCGCCAGGCTGAACGCGGCGATCGCGAAGAATGCGTAGCGCTGCAGGACGCAGTACGGACAGGGAAACATTTCCTGCACGTGTTGCTGATAGAGACCGACGCCCAGGAGTCCGAGGGCGGCGAGGCCGATGGCGAGCAATGCGGGTTTCGTGGATTTCATGGTCCGATGCGAGTGAGCGATAAATGGGTTGGCCGGGGCAGCGCACATTATGCACTGTCGCCACGGCCGCGGCAGGAGGCTTGCGCTGCCGGCCGCGAATCCCCGGCTTCACCTGGCGAGCAAGCCGGTCTATGCCGCGGCATCGCGTTGGCTACGCCGAAGCTTCGCTGTCGCCGAGCGCGGCGAGCAATTCCGCCTGATGCTCGGCCGCCAGCGCCGTCGTCAATTCATCGAGATCGCCGTCCATGATGAAGTCGAGCTTGTACAGCGTCAGGTTGATGCGATGGTCGGTCATGCGGCCCTGCGGGAAATTGTAGGTCCGGATCCGTTCGCTGCGGTCGCCCGAACCGATCAGCGACTTGCGCGTCGCCGCTTCCTTGGCCTGCTGTTCGCGCAATTGCACATCCTTGATGCGCGCCGCCAGCACCTTCATCGCCTGCGCCTTGTTCTTGTGTTGGCTGCGGTCGTCCTGGCATTCGACCACGATGCCGGTCGGCATGTGCGTGATGCGCACCGCCGAATCGGTCTTGTTGATATGCTGGCCGCCGGCGCCGGAAGCGCGGAACGTATCGATGCGGATATCGGCCGGATTGATGTTCACGTCCTCGACCTCGTCGGCTTCCGGCATCACGGCGACGGTGCAGGCCGAAGTGTGGATGCGGCCCTGGGTTTCGGTCGCCGGCACGCGTTGCACGCGGTGGCCGCCGGATTCGAACTTCAGCTTCGAATAGGCGCCGAAGCCGACGAGGCGCACGATCACTTCCTTGTAGCCGCCGAGTTCGGACGGAGATTCGGAAATCATCTCGACCTGCCAGCGGTTGCGTTCCGCGTAGCGCGTGTACATGCGCAACAGGTCGCCGGCGAACAGCGCCGCCTCGTCGCCGCCGGTGCCGGCGCGGATCTCGAGGAAGATATTGCGCTCGTCGTTGGGGTCTTTCGGCAGCAGCATCTTTTGCAGGTCGAGCTCGAGCTGCTCCATGCGCGCCTTGGCCGCCGCCGCTTCCTCTTGCGCGAATTCCTTCATCTCGGGATCGGACAGCATCTCCTGGGCCGTCCTCACGTCGTTCTCGGCCTGCCGATAGTCGGCGTACAAGGCGGCCAAGGGGCCGAGTTCCGCATGCTCGCGCGCGAGCTTGCGGTAGGCATCCATGTCGGCGGTGGCGTTCTCCTGGATCATGAGGTGATTGACTTCTTCCAGGCGCTGGCTCAGTTGGTCGAGCTTGGAAAGCATTGACGGTTTCATCGGCATCTTTTCGGAATGGAATATCTTGCTGGAGGCGGCGGCGCGGCCGCCGGGGAGGTGCGCGCATCCGGCGGATGGCGCCGCGCTCGGCTACCCTAACGCTTGGTGCGGAACAGTTGCGGCAGAAGCGCGGCCAGGCGCGCGCGTTCGTCGCCCTGGGCGTTGTGCAGGGCTTGCTGGGGACCGTGCAGGAACTTGGCGGTCAAGCCTTTCGACAAGGCTTCGAGCACCGTGTCGATGGCCTCGCCCTTGGCGAGCAGCTTCCTGGCGCGTTCGAGTTCGGCCAGGCGTATGGCTTCGCTGGTTTCGTGCAGATCCTGGATCACCGGCACGACGGCGCGCGTCTCGATCCAATGCATGAAGGATTGCACGCGCGTTTCGATGATCGCTTCGGCTTGGGCGACGGCGGCCTGGCGGTTCTCCATGCCGGCCTGCACCACCTTGCCAAGATCGTCGACCGTATAGAGGAAGACGTCGTTCAGGCGGCCGACCTCGGCTTCGATATCGCGCGGCACTGCCAGGTCGACCATGAACATCGGCTTGTGGCGGCGCGCCTTGACCGCGCGCTCGACCATGCCGAGGCCGATGATCGGCAGCGTGGACGCCGTGCAGGAGACGACGACGTCGTATTTCGACAGTTGATCGGACAGGTCGGCAAGGCGGATCGCGCGGCCGTTGAAGCGGTGCGCCAGGGCTTCGCCGCGCTCCATGGTGCGGTTGGCGATGGTCAGCGACAGCGGATTCTGCGCGGCGAAATGGGTCGCGCACAGCTCGATCATTTCGCCTGCGCCGATGAACAGCACGTGCTGCTCGGTGAGCGTGTCGAAAATGCGCTGCGACAGCCGCACCGCGGCCGCGGCCATCGATACGCTGTGCGCGCCGATCTCGGTCGTGCTGCGCACTTCCTTCGCGACGGCGAAGGTGCGCTGGAACATCTGGTGAAGGTAGGTGCCGAGCCCGCCGGCAGCCTCGGCCTGGCGTACGGCATCCTTCATTTGCCCGAGGATCTGCGGTTCGCCCAGCACCATCGAATCGAGACCGGAAGCGACGCGGAACGCGTGGCGCACGGCGTTGTGCTGCGGCAGCGTGTACAGGTAGGGGCGCAATTCCGCGTACGGCAGCTTGTGGTACTCGGCCAGGAAATGCGCGGTTGCATCGATCGCCGCATCGACGCCGCCGGGGACATGGTTGGCGGTATACAGCTCGGTGCGGTTGCAAGTGGAGAGAATCGCCGCCTCGTCGTGATGGCCGGGCGAGGCTTGGCGCCCGAACCATGCGCGTGCCGCGTGCACCGCCTGCCCGATCTGGTCGGCCGGGAACGCCACCTTCTCGCGCAGAGCGACGGGGGCGGTGGTGTGATTCAGGCCGACGGCGAGCAGTTGCATTTCGGAGTAGGCCCCCAGGGCCAAAACGTTGCGGAAATCGACCGTTATTATAACGTGTTGCTGCAATGCATAAGAGCGCGCCTGCCCGGATAAGCAACGGCGAAGTGCTTGATTTATCTGCCGTTTTCCGGAGGCAAGCCAGGCAGGACGAGGGTGAAGGTGGTGCCTTCGCCGGCCTGGCTCGAGAAGCCGAGCTGCCCGAGATGCCGCTCGACCACGGTTTTGACAAAGACCAAGCCCAAACCTATCCCCTCATTGCGCGGCTGATTGGGCTGGCTCACGCGCACGAAGCGGCGGAACAGTTTTGCCTGGTCAGCCGGCGCGATGCCGTAACCCTGGTCGCTGATGCTGCAATACACGGACTCGGGGGGCTGGTTCAGCGGATGGCGCAGCGTGCAGGTGATGGTCGTGTTCTCCGGGCTGTAGTTGATGGCGTTCGACAGCAGGTTGACGAGCGCGCGCGTCATCAGCGTGCGGTCGGCCAGTACCGGAAACTCAGTGCCGGCGTCGGAAACGATGTCGGTCACGATGCGGATGTTCTTGCCTTGCGCCAGCGTCCACATTTCGTCGGTGGCGTCGAACAGCATGTCCTGGAAATCGACTTCCTCGAAGCGGTACTCTTGCGATTCGGCGCGCGCCAGCTGCACGAAATTGTCGGCCAGGCCGAGCGTGCGGCGCGCCGCCTTGTCGATGCGCGCGAAGAATTCCTCCTGCGGCACGGCCAGGGCCGGATCGCTTTGCAATTCGAGCAACGCCAGGATGGATGCCTGGGGGGCGCGCATGTCGTGCGACAGGAAGCGCAGCGTTTCGTCGCGGCTGCGCTCGGCGGCGCGGATGGTCGAAATGTCGATCACGCTGACGATCCAGCCGGTCTGCGCGTTGCTGCCGGAATAGCAGGGCGCGCTCTTGACCAGGAGATCGCGGCCGCGCTCGTCGGCGGCCGCCACGCCGTTGGCGAGCGCCGTGGTCGCGCGCAAGTCGAGCAAATCCCGCCAGCGGAACGGCGCCGCTCCGGCGTGATCGACCGGCTGCGGCGATTTCAGCGTGCCCAGGACATCGATCAGTGAGGCATCGGCAAGCTGCATCCGGCCATGCGAGGCGAAGTAAGCGCGGGCGTGGCGGTTGGCGATCAGGATGCGGCCGTCGGTCGCTGTCACCAGCGTCGCGTCGGGCAGGCTGTCGAGGCTGTCGGAGACGAATTGCCGCAAGTCGCGCACGCGCCGGACCGCGTTTTTCATCGCATTGATGCGTCGTTCCAGTACGTCTTCGATCTGGTCGGCGTGGACGGCGCCGGGCTCCGGGAGCAGGTGCGGCTCCTGATCGAGGCGCTCGAATTCCTGGCCGAGATAGGCGATCGCCGCTTCCAGGCGGCGCCAGCTCCAGAGCGGATAGGAGAGCGCCAGCGCGATCAGGGCGGCCGACGGTGCGATCCAGCAACCGGCGCGCAGGGCGAGATAGCTCGTGCCGATAGTCAGCGCGAACAAACCGGCGTTCACCAGCAAGGCCAGGCGCGGCGCGAGCAGCAGATAGGCGACTAGCGCCAGCACCACCGGCAACGCGCTGAACGCGGCGGTTTGCCACGCTTGGGCGGGCGTGATCGTCCGGCGGTCGAGCAGGCTGGCAAGAATGTTGGCATGGATTTCGACGCCCGGCATGGCTCCCGACCGGCCCGATATCGGCGTCGGATAGGCATCGCTCATGCCGACGGCGGTGGCGCCGATCAGCACATGCTTGTCCTTGAAAAACTGCGCCGGCACTTCGCCGCGCAGCACGGAAACATAGGGCACCGAGCGGAAATGGCCGCTGTTCCCGGCGAAGGGGATGTACATCTGGTCGGCGCGTTGCCAGCCGTCGCGCGCGCGCGGCGGCTGCAGGGCCGCGGCCGCCGGTGCGCCGGCCGCCGGATCGCCGGCCGCCGGATCGCCGGCCGGACGTCTTGCGAAGCGGGGATCGGACAGCGCCAGCGCGAAGTGCGGCCACCATGTGTCGTTGCGGCCTTCGCGCAGGAATACGCTGCGCACCACGCCGTCGCTGTCGTGCTGCAGGTGAATATGGCCGACGGCCCAGGCGGCGTCGGCCAGCTCCGGAATCGGCGGCAGGGCATCGATTCCCGAGCCGGTGTCGGTCAACACCAGCGGCAGCACGACCAGGCGGTTTTGCCGCAAGGCGTCGCCCAAGGCGGTGTCGCCGGGTCGGGAGCCGTTCGCTTGCGCTTGTTCCGGTTCGCTCAGGATGATGTCGAGGCCGACCACGCGCGGCTGCGCGGCCGTGATCCGTTGCAGCAGTTGCGCATGATGGGTGCGTGGCCAGGGCCAGCGGCCGAGCTGAGACAGGCTGAAGTCGTCGATCGCGACGATGATGATGTCGTCGCGCGCGGGCCGTCCGGCGGTGCTGAGGAATTGATCGTAGAGGGTCTGGTCGAGCCGGCCGAGTCCGTTCTGCAGGCCGAGGAGCACCGCCAATCCGAGCAGCGCGCACAGGATCGCGAACCATTCGCGCAAGGCCACGCGCCGCGTCAGCGGCACGGCGCGATGGTTCTTCATGACGCGGGCGCGGCGGCGCATCTAGAGCCTGTTATGAACCCAAACATGGGGCACGCAGCCGCCAGAATCGGCTGCATGCTAGGCGCGGCGACGCGTCGTAACGGGTGCTGCGGCAAGGAGGACTAGGCGTCCTCCCGGCAACCACGTAGGCGGCCGGTTCCGGCGGCCGCCCGGAGGGTTCGAGCCAGAAGGTGGCATCGCCGCGTTGCGCCGCTTGCTCAGGCACCCGGCCTGAGCGGCACGTCGCGCTTGGCGCTGCATTCCTTCTGGCTCGAACGTGACCCATGCTTGAGTTCATAACAGGCTCTAGCGGTTGGCGCCCGATGGCGAGCCCGTCACCTTGGCTTGGCTGCCGTCATTGATGACCCAGTGATCGGTGACGACGAACGGCTGCACGGGAGAGAAAGCATTGACGCTGCCGTCGGCGTTCACGGTCTGGACGCGCGCGTAGTAAGTGCCGAAATCGGGACGCGGCAGGGTCGCTTCCGGTGCTGTGACCTGCTTCGTGTGGATCAACCAGGAAAAATCGGGGTCGCGCGAGACTTGCAGACGGTATTGCTTGCCGGCTTGCGCCGGCCAGCGCAAGGTGACAGTCTTGCTGTCGCTGCGCTCGACCAAGGGAGCGCCGGAGGCGGCGGGCCTGGCGCGGCTTTCGGGCCGGATCTGCAGGCGGAAGGCCTGGGTCCGGACCAAGCCCTCGAGTCCGGCCTGGTCGATAGCTGACACATGCATGAAGTAGTCGCCGTCGCGTATGCCGTCGACCTTGAGTGTCGTCTGTGGCGAGCGGCTTTCCGCGATGACGTTCTGCGCATCGCGGTCGGTCGAGACCTGGACGTGGTAGGCCGCGGCGCCGCTCACCGGAACCAGCGTGAATGCCGGAGCCGGATAGTCGGTGCCGGCGGGAGCGGCGACCTGCGGCGCCGGCAGCAGGTCGACCGCCGGGCCGACGCCGGCGGCCCCCGCCACGCTGCCCCTGGCGGCAGCCAGTCGCACGGTCTCGGTTTGCCTGTCCTTGCCGACGGCGACGCTGCCGTCGAGCACTTCGTTGGCGGCTGTCTTGCCGTTCCAGCCGACACGGAAGTGCGTGCCGCGCACGCCGGCCACCGAGCGCGGCGTATGCACCTCGAACCTGCCCTTGATCGCTTCGAGCGGGGCGACGCGCGACTCGACCCGGCCGCGCAAGAGCGTCACTTCGGTGCGCGGACTCTTGGTATAGCGCGTGACCCGCAGCTTGGCGAGCTTGACGCGGCTGTTGGAGGGAATCGACACCCGCGAGGAATCGGGCAGGGTGATCGTCAGGAAGCCGTTGGCGCTGGTCTCGATCTCCATGCCTTCGATGATCCTGGCGCCGACGGCGAGCGCGATCCGGCCGCCGTCGGCTCCTTTTGTGACGATCGTGCCGGACAGCGCCGCGACCTTGGCTTCGGTCGGCTCGTCGAGGAGCAGATCGGCCGGGATCACGATGCCGGTACCGATCGGGATGCTGTCGTCTTTCCGGATGTCGTTGAGTTTGCCGAGCGCGGCCCAGTTGGCGGCCTTGCCGGTGAATTGCTGCGCGACCGACATCAGGGTGTCGCCCGCCTGGGCATGATAGATGATGCCGGCGGCAGCGACCGTGATGCTGCCGGGTTTGCCTTCCGCCGCTGCCGGGCCGGCATGCGCCGAACCCGCTGCCAAGACCAGCAGCAACAAGAGTCGACAGAGGGGCTTGCGCATTGTTTCTCCCTGCGCCGCCCCTGGAGTCCTATTGTGATATTTGCTCTAAGCGATAGCCGTAACTATAGACAGGGGCCAGGCGAAAACCGTTTTCCGGCCTCAATTGTAACTTGCTGCGCACGCGCGAGACATGCGTGTCCATGGTGCGGGACGGAATTTCCACGTCGCGCGCCCATACCGCTTCCAGGATGTAGGCGCGCGACAGCGGCCGGCCGAGATTGCGGAAAAACAGCAGGGCCAGGTCGAATTCCTTTTGCGTCACGTCAATCGGATTGCCTCCGACCGTCAGGCGCCCGGTACGCGATTCGAACACATAGTCGCCGAACTGGATCTGCTCGACAGGATTCTGGCTCGGATAGGCGCGCCGCAGCAATGCCTGCACCCGTGCGACCAGTTCGCCGCGCCGGATCGGCTTGATCATGTAATCGTCGGCGCCGGCCGCGAGCCCCGATACGATGTCATCCTCGCCCGAGCGGCTGGTCATGAACAGCACCGGCAGGATGGCGGGCAGTTTCTCGCGCACCCAGCGCAGCACTTCCGGCCCGGTCAGGTCGGGCACCTGCCAGTCGAGGATCAGCATGTCGAAGCTTTCGCGCCGCAACTGATTCAGCATTTCTCTGCCGCTCTGGAACGGATGGCAGGTGTGGCCGGCTGCGGCGAGGACTTGGCATACCAGTTCTATCTGGCTGCGGTCGTCGTCAAGAACGGCGATTCTCATGTCGGGATCCCTGGGGTTGTGTTTGTTTTTCGTTATTTGTGAATTCGATCCTAATTTAACAAACTATATCCAGCATGGGTTTGCCGCCATGGCAGCGTGACAATATTTCACATTTGCTGCAACAGATTTGTCTGTGGATGTTGTCGATATTGCATGTCGATCGGCCGTTCCGGATGCATGCTCCTTGTGATTTATCTTTTGGAACGGAACGCCCAAGAATGCTTTCGGGCAACAAAGGAGTTGTGCGATTCACATCATAAGAATTGCAAAAACGGCTACAGCTTGACTGTTGGTGGCTAGTAAGTACAAACCTACAATCTCACCATGTGGTATAACTCTCTGCTATTCTTTTGCGCCAATCAGCAGTCAAACCGGAAGCGGCAACGGACGATTTTTCATCGGCACCGTTGCAGGCCAGGAGGCAACGCAGTGCCAAAGATCTCAAACGAACGAGAAGGTTTCAGCCGCCGTTTGCGCCAGGCGCTGAAGAATTCCCATCACTCCGCCGATAGTCCGACCGAACTGGCGCGCGACTTCAACGTGCGTTTCCCCGGCCGTCCGATCACTGTCCATGCCGCGCGCAAGTGGCTGGTCGGAGAAGCCATTCCGACCCAGGACAAGATGCGCACGCTGGCGGAGTGGCTGCTGGTGCCGGTCGATTGGTTGCGTTTCGGCGGTAATGACGAACGCATCGAAGTGCACGACGCCATCAACAACGTGAAATCCGAGGATCTGAAGTTGGTGGCCGACTTGCAATTGCTCGACGAGCGCGAACGCCAGATCGTGCGCGAGTTCGTGCGCATCCTCGTACGCGCCAATCGCCAGCGCCAATTGGAAAGGCCGGTGGCTCCGGGGATCGAGGAAGAACGCAGGTTGAATTGAGCCGCAGCGCGGCGGTCCCGGTTCTTCCTCCACGGCGGGCGGTTTCATCTTTCATGCCGAGCGCGCCCGGTACTGACGTTGCAGCAAAACATGATCAGGCTCGGCATGCACGGCTCGCATCCATTCCCTTTCTTATGCCGGATCCGGCACCGCAGCGGTTGAGCGGCATACAGTTTCCTTGACGTAAGCATATCGATTGCGCTTTACTACTCCCGCTTACCGAGCCCGGTGTATTGAGTGCTCTCTCAGGGGAAATTTGTGTCCGTGCAATACCGGATACATGAGAGTTTCGTATTGATTTTTATCATAGGACACTCAAGTTGCATGTTTTATGCGTCGCGTTTCGACGTCGCCGCAAACCACCTTCGGCAGCGAATAATTCCAATACATGTACGCTTATGTCAGCCTGAAAGGTATGAAAAGATGGAGATTTCCAATCGCATTCGATTAGCGCGTCCCTTGGCGACCACGGCAATTCACGGCCGTGCGGAAGAAATGAAAGCGAGAGGGGAGGATGTGATCGATTTGTCGATCGCGATCTCGAACTACCCGGCGCCCAAGGCCGTGGTGGAGCGCACGATCGAAGAGTTGCGCAAGGCGCGCCTGCCGTATACGGAAGTGGTCGGCGCGGGACGCGTGCGCAACCTGCTGGTGAGGAAACTTCGCGCCGAAAATCACATCGAAGCGCGGCCCGAGGAAGTCATCGTCACTAACGGCGCCAAGCAAGCCGTCTATGAAGCGTTGTATTCCGTTACCGATCCGGGCGACTCGATCATCATCTTCAAGCCGCACTGGCCGGCTTATGTGGCGATCTCGGAGCTGCTCGGCTTGCGGCCGATCCTGGTCGATCTGCCGGAGCAGATCTCGGCGGCCACGCTCGATGCGTTCCCGAAGGCCAAGGTCATCGTCGTCAACAATCCTCACAATCCCATGGGAAAGGTGTTCACCAAGTCGGAGCTGCTGGCGATCAAGGAGTGGACGATCGCGAATGGCGCTTATGCGATTTGCGACGAAAGTTACGAGAAGCTCATCTTCGAAGGCGAACATATCAGTCTCGCCTCGCTCGGCGATTGGCGCGAACCCGGCGTCATCACGGTATTCTCCGCGTCGCAGAGCTACGCGATGATGGGTTGGCGGGTGGGATTCGCGGTGGCTCCGGCGCGCGTCATCGAGGCGATGCAAACGCTGCAAGGGCCGATCACCGCCGCCGCTTCCGCCATCACGCAGGCCGCCACCGAGGCGGCGTTCGCGGAAGGCGACCCGGTCGAGATGATGAACGACTATCGCGAGCGCAGGGATGTCGTGGTCGATATGTTTCAAGGCATTCCGTGGATGAAGATGCACAAGCCGGCGGCCGGTCCCTATTTGTGGGGCGATATTTCCGCGCTGACCATGGATACGGTCGGCTTCGTCGAAGGCTTGCTCGAGCAGGAAAAGATCGCCGTCATGCCGGGCGAGGCGCTCGGCGTGGCGGGATGCATCCGCGTCAACTTCATTTCGGACGATGTGGATGTCTTGCGTCGCGCTGCTGCAGGAATCATCCGATTCGGCGACAATTTCGCACGCAGCAAGAGGTGACAGAATAGGGTGCGAGGCGCGGCGATCGAAGCCGCGCCCGTCCCACCGAGCCGGAATGGACAAGAATGGCGATTCGCTTTTTCAAATTGAACAGTTTGCGCAGCCGGTTGATGCTTCTGGTCGCGCTTGCCATCGCGCCTTCCGTGCTGATGACCATCTATACCGGATGGAAGGAGCGGCAACAGGCGATTGCCACCGCGGAAGAGCATTTGCAGCGCCTGGCGAGCCTGGCCGCGACCAATGAAGCGAAATCGCTGGAAGCCGCGCGCCAGATCCTGATAGACCTGTCCGGTATTCCGGACCTGCTCGGCGATCCGGAGAAGTGCAATGCGCTGCTCAGAACGATGTTGCAGAAGAATCCGGGCTACGCCAACTTCGGCCTCATCCAGCTCAACGGCGATGTCACGTGCAGCGCCATTCCCTCGCTCAAGCCGGTCAACCTGGCCGACCGCTCCCATTTCAGGCGCGCCATCGCCGAGCGCCGCTTTATCGCCGGCAATTACGTTTTCGGACGCGTGATCCAGAAGCACACGATCAATCTGACTTACCCGGTGACCAACGCCGACAACGAGGTAGTCGCGGTGATGTTCGCCGCGCTCGATTTGCTCGAGTTGGACAAATTCATCAGCGGCATCAACCTGCCGCCCGGTTCGATTCTCATCACGGCGGACGCCGAGGGTACCATCATCTCGCGTCGCCCCGATCCCGAGAAATGGTTCGGCCTGAAGGCTGCGCCGCAGATGATGATGGCGATGGCGCGCGAACAGCGGCGTCCGCAGATTCTCACGGGCCCGGACGGCGTGGAGCGGCTCCATGCGTTCGCCCGCGTCGGAGCTTCCGATATTTCCGACTTTACCGTCACGATCGGCATACCGAGCGAGCAGATCGTCGGGCCGGCCTGGCACGACCAAGTGATGGCGCTCATCACGCTCGGCGCGACGACGCTGCTGGCCCTGGTCGCCACCTGGCTGGCCGGTAACGTGATCATCGTGCGGCGCGTCAAGGCGCTGGTCGTCACCGCCGAGAAGATCGCCTCCGGCCGGCTGGATGCGCGTACCGGCATTCCATACGGCACGGAGGAGATCGGCTATTTGGCGCGGGCGCTGGACAAGATGGCCGAGGCGCTGCAGCAAAAGGAGGCCGAGCATCACAAGGCGGAAGAGGAGTTGCGTGCCGCCGACAAGCGCAAGGACGAATTCCTCGCCATGCTCGCCCATGAATTGCGCAATCCGCTGGCGCCGATTTCGGCGGCTGCGCAGTTGCTCAAGCTGGTGCATTTCGACGAAGCGCGCGTCAAGCAGACCAGCGACATCATCGCCCGCCAGGTCGATCACATGACCAGCCTGGTCGATGATTTGCTTGACGTTTCGCGCGTGACGCGCGGCCTCGTGACCTTGGATAAGGAGCCGCTCGACATCAAGAACATCATCTCGGACGCGGTGGAGCAGGTCAGTCCGCTCATCGTGAGCCGCCAGCATCACCTCGAATTGCAGTTGCCGCAGGAGTCGGCTGGCGTATTGGGCGATCAGAAGCGATTGGTGCAAGTCATCGCGAATCTGCTCAACAATTCGGCGAAGTACACGCCGGACGGCGGACATATTGTGCTGCGCCTGGAAGTCTGGGCGCAGGAAGTCGTGCTGACCGTGACCGATAACGGCATCGGCATGGAGCCGGATCTCGTGCTGCGTGTATTCGATCTGTTCGCGCAAGCGGAGCGCACGTCCGATCGCTCGCAGGGCGGACTCGGTCTCGGGCTGGCCCTGGTCAAGAGCCTGGCGACGCTGCATGGCGGCAGCGTGCAGGCGTACAGCAAGGGACTTGGTGCCGGCAGTACGTTCACCGTCCGCCTGCCGCGCCTGGTCACCCTGCCGCCCCGCGTCGTGCCCCAGGAGGACGAGGCGCCGCGCCGGCCGGCCTACGCCAAGGCGTTGCGCGTGATGGTGGTGGACGACAATATCGACGCGGCGCGTACGCTGGAGATGTTCCTGCATGCGGCGGGCCATGAAGTCTTCGTCGAGCATCGCGCCTCCAGTGCCCTGGAATGCGCCCGCGTCGAGGCGCCGAGCGTGTGCCTGCTCGACATCGGCTTGCCCGACATCGACGGGAACGAATTGGCCAGCCGCCTGCGCGCCATCCCGGAAACCGCCGGCGCGGTGCTGATCGCCGTGACGGGTTATGGACAGGAGCAGGACCGCGAGAAATCGTATGCGGCCGGCTTCGACTATCACTTCGTCAAGCCGGTCGACACGGCGAAGCTGGCCGCCTTGCTGGCGGAGATCGGCGCGCGCCAGTTCGCCTGACCGGCAAGCGCGCGAGGCGCTCGGGCGGGGCGCCCGGAAATGAAAAGCGGGTAGGCAATCAAGGATTGCCTACCCGCTCGTATTTGGTGGCCTGGGGCGGAATCGAACCACCGACACAAGGATTTTCAATCCTCTGCTCTACCAACTGAGCTACCGGGCCAAGACGCAAAATTATATCAGGGTTGCCGGAAAGTGCAAGATTTTTCGCGCCCGATTTTCTTTCAGCGGCAATGCCCGAGGCTATAATGCCGGCGTGCGGCGCATTTTCCAACTTTTCCGCGACTCCAATCCATGCATGTGCAAAGCGATGTTTGTGTAATAGGCAACGGTGCGATCGGCAAGGCCGCCGCGCTCGGTTTCGCCCAGGCCGGTCACAGCGTCACGCTGCTTGCGCCCGCCGCGACCAAGCCCATGTCCGCAGCAGCGGGAGCCTGGGATGTGCGCGTGTACGCCCTCAATCACACGGCTCGCGACTTGCTGTCGGCGCTGCGCGTATGGGATGCGCTCGACGCGGCGCGGGTGGCGCCGGTCGACGCGATGGACGTGCGCGGCGACGGCGGCCGGGAGGCCGGGCGATTGCTGTTCGACGCCTATGGCGCGCGCACCGGGGCGCTGGCGTGGATCGTCGAGGATGCGAACCTGAACCAGGCTCTCGATGCCGCATTGCGCTTCGCGTCGAACGTCAACCTCGTCCATGGGAGCGCGACGGCGTTGCAAACCGATGCCGGCACGGCGCATGTGCGGCTCGCCAACGGCGATACCTTGGCCGCGACGCTGGTGGTGGGCGCCGACGGCGGCCAATCGTGGGTGCGCGGCCAATGCGACATCGGGATCGACTATCGCTCCTACCACCAACGCGCGGTGGTCGCCAATTTCGAATGCGCCAAGCCGCATCACGGCGTGGCCAGCCAATGGTTCACGGCGGGCGAAGGCATCATCGCCTTGCTGCCCCTGCCGGGGCAGCGGGTGTCGCTGGTGTGGTCCGCGCCCGACGCCCTGGCAGAGATACTGTTGCGCGAATCGCAGGCGCAGCTGGCGCAGCGCCTGGCCGCCTATGCCGGAGATACGCTCGGCGCCTTGCAACCGATCGAACCGGAAGACGTGAAGGCGTTTCCGTTGACGCTGATCCGGCCGCACGCGATCACGGCGCCGCGCGTCGCCTTGATCGGCGACGCGGCCCATGTCGTGCATCCGCTCGCGGGACATGGCATGAATCTCGGTTTCGGCGACATCGCCGCGCTGCTGAAAGCGGTGGCGGAGCGCGGCCTTCCGCGCGACATGCGGCGCGATTGCGGCGATTCGCGTATCCTTGCGCGCTATGCGCGTGCGCGCAAGGAAGAAGTCTTGCTGATGCAATTGGCGACCGACGGCTTGGAGCGCCTGTTCGCCTCTCCATTCGAGCCGGTGCGCGTTTTGCGCAATGCAGGATTGAGCTTCGTCAATAAATTGCCTCTCATTAAAGGCAGATTGGTTGTCCACGCGCTTGGAAAGCGGGCGTAGAATCCTGCCTCAACGCGGTTTGCGCAGCTCGCGCAGACTGCCATTTTTTATATTGGGAAGACATCATGAAGTCGATTAAAGCGGTTGTGGCGGGATCGGTGGCCCTCGGCGCGGTTTTCGCGGCCACTTATGCATTCTCCGAGAGCCCGAAGGAAGCGGCCATCAAGAAAACGCTCGAGCCGCGTCTCGGCGAAAACGCCAAGATCGATTCGGTCACCAAAACGCCGTACGGCGGGCTCTACGAGGTGCGCACCGGCGGCGACATCATCTACACCGATGAAAACGCCAAGTACCTGTTCGTCGGCCGCATCCTCGATACCAAGACCTTCCAGGATTACACGCGCGACCGCATCGATGAAGTCAACAAGATCAAGTTCTCCGATCTGCCGCTCGACCTGGCCGTGAAAATGGTGAAGGGCGACGGCAAGCGCGTGATCGCGGTTTTCGAGGATCCGAACTGCGGTTACTGCAAGCGCTTCCGCCAGACCTTGCATGAAGTGGACAACATCACGGTCTACACCTTCATGTACAACATCCTGTCGCCGGATTCGGCGGTCAAATCGAAGAACATCTGGTGCGCACCCGATCGCACCAAGGCCTGGGACGACTGGATGCTGCACGGGAAGGTGCCGGCCGAAACCCCGGCCAATTGCAGCAATCCGAACGACAAGGTCTTGGCGCTCGGCCAGAAGCTTCGCGTTTCCGGAACGCCGGCGATATTCTTCGCCGACGGCTCGCGCATTCCGGGCGCGATCGACGCCAAGGCGCTCGAGAACAAGCTCGCCGCCGTCAAATAGGAAGGAAAGCCGCATCGAGAAGCGCGCATGCCGCAGGGCTGCGCGCTTTTTTTGTTGGCGGCGTTGCCCGATGGACAACCGGCGACCCGGCTTCGCGCGGGAATACAAATTCAGCTATATTGCTTTCACCTTTCATCCCGCGTCACATACCAAACAAGGAGCAACCATGGTCACCTTGAACATCAATGGCCGCGATACGCAAGTCGACGCCGATCCGTCGACCCCGATCCTATGGGCCCTGCGCGACAATCTCAACATGACGGGCACCAAGTTCGGTTGCGGCGCGGCTTTGTGCGGCGCTTGCACTGTGCATCTGAACGGCCAGGCGATCCGCTCTTGCGTCACGCCGATTTCCGCGGCGGTGGGCCAGAAAATCACGACCATCGAAGCGATGGAGGCCGATCGCATCGGCAAGGCCGTGCAGGATGCGTGGGTCAAGCACGATGTCCCGCAGTGCGGTTATTGCCAGAGCGGGCAGGTGATGAGCGCGGCGGCGCTTCTGAAGACCAATCGCAGTCCGTCCGATGCCGATATCGATGCCGCGATGAGCGGCAATATCTGCCGTTGCGGCACCTATCAACGCATCCGCGCCGCGATCAAGGATGCGGCCAAGGCATTGGCCTGAGCGACCCGTAGTCCGACTCTTCTCATAGGAGAATACGATGCGAATGGAGTGGATGGCCAAGAGCGCGGCGGCCGAGACCGCCGCCGACGGCGAAGGCGTATCGCGCCGCGGTTTCCTGAAGATGACTGCCTTCGCCGGCGGCGGCTTCGTGCTCGGCTTTGTCGTCCCGGGCGCCGGCAAGTTCGCCCGGGCGCAGGAATCGCAGCAGGGTTATGCGCCGAATGCCTTCCTGCGCATCGCGCCGGACAATACGATCACCGTCATGGTGAATCGGCTGGAATTCGGCCAAGGCGTCAATACCGGCTTGCCGATGCTGATCGCCGAGGAACTCGACGCCGATTGGGCGCAGATCCGCAGCGATCTGGCGCCGGCGGGCGATGTCTACAAGGATCCGATGTTTGGCATGCAGATGACGGGGGGCTCCGGCTCCATCAGCCGCTCCTTCATGCAATACCGCGAAATCGGCGCCAAGGCGCGTGCGATGCTGATCGCCGCCGCGGCCGAGCAATGGAATGCGAAGCCCGAGTACTGCCGTACCGCGAAGGGCGTGGTGTACGGCCCGGGCGGCAAGAAGGCAAGCTACGGCGAACTGGCCGATGCCGCCATGAAGCAGCCGATTCCTGAGAAGGCGGCGCTCAAGGATCCGCGTAATTTCCGCATTATCGGCAAACCGACGCCGCGTCTCGATGCGCGCGCCAAGTCGAACGGCAAGCAGCGGTTTGGCATCGATCATCACATGCCCGGCATGAAGGTGGCCGTCGTGGCGCGGCCGCCGGTGTTCGGCGCCAGGGTCGCAAAATTCGATGCGGGCAAGGCCAGGCAAATCAAGGGCGTCGTCGATATCCTGCAAGTGCCCACCGATCGCGGAGGTAGCGGCGTCGCCGTGATCGCCGACGGTTACTGGCCGGCGAAACAGGGACGCGACGCGCTGGCGATCGACTGGGATGCGAGCGCGGTGGCAAAGACCGATAGCGCGGCGCAATTCGCCGCTTTCCGCGAACTCGCGAAGCAACCGGGCACGGTCGCCAGGAATGCCGATGTTTCCGGGCTGGCGGCGGCGCCGAGGAAAATCGTCGCCGAGTTCGAATTCCCCTATCTCGCCCACGCGCCGATGGAGCCGCTCAACTGCGTCGTCGATCTGCGGCAGGATGCCTGCGCGGTATGGGCCGGCACGCAATTCCAGACCGTCGACCATGCCGCCATTGCGCGCACCGCGGGACTCAAGCCGGAGCAGGTGACCCTCAACACGATGATGGCCGGCGGCGGCTTCGGCCGGCGCGCCGTGCCGACTTCCGACTACATTGTCGAGGCCGTCAATGTCGCCAAGGCGTATCGCGCCGCCGGCAAGAGCGGCCCGATCAAGGTCATCTGGAGCCGCGAAGACGATATCCGCGGCGGCTATTATCGGCCATCGCATTTGCATCGCGCCGAAATCGGCCTGGATGCGAAGGGCAACATCGTCGCATGGGATCACGCCATCGTCGGCCAATCGATCCTGAAAGGAACGCCGTTCGAGCAATTCATGGTCAAGAACGGCGTCGACGGCACGATGGTCGAAGGCATGGGCGAGCCGTATGCCGTGCCGCTGAAGCTGTCGGTTCACAATGTCGAGGCCAACGTGCCGGTGTTGTGGTGGCGCTCGGTCGGTTCGACCCATACGGCATTCGTGATGGAAACGCTGCTCGACGAGGCGGCGCAGATCGCCGGAGTCGACCCTGTCGTCTATCGCCAGAAGCTGCTGGGAGACAAGCACCGGCGCCATCTCGCCGCGCTCGATCTGGCCGTCGCGAAGTCCGGTTACGGCAAGCGGAGGCTGCCGGCCGGCCGCGCCTGGGGCGTGGCGCTGCACGAATCGTTCGGCACGGTGGTCGCGTACGTCGTGGAAGCTTCGATCGACCAGGGCAAGCCCAGGCTGCATCGCGTCTGCGCCGGCGTGCATTGCAATCGCGCGATCAATCCGATGTCGATCGAAGCGCAGGTGCAGGGAGCCGCGCTGATGGCGCTCGGAACCACCTTGCCCGGTTCCGCGATCACGCTCAAGGACGGCGTCGTCCAGCAGCAGAATTTCGGCGACTTCACGGTGGCGCGCATGCCGGACATGCCGCAGATCGACGTGCACATCGTGCCGTCGAGCGACGCGCCGACCGGTCTGGGCGAACCGGGCCTGCCGCCGCTTGCGCCGGCCTTCGCGAATGCCATCGCCCGCCTCACCGGCAAGCGCCTGCGCAAGCTGCCTTTCGATCTGGCTGCGGACGCGACCAAGGCTACCTGACCTTTCGTCGCTTGACCGATTGCATGGCGCACGGATATCTTCCATGCGTCGTGCAATCAATTCGTTTCTCCATGCATTCCACACATCGACGCAGAATCACGGGCATCCTGCTTGCGGCAGGCAAGGGATGCCGTTTCGACGCCAGCGGGACCCAAGACAAGCTGCTGCAGCGCTTGCCGGACGGGGATATGGTAGCCGTCGCCAGCGCGCGGCGCATGCGCGCCGCGCTGGCCAACGTCATCGCCGTCGTTCGCCCCGAGGCGCAGGAGCTGGTCGGGCCCTTGCGCGAACTCGGATGCGACGTGCTGCCATGCGCGCAGGCCGGCCAGGGCATGGCGGCTTCACTGGTGCACGCGCTGCTGGCGGCGCAGGATGGCGACGGCTGGGTGATCGGGCTGGCCGACATGCCGTTCGTTGCGCCAGAGACGATCTCGGCGCTGGTGCAGACGATCGACGGCGGCGCCGATATCGCCGCGCCGGTCTATCAGGGGCGGCGCGGCAATCCGATCGCGTTCAGCCGCGAGCATCTGGCCCGCCTGCTGGAGCTGGAAGGCGATCGCGGCGCGCGCGATTTGCTGGAAACCTTCCCGGTCGCTCAGGTGAGCGTCAACGATCCCGGTATCCTGCGCGACATCGACACCCGCGAGGACCTGGACGCCGCCGCCAGGACGTAAAGCGGGCCTCGATCGCGCAATGCCTTACACTATGCGTTTTTTGACGCATTCCGGTGCGCTGCGCCGGCCGATCCACTCCCGATGAACACGCACTTCGTCACCAAGCGACTCGCGCATATGCTGGGTTGCGCCGGCCTGATCCCTTTCGTGTTGCTGGCGTTGGCCAGCTGGCTCGCGCATCCCGACTGGCTGGGCGTCTTCATCAAGGCCCAACTGGCCTATGGCGTCCTGACCTTCGCTTTCGTCGGCGGCATCCATTGGGGAGCGGCGCTGGCATCGGGGCACCTGAGCGCGGAGCAGACCAAGCGCGTGTTCGGCTGGAGCGTCGTGCCGCCGCTGCTCGCCTGGTTCGCTACCATGGTCGGCGGTTTCGGCTTTGCCGTGCTGATGGTCGGCTTCGTCGCCGCCTATCATGTCGACAAGCGCCTGTACGCCTGGTACCGCATGCCCGAGTGGGCGATCCGCCTGCGTTTCGTCTTGACCTGCGCCGCCGTCGCCGCCATCGCGCTGACCGTCGCCGCCGCCAATGTCCGAGGATAGAAAGACCTGCCCATGAAACATCCGATCGTCTACACCATCGTTCCCAAAGATCTCGGCGCCCACTTGTTCGAAGTCGCGCTGACCGTCGCCGCGCCCGATCCGGAAGGCCAGGTCTTCGCCTTGCCGGCCTGGATCCCCGGCAGCTACATGATCCGCGAGTTCGCGCGCAACATCATCCGCATCGAGGCGACTTCGGGCGGCCTCAAGATCGACCTGAGCAAGCTCGACAAGCACACCTGGATCGCCGAGCCGTGCGACAAGCCGCTGACGCTGCGCTATGAAGTCTATGCCTGGGACCTGTCGGTGCGGGCCGCGCATCTGGATCGAACGCATGGCTTCTTCAACGGTACCAGCGTCTTCCTGCGGGTCGAAGGGCAGGAGCACGAGCCGCACGTGGTGGACATCCAGCGCGCCGCCGATCCGGCCTGCAAGACGTGGCGCGTCGCCACCACGCTGCCCGAACTGAAGGCCAAGCGCTATGGCTTCGGCACCTATATCGCCGCCGACTACGATGAATTGATCGACCATCCGGTCGAGATGGGCGATTTCGCGCTCGCCAGCTTCAAGGCGCACGGCATTCCGCACGACATCGTCATCACCGGCCGAGTGCCGAACCTCGACATGGCGCGCCTGCAGGCGGATCTGACGAAGATTTGCGAAGCGCAGATTGCCTTCTTCGAGCCGCGCACCAAGCGCGCCCCGATGAACCGTTACGTCTTCATGACGATGGCGGTCGGCGAAGGCCATGGCGGCCTCGAACATCGCGCATCGACCGCCCTGATGTGTTCACGCAACGACTTGCCGGTCAAGGGCAAGAAGGAAATGACGGACGGTTACAAGAGTTTCCTCGGCCTGTGCAGCCACGAATATTTCCACACCTGGAACGTCAAGCGCATCAAGCCGGCGGCGTTCGCGCCCTACGAGCTGAGCACCGAATCGTATACGCCGCTGTTGTGGCTGTTCGAGGGATTCACGAGTTATTACGACGACCTGATGCTGGCGCGCAGCGGCCTGATCGAGGAGGGCGATTATCTCAAGCTCGTCGCCAAGACAATCAACACGGTCCTGCGCGGCACCGGCCGCCATAAGCAAAGCGTGGCCGAGTCGAGCTTCGATGCCTGGACCAAGTATTACCGTCAGGACGAAAATTCGCCGAACGCCATCGTCAGTTATTACGCGAAGGGCTCGCTGGTCGGCATGGCGCTCGACCTGACTATCCGCACCGAAACCAAGGGCAAGAAATCGCTCGACGACGTCATGCGCGCGCTGTGGCAGCGCTATGGCCGCGATTTCTACGGCGCCGACGACAATGCCGGCCGCGGCGTGACCGAGGAAGAGGTGTATGCCTTGTTCGACGAAGTCACCGGCCTGAAGCTGAAGCGCGCGCTCGACCGCTACACCAAGGGCACCGACGACCTGCCGCTCGCCAAGCTGCTCGCGCCGTTCGGTGTCGAATACGGCGACAAGCGAAAGGATGCCAAGGCCGGCCTCGGCATACGCGCGACGCGCGACGGCAACGACTGCAAGCTGGCCAACGTCTATGAAGGCGGCGCCGCGCACCGCGCCGGCTTGTCGGCCGGAGACGTACTGGCGGCGATCGACGGTTTGCGCGTGACGGCGACCAATCTCGATGCGTTGCTAGCCCGTTATCGGGACGGCGACACGCTCACCGTGCACGCCTTCCGGCGCGATGAATTGATGGATTTCACGGTCCGGCTGCAGGCCGACGACGCGCCGCAAGTCGCGCTGACGGCGCAGGCCAAGCCGATGGGCGCGAGCCGCATGCGGGCGGCATGGCTGCAAAGATAAAGGGCTACCGAAGCGACGTGCGAGTTAATGTTCGTTTTGCACGTTTTTAGAAGGCAGGACGTTTATAGATCAAGGACAGAAGGCGCAAGGTACACATGAATGTTCGCGAATTGATTTGGTGCCAATTCAATCACTAAATGCCTGGCGATATTGCTTCGACACTTTTTTGGGGAGGAGAACCTGATGCGTCTTGTTTCATTTTCCGTAACAAATTTTCGAAGTATCACGGATGCGCATAAGATTCCCATAAGTGACTCAACTGTACTGATTGGTAGGAACAACGAGGGAAAATCGAATCTACTTCGTGCGTTGAGCATAGCAATGAAGGCGCTCACAGCACATGCAGGAGAAGATGCTCAGGCAGCTTATGAAGAGAGCGATGGACAGCGATATTTGTAAGCGCCCGGGGATCCCGCCTTGAATCGACTGGTTGAGATCGGCGAGCATCGTGTCCACCCTGAACTTAAGTGGACACGTGCACACGATGGAAGCGAATTCTGAAGTAAAACCGACCCGGCGCC
>Ga0196972_1000285_pt1 | contig 33162 bp, 23 predicted proteins | sample S1v_2013CmetaG_FD_148618 | JGI IMG/M metagenome (GOLD analysis project Ga0196972, IMG submission 148618) | Soil microbial communities from Anza Borrego desert, Southern California, United States - S1+v_20-13C | ecosystem: Environmental > Terrestrial > Soil > Desert | place: USA: California...
ACTGTCAATGAATCTGACTGCACGCCATAAGGAGTATCCGTAGTGGCCTGCATGAAGAGGCCGCTGCAATGCTCAATCAACTTTTTGATCTCACTGATCTTTTGCTCTTTCCAGTATACATCAGGCAGGCCCTGAAGCGATCTATAAATTTCTACCAGCGCATCCACTGATCTTTCAGGTCGTAAATGATCAAATCGAGAAATGAGCGAAGCTATTTTCTTTTGTATCTCCGTGCCGCCCTTTACCCTCGACCAGCCGTCATTCACTCCTTCAAACAAGTCAGTTTTCGCAACACTACCCGCCATGTGCCTGAAGTATTCATATGATTCGCCCCTGCCAGCCGCAACTCCAAATCCCTGGCTTTTGTGCTGGCTGCGGCTCAATGCGGCTATTTCACCATAACTTTTGCCCAGCAGGCTATTGTAACCGCCTACATCGATCTTCAATTGATCCTCGCTTGTGGTGTTGCGTCCACCAAAGTTGAAAGTATTCCACACAATTCGTTTCGGCTGCCAGGTCTGCACATATTTTAACTGGTCAGTAAATTGTTTTGGATCAGCTGCAGCGCTGAAAGCTTCCAGCGCGAGAATGGCTGAAGCGGTATGGTGACCATGCCCCCCTTCTCCGGTGGTAGGAAAGCGCGTGACAATCACATCAGGCCTGAATTTTCGTATCACCCAAACCATATCTCCCAGTATATTGTTCCTCCCCCATTTCGATAAAGTTTCTTCCGGGTTCTTTGAATAACCAAAATCATAAGCCCGCGTAAAGAATTGCTCACCCCCGTCAATCCTCCTGGCAGCCAGTAACTCCTGCGTGCGGATCAATCCCAACTCAATTCCCTGCTCATCACCCACGAGGTTTTGACCGCCATCACCTCGAGTGGCAGATAAATAACCCGTGCGATACAGTTTCTCACTTGCGAAATAAGATATCAATCGCGTGTTCTCATCATCAGGGTGCGCGGCCACATACAATACGGAACCCAGTACATTCAGCTTTTTCATGGCCAGCATTATTTCAGATGAAGACATTGCAACAGGGCCCTGCGAAAACGATACGTTGAACAGGAGAACGTTGAGAAGGAGGAGGAGACGAGTTGGCATTGGGCGAAGGTATTTAATTTGAAGATTTGTCGGCCGTGGCGCGGTGAACATTTGAAAATGTGCTACCTTATTAAATAGGTCGCCAATACCGGATGATCGCTATTTCCAAATTATTATCGCGCCACGGCCGACAAATTTTCAAATTACTTATCTTTCATCAATGAATAAGGCTCTCCCACCACTCTTCGGCATACTATTATTATTAAGCTGTAATTCTCCCAGAAAAAGTTTAATTGATAGCTACACATATTCCATTCAAAAAAACATCACCGCCCAAAATGGCGCCGTGGTTTCCGCCCATCCGCTTGCCAGTATGGTGGGGCTGGAGATCCTGAAGCAGGGAGGAAATGCAGTTGATGCCGCAATCGCTACGCAACTCGCTCTTGCCGTTGTGTATCCCAATGCAGGTAATCTTGGTGGTGGTGGCTTCTTCGTTGCCAGGCTGAGCGATGGCCGCGAAGTATCGATCGACTACAGGGAGAAAGCCCCGGGCCATGCACATCGCGATATGTACATTGATTCGGCTGGCAATGCACGCACTGATCTCAGCCAGGACGGTCACCTGGCAAGCGGAGTGCCCGGCACTGTTTCAGGATTGTTCGAATCAGCCCAATACGCAAAACTTCCCTTTCAAAAATTAATCGCACCCGCCATCGAACTGGCGGAAAAAGGTTTTGCTATCACTGAACGTGAAGCGCGATCATTGAACCGTTTGCAGGATGAATTAAAAAAATATAATACCGTAATGCCCGTGTTCGTCAGGGATGTTCCCTGGAAAGAGGGCGATTCACTCATTCAAACTGATCTTGCCAACACGTTGCGCCGCATTAGTGAAAATGGAGCCGCAGGATTTTATGAAGGCGAAACTGCAAAACTTATAGTGGAAGAAATGAAGAGAGGCGGCGGCATCATCACGTTGGAAGATTTAAAAAACTACAAAGCCAAATCAAGAGAGCCGCATGTATTCAATTATAAAGGATATAAGATCATTGGCATGCCCATGCCCAGCAGCGGTGGCCTGCTCGTTCACCAAATGATGAAGATGATCGAGAACCGTAACATCGCCTCCATGGGATTTCATTCACCCGCGGCTGTGCAATTGATGACGGAAGTAGAGCGCCGTGCCTACGCTGACCGCGCCGAATACATGGGAGATGCCGATTTTTACGAAGTACCCATTAAGAAACTCACCAGCGATGAATACCTCAACGCAAGGATGAAAGATTATGACCCTGCCCGCGCCGGTTCCAGTGAAACGGTGCGTCCCGGCAGCATTGTACCCGGGGAAAGCGAAGAGACCACCCACCTTAGCGTGATAGATAAGGAAGGAAATGCAGTCGCGGTAACCACCACGCTCAATAATTCATACGGCAGTCGCACCGTTGTGGGAGGAGCCGGTTTTTTTCTTAATGATGAAATGGACGACTTCAGCATCAAGCCAGGTGTGCCCAACATGTATGGCGCCATCGGCGGTGAAGCAAATGCCATCCATCCCGGCAAACGCATGCTTAGCTCCATGACGCCCACTATTGTTCTGAAAGATAACAAACCTTACCTCGTTATTGGAACACCCGGGGGAACCACCATTCCTACTTCAGTGTTCCAAACATTGGTCAACATACTTGAATTTAATCTCAGCACTGATGACGCAGTGAACAAACCCAAGTTCCATCATCAATGGTTACCTGATACCCTGCGCGTGGAGCGCGGCTTTCCCGAAGCAACAAAAGCTGAGTTGATAAAAATGGGCTATCACATCACTGAACGCAGCGCCATTGGAAGAACCGAAGTGATCAGGGTATTACCCGATGGACGATTTGAAGCCGTTGCGGATGGAAGAGGGGAGGATGATGCGCGGGGGTTTTAATTTGAAGATTTGAAAATTTGAAAATGGGCGTTCTATTAAATACGCCTCCATTTTTGACGTGCGTCATTTTCACTTTTTCATCGCGCCACGGCTGATAATTTTTCAAATTAATTCAGAATTTACGCAATCTATACGTAAATCCCGAACACATTCTTCATACGGTTTTTTCATTTTCATTTCGCCACGGCTGACAAATTCCCCAATTTTCAAATTGAACTTGTTTGGCTTTTCTTTTGCTATTATAGCCATTGAACCAGCGTTTGAACGTTAATTCACGCGCGATTTAAAAAACACATCCTACGAAACCACCTTATCCTATTCGAGCTGGGAATTTTTTAATTACCAGTTGAAGTAAAACTTGCCCGCTTTTAATCCCGTGCCTGCAATTTAGAAAACTACAACGCCCGAGGGGAAATTTATCCCCGCTTCCATCCGAACCCGCACCAGAGGAATCCCTATGTGAAAAACCGAAATCCCGGTTAGTTTTTTTAATTCTTAAACTCCTCGTGTATGAAAACAAAATTTTACTCCCTGCCAAAACTCTCCCTGCTCAGTATTTTCCTCACGATAAATGTTCTTGTAATTGAGAACGCCCAGGCGCAGACGTATTCCATTTTTCCCGCATCCGCTTCTCCCTCGTTACAGAATGAGAATGACGGACCTTCCATAGAAACGGGTGTACGATTCAGGGTCACACAATATGGAATGATCAGCGCCATTCGTTTTTATCGCAGCCCTTCTGATATGGGCACACACCACGCAACGCTATGGACTAACACCGGCGATACGCTTAGTTCATCAGGTACCGTTTCACTTGAAGCCGGCGGCGGATGGAAGACCATTCCTTTGCCTGAACCCGTACCCGTGGTGCCTGGCAATCTATATGTAGCTTCCGTTTTCGCGCAATCAGGTTTCTATGTGTCAGAACCCTTCGGCTATTGCTGCAATGACCTGGGTGCTGGCCCTGTCTATGGCATCGCTTTCGATTCTTCAGCCATGAATGGCATTTACCACGCTAATGGCGCAGGCTTTCCCAATACCAGTTATCACTCATCCAATTATTTCATTGACGTGGTATTTACTCCTGCGGAAGAATTGCCCATCGTGCTCACTGAACTGATCGCTGAAGACAATGAATTTGACGCCAAACTCAGTTGGCGAACCGAGAGCGAATCAGACATTGACGGCTTTGAAGTACAGCGCAGCACTAATGGCTGGCTCTTCAATACCATTAATTTCATTGAAGCTTCCGGCACCAGCAACACACCAATTGAATATTCTTACACTGACGTCAACCTCAATCCCGGCATGTATCATTACCGGTTGAAAATAAAAAGCGTGAATGGTGACTTTCAATATTCAGCACTCACCAATTGCACCATTGACCCGGGAGAAGAACTCATTGTATTCCCCAACTATCCCAATCCGAGTTCAGGAACCACCACCATCCATTACGTGGTGCCCGAACAAACCCAGGTAAAACTTTCCCTCTTTGATGTGAACGGAAGAGAAGTAAGGGTGCTTGCCACCGGTGTGAAAAATGCGGGACACCATTACGTGACCGTGGATGTGAGCGGAATGAATAAGGGAATATATTTCTATGCGCTGCAGGCGAAGGGGTACAAAGCCGCGACGCGAGCATTACTGGTTAACTAGTCCGGCTTTATGGGAATTGGAATTGGGAATTAGGAATTTGGCAGTTGCGGTATATCTGAAGATAACTCACTCAACCGCGAAGTGGTAACATAAAACATTTAGCCACTGCCAAATTCCCAATTCCCAATTCCTTTAAAAAAGGTATTTTCACAAAGTGAAACTTTCCCTCCTCGCCACCACCTTGCTCTTCACCACTATCTCCTCGAGTCAAACCCGCATCGGCATTTTTGCAGGTCCGCAAATTACTTCCGCTAAGTATAAGATCGATGGTGATGACCAGGAGACGGGTTATAAATTCGGTTTCCAGGTGGGGATGGGGTTAAAATTGCCCTTCGAAACCAATCTCTTTTTTGCGCCTTCCATTTTCTACAGCATGAAGGGATATGAAGTGGAGTTCAATAAATTCAGCTTTCCTCCGGGCCCCCAGGCCCTGGATAATAATACTACCATTCACACGCTGGAGCTTGCCATGCTGCTGCAATATGATTTCGGTAAAAGACCTTCCCATTTCTTCCTCCGCGCGGGACCCGGTCTCGACTTCCAGCTAAAAGGCAAAGAAGAATTCAACCTCAGTGGAGGCGGCACTACCAAACGGAACATGACATTCAGTTTCGGCGACTACGGTCGCTACGCCGCCAGCGCCCATCTCCACTTCGGCTATGAAACCCGCACCGGCTTTCAATTCTATATGCAGTATGGCCACGGGCTGGCAAGTATCAATAACGCGGATCACGGGCCTGTTATTAAACACAGGACTTTGGGTTTGACGGTTTTTCTTTTCTTATAGTTTTCCCTGTCTTTGGCGGGCAGGCGTTTTCGGTTTCCGGTTTGCCATTCGCTTCGTCCGTTTTCCGTTCGTTAGCCGTCATTAGACCAGAACCCTTAATTCGAAATAAGCCTTCACCATGCCCGGGTAAGGCAACTTATTGACGTAGGAAGCCGAACGGTTAACGGTTAACGCGAACAGCAAACCGAAAACCGAAAACGCAAAACCGAAATAGAAAAATTTTAAAAAAAAAGCGGTTATGTATTAAATTAAAATTACCTTTATCTACCCACCACAAACCCACCACCCCTACTGAGGACTTCCAGTATCCTGCCGATTGACATTATCCTCTTTTTGGTTTATCTAAAACATTAAACAAAGGTTTATGAAAACAAATTTTTACTCTTTTCTATCCGTTCGTCCGTTGAAATTTCTCGTAGTGGCTTTCGCATTGCTGTGCGGAATGATGGTGAATGCACAAACTTTTACAATCTGGGACCCGGGTACCATTGCTCCTCCGGGCGGTGTGAGTGGAGCTGCAGCTAATAATGATGATTTAACCGGAACCGGTGTTACTACCGGAATAAAATTCAGGGTTACCGATGCGGGTACAGTAAGTGCCATTCGTTACTACCAGGGAGATCAAAATATTGGAACCCACACGGGCACACTTTGGTTACGCAACCCTGATAACTCAAATACCATTCTCGACCAGGTTGTATTTACGGGAGAAACATTGGATGGCTGGCAGGAAATGGCTTTCCCAGTTCCAATTTCTTTGTTGCCGGGGCGTATTTATACGGCTACTATCCATAGTTCATCTGGCGTATACTCTGCAGAGAATAATGTACTACCTGCTAGTTTTGATGATGCGTCCAATCCGCCTTTTATTATTATGGCAGGAGATGGAAGTACAGACCCGACGGCCTTAGGAAATGGAGCTTACGTTTATGAAAATGATCCTGATGTTTATCCTACAAATCCTGTTGGCTCAGGATATTTCAGAGCGAACTATTTCGTCGATGTGGTTTTCACAACAACCTTCCTTCTTCCCGTCACACTCACCAACTTCAACGCGGTCGATAAGAACTATGATGTGAACCTTAGCTGGGAAACACAAATGGAGCAGAACAATGCCGGCTTCGAGGTACAACGCAGTGTGAACGGCTCTGATTATTCAGCCATCAGTTTTGTGGATGGTGCCGGTGAAAGCAGCAGTAAGAAGACATACGCGTATACTGACCGCAACCTGGAACCCGGTCTTTATTACTATCGCCTCAAACAACTCGACCGCGATGGCACGGTGAAATTCTCACCCGTGGTCACGGCCACCATCAGTCGCCGCAGCCACATTGTGCTTTACCAGAACTTTCCCAACCCGGTAAGAAATAAGACTACCATTCAATACGTATTGCCATCAACCATGCACGTGAACCTCACGCTGGTTGACATCAATGGCCGCACAGTAAAGGTGCTCGATAATGGCAACCGCCAGGCCGGCCAGCACAGCATCGACCTCGATGCCTCCACGCTCATGAAGGGCACGTATTTTTACAGGCTGGAGACCGATGCGCAACCAATGGAGGTCAGAAGCCTTGTGGTGCAGTAGAAAAGAATTTTTGTTACAGAAAGGGCTGTCCGGTTGGATGGCCCTTTTTCTTGGTTGTCAGTTCACTCCAGTTGACGGTTGCCAGTTGCCAACTGCGTTTTCTAATTTATAGAACTCAATTGGTTGGCGGTGGGGCGTAAGCGGTTGACGGTTGCCCGCAACCTGATCCGGTTTACACCCGGGATAATGTTTTGACACAGGGTTAATGTAGGCAACGAAAGGCCCCAACTAATCAAAACGCGTGGAACCGCTGGTTGTACTGGCAACTGGCAACTGACAACTGACTACTTAGCCGGCTTCCCGGTGCGTAAATTTCCCTTTGCACATTTCAACCTAAATATTATCTTTACCCCCTGTCCAATCTACAATTGTAGAACCCAATCCTTCATCCGGGAGAGCTACCACCACTTTCACAATATCCTTCCTTAAGATCGCAGCAGTAAGATATCCTCGGATAAGACTATTTTAATTCGAATGATCACTAACCTACTTATTACAATGAGAGGGACCCTAATATGTACCTGCATGAAACGTTTGCCAATTTTCGTTGCCATTCTTTTCATAACGAATTCTTATTCCCAAAACGCTATAACTATTGAGAATGCCCTCCCGGGTAATCCATCATCTGAATGGATGATCTCCGGCGCGGGAGATCTCAGCATCCAGGGCTTCGCTACTGATATCAGCGTGAATAAAGGTAACCGCGTTCACTTCAAGATCGATACGGATGCACCAGCTTACACCATTCGTATCTATCGTCTCGGCTGGTATAATGGCGACGGTGCCCGCTTCATGGGCAATGGCGTTATTACTGCCACCCTGCCCCAGGTTCAACCTGATCCCATCAGCAATACCACCACCGGCCTCGTTGATTGTGGTAACTGGAATGAGTCAGCTCATTGGGACATCCCTTCTTCTGCCGTGTCAGGTATTTACATAGCGCGGTTGAGAAGAACGGATAATGGTGGCGCCAGCCACATCGTGTTCATCGTGCGCGATGATGCAAGTAACTCTGATCTCTTTTTTCAAACCTCAGATGCCACCTGGCATGCCTATAATGTATATGGTGGAAACAGTCTTTATCTCGGCACCACTGACCTTCCCGCAGGTCACGCTTCTCACGTGAGCTATAATCGTCCCTTCCTTAACAGGAATGGCGGCGGCGGCGGTGGCGTAGCTGCCGATTTCCTTTTTAATGCGGAGTATTCAATGCTCCGATTCCTGGAGCGTAATGGTTATGATGTCACGTATACCACGAATGTAGATGCAGCAAGAAACGGCTCACTCATTCAAAACCATAAAGTATTTCTTTCAGTTGGTCATGACGAGTACTGGTCAGCTGAACAACGCGCCAATGTGGAGGCCGCCCGCGATGCAGGCGTACATCTTGCCTTCTTTAGTGGTAACGAAATCTATTGGAAAACGCGTTGGGAAAACAGCGCCGATGGCAGCAACACTCCTTACCGCACACTGGTTTGCTATAAAGAAGGTATCATTGGCGAAAATGTTTGCGGTGAAAAATGCGACCCTACCCCCGAATGGACGGGCCTTTGGAGAAGCGGATGTAACTACCCCGGTGCGGGCGGCTGCAACCCTGAGAATTCATTGACGGGACAGATCAGTTGGCAGAACTCAACTACCTCCATCAGGGTGCCTGCCACCTTCAGGGACCATCGCTTCTGGAGAAACACCAGTGTAGCTTCCTTATCACCTGGTGATGAAGTGGTGATGCCCAATGGCACACTCGGCCACGAATGGAACTGGGAACAATTCCCCGATTCGTATCCTAATGGCAGGATCGTGCTTTCAAGTACCACGTCAGATGGACGTACCCATAAGCTTTCACTTTACCATCATCCTTCCGGGGCCATGGTCTTTGGCGCCGGCACCATTCAATGGTCATGGGGTTTAGATAATTTTCATGATGTAATGCCGGCTGCGGGTACGAGTGCTGACATGCAACAGGCCACCGTCAACCTGCTTGCTGACATGGGCGTGCAGCCCCAAACCCTGATGGCCGGACTTTCCCCTGCATCGGCATCTACTGATGTGACCGCACCCACTTCTTCCATCAGCACACCGGCTGACGGAGCTACGGTGCCTGCATTTCCTCTTCCTGTAATTACCGGCACCGCTGCTGATGCGGGCGGAGTGGTAGGCGGAGTGGAAGTTTCAGTGGATGGCGGCGTTACCTGGAGAGCGGCATCCGGTACAACTAACTGGACGTTTTCATGGACGCCTACTGTAATGGGTTCAACTAACGTAAAGGTTCGCGCCTTTGATGATTCAGGAAATATGCAGGTATTGGGCGATGAGATCACGATTAATGTGGTTGACCCCCAATGCCCGTGTTCAATCTTTCAACCCACAGATGAGCCCCAATTGGCTAATCATATGCCAGGTGGAATAGAAGTGGGTGTGAAATTCAGACCGGCATTCGACGGGTACATCTGGGGCCTGCGTTTCTACAAAACCCCGAATGATGTGGGCACGCATATAGGAACGCTTTGGACATTTGATGGAACCATGATCGGCAGAGTAACGTTCAGGAATGAAACCGCCAGTGGCTGGCAGGAAACATTGTTTGGCGCACCTATACCCGTGAGTGCTAATACAACCTATGTTGCATCTTATCACAGCCCGACGGGAAATTATGCTGAATCGAATCCATTCTTCTCACTTGGCTCAGTAGTGAATGGTCCATTGACCGCCATTGAGAAAACACATCCTGATGGCCCGAATGGAGTATATGAGCCATCGGCAACTGCTGTATTCCCCAATGAAAATTATGATTCGGAAAATTATTGGGTTGACGTGGTATATAATACGGCATCGGGACCTGATGTAACCGGCCCTTCGCCCATTACCATTTCTCCTGCAAATGGCGCAACCGGAGTGGCCATGCAACCATCGATTACGGTGACGTTTGATGAGCCTATGGATCCTGCGAGCATCAGCAACACGTCAGTGGAATTACGCAATGCCGCTAATGCGATTGTTCCGAGTAATATATCATACAACGCCGGCACCAAAACAATGACGCTGGTGCCTAATGCTGCATTGAATTTCGAGGAATTATATACGGTAACCCTGCTTTCCGGTGCATCAGGCGTGAAAGATGTGTCAGGTAATTCAATAACGCCTGCCTTTAGCTGGTCATTTACCACGGATGAAGAACAACTTTTACCGCCGAACCAGGGACCTGGAGGACCAATACTGGTAATACACGATCCTTCTAACCCATATAGTATGTATTCCGCGGAAATATTACGGGCTGAAGGATTGAATGAATTTGCCATTCTCGATATTGCCACCGTCACCGCTACTCCGGCATTGTTGAATACGTATGATGTAGTGATCCTGGGCCAGATGAACATCAATGCTTCACAGGCTACCATGTTCTCTAACTGGGTTACCGCGGGAGGAACTTTCATTGCCCTGCGACCATCAACCAATTTAAGTACGCTGCTGGGCATTACTCCACAGGGTGGAACGCTTTCAAACAGATACCTGCTGGTAAATACCACTTCCGGTCCGGGGGTAGGCATCGTAAACCAGACCATTCAATTCCATAGCACGGCTGACCTTTACACGCTCAATGGAGCCTCCAGCCTGGCTACTTTATATTCGGATGCCACCACTGCTACTACAAATCCCGCTGTCACGATGAGGGACGTTGGACCGAACGGAGGAAGGGCAATTGCATTTACTTATGACCTTGCAAGATCGATTGTTTATACCAGGCAGGGCAATCCTGCATGGGCCGGTCAGAACCGCGATGGAAATGGCCCGATCCGCTCTAACGATCTATTCTTTGGTGCAATGGCGGGTGATGTGCAGCCTGACTGGATTGATTTCAATAAGATCTCCATTCCGCAAGCTGACGAGCAGCAGCGATTACTGGTGAACATCATCATACAAAGCAATCTCGACAGGAAGCCATTGCCAAGATTCTGGTTCCTGCCCAGTGGGCATAAAGCTGCTGTAGTGATGACGGGTGATGACCACCAGATACCCGCCAATTCAGGCACTGCAGCGCAGTTCAATTACTTCATGTCGCAGGGTCCCAATACGGCACAGGATATACTTGACTGGAAGGCCATTCGCGGTACTTCATACATCTATCCCGGAACGATGAATTCCGCTGACGTCACATTCTATCAATCACAGGGATTTGAGATCTCGCTCCATACAAACACATCATGTGCAGATGTGACTCCATTTTCGTACGAGAACTTTTTAAGTACGCAGTTATCCAATCTTGCGGGTGCGTATCCAACACTGGAAGCACCGGTCTCCCACCGTACGCACTGCGTGGTTTGGAGTGATTGGGCCACGGTGGCAAAGATCCAGACGCTGTATGGCATACGGGCGGATGCCAATTATTATTACTGGCCGGCATCATGGGTGCAGAACCGACCGGGTCTGTTCACGGGTTCAGGTTACCCCATGCGCTTTGCTGACACCGATGGTACTTTTATTGACAGTTACCAGTTTGCTACGCAAATCTCAGATGAATCGAGCATCAATTATTCACTTCATATCAATTCATTGCTTGATAAAGCAATCGGGCCTGAAGCATACTATGCAGTAGTCACAACCAACATTCACACTGACTCGAGCGTGCACTCGGGAATGAACGCGGTGATTTCATCAGCGCTTGCGAGGAACATACCTGTGGTATCCACAAAGCAAATGCTCACCTTGATTTCATCAGCGCTTGCGAGGAACATACCTGTGGTATCCACAAAGCAAATGCTCACCTGGCTGGATGGAAGAGATAATTCATCATTCTACAACATCACATGGGCTGCCAATCAGCTTAACTTTAGTGTGTTCAGGGGCGGTGGTGCAAGAAACCTGCAGGGAATGTTGCCTTACAACGTTGGAAGCGATGTGTTGATAAGCCTTACGAGAGATGGATCACCCATCAGCTTCTCCGTTCAGACCATTAAAGGCATGCAATATGCGTTCTTTGATGCAACGACTGCGGCGTATGTAGCAACATATGGAGTAGCCACGTCTGCCACTCTCACGGGCCGAGTCACGCTACAGGGAAGACCGGCACCACCACATGCGAGTCTTGCAGTACCGGTAGTGGTAGAATTGTACCAGGGTGGCAATCCTGTGCCGGTGCAAACGCACAACGTGAGCACTGATGCTAATGCTGAATTCATCATTCCTAATATCCCGGCGGGCACTTATACCATTGCAGTGAAGCACAGCCATACGCTGCAGAGAGTGGCGGCTGATGAGGTGCTGGTAAATGGTACTAACGTGGTTGAATTTGGTACATTGCTGGAAGGAGATGCGAATGATGAGAACATAGTTGATGCGCTTGACTTCAGCATTATGCTTTCCACTTTCAACAAGGTGCTTGGTGAGCCGGGCTTTGATGCAAGGGCAGATTTCAATAATGACAACGTAGTAGACGCATTGGATTTCTCATTATTGATCTCCAACTTTAACGTAATCGGGGAGAACCCATAATAAAATTGAACACCATCTAGTAACACCATCTAAAACGATAATATGCTTAGAACTCAACACCTCAGGAAGCGCCTGTTGCATGGTCTGCAAGCCCCCGCGAGGATGGCTTTATTAATCCTGATCATCACAGTTTCGCAGTTAAATGTAAGTGCCCAAACAGCAAACATCTCGTTTATACCCACGGCCACTACCATTAATGTGGGAGAAACCTTTGATGTGGACGTGCATATCGATATCGTAAGTGGCTCCGTCAATACTACGGAGATCCACATTGATTTTGATGAAACGGCTTTGCAGGTAGTTAATATTACCAAGCCTTCAAGCGCGTTGTTTTCCGTGGAGATCCCTAACAATCTGAATGCGCCGTACACGGCCATTAATACCAGTGGGCACATTGAGTATATTGCGGGCATACAGGCGCCTACTCCGCCTACTACGGCAGATTATGACATACTGAGAATTACGTTCACCACTGCAACACCTCCGGTTACCGGCTCCACGCCCCTCACGTTTACATCAACGCCCGGTCACCAGACCAGGGTAATACTTACAGGCGTGCCGCTTTCTGGCTCGCTCACTAATACAAGTATAAACATCACCAATTGCGTGGCACCTACGGCAAGTATCAGTGCTGGTACGGGACTAACCATTTGTAATGGCCAACCGGTGCCGCTTACGCTTTCTGCTGCCACAGGTGTAAGCCCATGGGACATTACTATCAATGGAACGACCTATAACAACATCACTGTAGGCTCTACGTTTGCATCCATTGCGTTTCCTTCTTACAGTTTGTTTCCGACGAATCCCATGCCCGCGAGCCCAAATAATGATGAAGGTGCAGGAGCAATAGAAGTAGCGATGAAATTTAATTCTTCTGAATCAGGCTTCATTAATGGCCTGAGATTTTACAGGCCGGCGCTGGCAGGAACGTTTACCGCAAAATTATACGATGCGTCAAGGACTACTTTATTGGCAACTGCTGAATTTGCAACTGCAAATGCCGGCTGGCAATCAGTGAGTTTCTCGAGCCCGGTTCCCATTCTTGCAAATACTACTTACGTTGCTTCCATTCATTCCTCCAATGCCACTTACGCGGTAACGGATAATTATTTCTGCGATGGCTGCGTGGGTGCAGTAACAAATGGCCCTCTCACTGCTTTAGAAGATGATGGCTCATTTGATGCGGACCAGGGCGCAAATGGCATTTACGTTTACCCTGCACCGGCAATTGCAACCAATCTTCCCCCGGTGAATGATTGGACCACCTACCAGGCCAGTAACTACTGGATTGATGTAAGCTTTACTTCTAACACTAACACGCTTCACTTCACTGACCTCGTTGATGATTCTGGCTGCCCCAACGCCGGTGCGCCTGACCTGCAGACGTTGAATGTGACATCTCTTGACTGTTCAACACTTCCTGTAAACCTGTTGAACCTATCCGCATCACCTTCCGGCACCAAGGTTACCGTTCGCTGGACCACTACATTTGAAACGAACAACCGCGGGTTCTACGTTGAACGCAGTACGGATGGCACCAACTGGGTTTCACTTGGCTTTGTAAATGGCGTTGGCAATTCAACCATGCCAACTGATTATAGTTATGTTGACATCAATCTCGAGAGCCGCCGGTATTTCTATCGCTTAAAACAGGTTGACTTCGATGATCGATACAGGTACTCAACCATTGTATCAGCGGTGATTGGCAGTCGCTCGGAGTATTCTCTCGGTCAGAATTATCCCAACCCATTCAATAACCAGACCACCATCCAGTACGTGCTTCCACAAAAGGAAGATGTGTTGCTCACCCTGCATGATGCAGGTGGCAAACTGGTAAAAGTATTGGTGAACGGAAAGAGGGATGTGGGTACACACGCTATCAACTTCAACTCAGGTAACCTTACCAAAGGAGTATATTATTACAAGATCGTTGCCGGCGACTTCATCAACATGAAGAAGATGGTACTGTATTAATAAGTTTTCGAGAAACACAAGCAAGGGCGTCGTTCCATTATGAACGGGGCCCTTTTTTTTGAGTTAGGGGTTAGGGGTTAGGAGTTAGGGGTTAGGAGTTAGGGGTTTTGCAGGTTTCCTTTAATTCGGTGTTGCGTTGGTTTTCGTAGGGAGTAACTCCTATAAAGGAAAAGGTTTTCTAAAATCAAAGGTTCTCAACAACCCCTAACCCCTAACTCCTAACCCCTAACTCCTAACTCCTAACCCCTAACTTTGCGGAATGGCAGAAGACCTCCAAATTTCCTCCGGCACCAAACAAGATCAATACGATTCGCTCCTTCCGCAGATAAAGGGTTTGCTCGGGGGTGAGACCGATGTTGTGGCGAACATGGCCAACGTGGCCGCAGCATTGAAGGAACAATTCAACTGGCTGTGGGTTGGCTTTTACCTCGTGAAGAATGATCAACTCGTGCTTGGGCCCTTCCAGGGACCTGTTGCCTGCACGCGCATCAGGAAAGGCAAAGGCGTGTGTGGCAAATGCTGGGAGGATGCGCAAACAATTTTAGTAGACGATGTAGAAAAATTCCCCGGCCACATTGCATGCAGCAGCCTGTCAAAGTCAGAGATCGTAGTTCCCATAATTAGAAATGGTGATGTAATTGGCGTGCTGGATGTTGATAGCACCGAACTCGCGCATTTTGATCAAACTGACCGCCAATACCTCGAGGAGCTAATCAGCATAATGCAGCTCTGATGAGTAAAACGGTTTCCATTACCATAACCGGAAAGGTACAGGGTGTATTCTTTCGCAAATACACAAAGGAAAAAGCGGATCAATTGGGAATAATGGGAACAGTCAGCAACCAGCCTGACGGCTCGGTTCAAATCACGGCCACCGGCACCCGGGAACAGTTGGATGAATTTATTAAATGGTGTCATCTCGGCTCCCCCAAATCGAAAGTTGAATCGGTCGACTTTCAAATGATGCCGTTTATTTTTTTTGATCGGTTTTCTATTAAATAAAATCGTTTTCCGTTTTCTGTTTACCGTTTGCCGTATAAACCCGTAATGCTGGGTTCACCTTGTTCATGCAATGGATTGGTAACCTGGTGTTATGGAACGCCGAATGGGCAAACGGCCAACCAAAAACGCCTGCCCGCCGGAGGTGGCGAAAACGGAAAACCGGGAGGAGGTTATCCAAGATTTAAAAGCATATCCGATACCATACGTTCCAGGTCATATTCTTCCTTCCAATGCCAATCAGCTCGCGCTACCGAATCATCTATACTTGCCGGCCAGCTTTCAGCGATGGCCTGGCGATAATCAGGCTCGTATTTTATCTTAAACTCCGGTATGTGTTTCTTTATCTCCGCCGCAATTTCTTTCGGTGAAAAACTCATTCCCCCGAGGTTATACGAGGTACGAACGTTGATCTTTTCCGCAGGCGCTTCCATCAGTTCGATGGTAGCGCGTATCGCATCAGGCATGTACATCATGGGGAGATAGGTGTCTTCTTTCAGAAAACACGAGTACTTTTTTTCTTCAAGGGCTTCATGAAATATTTCCACCGCATAATCAGTGGTGCCTCCGCCGGGTGCTGACTTATAAGAAATGAGGCCGGGATATCGGAGGCTGCGAACATCCACGCCATAACGTTGAAAAAAATAATTGCACCAGAATTCCCCTGCATACTTACTTATCCCATAAACCGTTGTCGGCTCAATGATGGTCTGTTGCGGGCAGTTTTGCTTTGGCGAGGTGGGACCAAACACCGCAATGGATGAAGGCCAGTACACTTTTGCCAGTTTCTCCTCCCGCGCGATGTCAAGCACATTCAACAAACTCTGCATGTTGAGACTCCATGCGAGGTGCGGATTCTTTTCACCGGTGGCTGAAAGTATAGCCGCGAGTAAATATATCTGGGTAATGTTTTGCCGGATAACCTGCACATGCAGCATCTCTTTGTTCATTACATCCAGACTTACATATGGCCCGGTACCCTTTAACAGGTCATTTTCCTCTCTCAGGTCGCTTGCAACAACGTTGGCATTGCCGTAAATCCTTCGCAGCGCCAATGTCAATTCCACTCCAATCTGACCACTGGCGCCAATGACCAGGATTTTATCTTTCGTCATCAGTGATTATAAAAATTTAAGTTTGTTAAAGATGCTCAACAATTCTTTTTGTTGCTCCTTACCTTCGAAACTGAGGATGGCGGTAAGAGCAAAGCCTTTATCAATAGTAGCATAGAATCGTTGCGTAACGTCAACCATGCCGCCATAAGGATTGTACGCCTGCATTACATAAAATGTATGCGGACCAATTTTCTCTGTGGTAACCTCGGTATCAACTTTGTAACCGGAATTGGTACTTAGTAACTGTGACTTTACCTGCTCGAGAACATCTTCCCCATCTTTAACGCCGCGAATATTACGAACGCTCTGGGCCTGCAAGAGAATGGAAGGATTGAAATTGACCACCACCGTGTCATCCTGATCATATTTAAATGCCATGATCAGATTAGCGCTCGTCACTTCAGAGGCTTTTATCTTCTTTGCGAGGTCTTCATTTCCTTTTTCCATTAATTCATACCCCAGCTTTTGTATCTCTTCCTGTTGCTGTTTATTTTGAATCTTCCAGTCAGCAGGAACGGGCAATTCAAATTTGAAGTAGTCATTCCTGTAAACGCCGTTCTCCGTTTTGCCATAATCGAAATTTTCGGGAAAATCAGGCTGGTTCTTGCAACCTGCTAAGGCGATGACCATGACGAGACTGCATATAAATCTCATAGCTTAAGTTTTATTAAAAGTAAAGTAAAAAAAGAATTTCCTACGTTTGCCCTATGAAAAATTTCCTCAGTGAACTGTTTGCAGGCCAGTCATACGATGAAAAGAATTTCTTCCTGATAGCCGGGCCCTGCGTGGTGGAAAGTGAAGAACTGATTATGGAAGTGGCTGAAAAGGTTTCAGGCATCTGTAGCAACCTGGGCATCCCTTATATCTTCAAATCATCCTACAGAAAAGCGAATCGCACAAGTGCAAGCTCGTTCACCGGCATAGGTGATGAAGCCGCGCTTAAGCTTGTACAGAAGGTGGGGCAAAAATTCAGGTTACCGACTGTTTCTGATATTCACGCGCATGATGAAGCAGCCATGGCTGCGAAATATATCGATGTGCTTCAAATTCCCGCCTTCCTCTGTCGTCAAACAGATCTACTCGTTGCGGCGGCACAAACAGGCAAGGTAGTGAATGTGAAAAAGGGCCAATTCCTCAGTGGCCAATCCATGAAATTTGCGGTTGAAAAGATCAGGAACGCGGGGAATGAAAAGGTAATGCTGACGGAAAGGGGTACTACCTTTGGCTACCAGGACCTGGTAGTGGATTATCGCAACATTCCCTGGATGCAGGAACACCAGGTGCCGGTGGTCATGGATGTCACCCATTCGTTGCAACAACCCAACCAGACTTCAGGTGTTACAGGCGGCAATCCGCAACTCATAGCTACGATAGCTAAGGCCGCAATCGCCGCCGGGGCTGACGGCCTGTTTATTGAAACGCATCCTAATCCTTCGGTTGCGAAGAGTGATGGAGCGAATATGCTACGGCTGGATTTATTGGAGAAGCTGTTGGAAAAATTAATCCTTCTGCGCAAGGCAGCTCTTTAACATTTTCCGTTTTCGGTTTTCCGTTTGCCGCCAGAGACCTTAGTACAGGATATCCTTCTTGCTGACAATGGTGAAGTGGACTAAAATTGAGGAAGCCCAACGGAAAACGGAAAACCGAAAACTGAAAACATTTTAAAAGTTTATCGCAAATCAACAACCTCAACCCCCGGATACTTCGCCTTATCAAACGTAAACATCGCATCTGAGAGCGCATTGTTGGTCTTCATGTTAGTGACCGTATAGGTGTAACGATTGCCGCCATTTTCCAACACCCTGGTGCTGTAAATTGTCTTGGCCGCTTTATCAACCTGCAGGTATACTTTATGAAACGCCTTGCTTTTATCCGTTGGCGTCATTTCAATTTCCTGTATGGTCTTAGTGCCGATCTTCTTTTCACCTGTCAGCAAATACAGGAAGTCCTTATCATAAAAATTAGTGAAAAGCTTTTGCGGAGTAATGGAACCTGCGGAAGCATCGAGATTGCTTACGGTAACTTCTTTGGAAGATTTATCATAGTTCCAAACAGTCTTGCCGTCAGAAAAAATTTCCTGCCCACCAAAGCTGATCTTATACCTGGTACCCTTCATCCAGATGGTACCGGTCTTGGTAGAGATCACTTTTCCCTGCGCATTTTCCACCTTATAGGTAAAATTCGCCGTAACAGTACTAAAGGTCTTGAACTTATTACTTACTGCATCGAGAACCTTCTTGGCCTCAGGATCATTAGTTTGTGCAAACAGGGACAGACTCATTGCAACTAAAGCCGTCATCATGTACAATTTCCGCATCATTTTATCTTTTAAATTTTTGTTAATCGCTCGGGGGCAAAAATATAGTTTTTCATCTATCAGACTGGCAAGCATCGTACCGGGTTGCAAGGACTTCAAACGTTTTCGGTTTTCCGCTCGGTTTCCCCAAATCAAAAGGCACCCAACTGTATGGAAAGATGGGGTTACATCAAAAAGCGGGTTCTGAACGGCAAACTGAAAACGGAACGGAAAACGGTAAACAGAAAACCGAAAACTGAAAATAATTAATCGCTATCAACCTAGGTTAGCCAAATGCTCCGCCAACTCCGCTTCCGTCTTTATCAACACATCCCTCGACTTGCTTCCCTGGTTAGGGCCCACGATTCCCGCTGATTCGAGCTGGTCCATCAGGCGACCCGCACGGTTGTAGCCCAACTTCATCCTTCGCTGTAATAATGAAGTGGAGCCAATCTGGTTTTGAACGATCAGCCTTGCGGCATCTTCAAATAATGAATCACGATCAGACAGGTCAAAATCCTTTCCTTCCAATTCCTTTTCATCCACATACTCCGGCAAAAGAAAGGGTTGAGGATAGCCGGGTTGCTCATAAATAAAATCAACGATGGATTCTACCTCCGGTGTATCAACGAACGCGCATTGCAAACGCGTGACTTCACCATGGTGAGAGATGAGCATATCACCCTTACCAATCAATTGCTCCGCTCCGCCTGTGTCAAGAATGGTTCTCGAGTCAATCTTAGATGAAACCTTGAATGCAATTCTTGAAGGGAAGTTGGCCTTGATAGTTCCTGTAATGATATTGACCGAAGGGCGCTGCGTGGCGATAATGAGGTGAATACCCACTGCACGCGCCAACTGGGCAAGTCTTGCGATGGGCATTTCAATCTCTTTTCCTGCCGTCATGATCAGGTCAGCAAACTCATCAATCACTAATACTATGAATGGCAGGTATTGATGACCCTTAAGTGGGTTGAGCCTTCTTTTCGTGAACTTTTCATTATACTCCTTAATGTTCCTCGCTCCGGCTTCTTTCAGTAAGTCATACCGGTTATCCATCTCGATGCAAAGCGCATTTAACGTATGCACCACTTTCTTGGTATCGGTGATGATGGCATCATCTTCTCCCGGCAACTTCGCCAGGAAGTGTTTGTCGATGTGACGGTACACACTCAATTCTACTTTCTTCGGATCAATAAGAACCAGCTTCAGTTGGGAAGGATGTTTTTTGTATAGCAATGAAACGAGGATGGCATTCAGCCCCACTGATTTACCCTGGCCGGTAGCGCCCGCCATCAACAAGTGCGGCATGCTCGCCAGGTCAACGATGAAGTTATCATTATCGATCTTTTTGCCAATCGCAATGGGAAGGCTATGCGTGTTGTGTTGAAATTTTTCCGAAGCCAGCAAGGTCTTCATGCTAACCACCGTCTTCTTCACATTGGGCACTTCGATACCAATGGTTCCTTTGCCGGGAATAGGCGCGATGATCCTTATTCCCAGTGCTGCAAGGCTCAATGCAATATCATCTTCCAGGTTCTTGATCCTTGAAATGCGCACACCCGCCGCAGGTACAATTTCGTAAAGAGTAACGGTGGGACCTACGGTGGCGCTGATCTTTTGAATTTCGATCGAATAATTGCGCAGCGTTGAAATGATCTGGTTCTTGTTGTTCTCCAATTCATTTGGATCCTGCACTATCTTTTCACTTCCATGGGTTTCCAGCAATGTGAGGGAAGGATACTTGTAATCACGAAGATCAAGTGTGGGTTCATAAGGGGGGAGATTCTCAATCACGCTTTGCTCCGCTTCTTCCTCATCCGGCATGGCATCAGGTACGGTCTTTATTTCCAGTTCCAGGTCGGCAGCAGTTTTGTTAGCAGAAACAGTTTCTTTCTTTCGCGGTTGAATATCTTCCACTTCCTGGTTGGTCTCATGGGAATGCAGCATGTCACTGACAATCTCCTCCTCAATCATCGATTGTTGAGGCTCCAGCTCTTTTACTTCATCTTTCTCGATCACGCTGAACTCATGCTTTGGTTTCTCCTCGTCAATGATCAGCTTCATTCCCTCGTCTGACTTCAACGCATTTCCATATTTGTCATTAACAGTTTGACCAATGGGAACAAATTTCTGTTCTTCGCCTGCCTCTTCCTCAGCATCTTCATCACCAGGCGAAACAGGCGCCGTGCTTTTGGCCGGCAGGTTAAAGCTGGGATTAAACTGCCAGATGAAATAACAAACGGCCACTACCAGCAATAATGCTGCGGTGCCCACAATGCCTAGTAAACCTGTGAGCCATTCACTGATCATCACTCCTACCCCGCCGCCCATGCGAAACTCATTGTTAGAAAAAATAAATGCAAGTGATACGCTTAGCACGAGCGTACCAATGGTTACGTACTTAAGATTTCTCCAGATGGAAAAAACCTTGCGGTTGAAAAGCAGGTTGGTTCCCACTACAAAGAAAAATGTGCAAATGAGAATGGAGGCGATCCCGAACGCTTTGAAGATGAAAAAATGAGAGACCAGGGCACCCATTTTGCCCAGCAGGTTGTTCACTTTTACCGAATCATCGAAAAGAATGGCACTTCCACGGCTTACAACGTCATAATCCTGGCTCCAGGTAAACAAATAAGAGACGAAGGCGATAAAAAGAAAAATAGACACCAGTAAAGAAAAGGCTCCGGTGATCTTCCAGGTACGTTCATCTTTAGCGAGCGCCTTCCAGTCAATTTTTTCCTCTTTCTCCTGCTTCAGGGTTGACGCCTCCGCCTTCCGGGGCTTCCTTTTTGTATTTTTCGCAGCGGTCTTTTTCACGTTATTGGGCATGGGGGCAAAGATAGGAAAATGTGGCACGAGCCCGGCGATGACCGTTGCCCGATGTTCGTTGATGGAGTTCCAAAGCCAACGCGTCCATCATCGGTCATCGAACATCAATCACCGGCAACGGGTCATGACATTTACCATAAAGTAGTACCCTCTCTCGGAATCAAACCCTTACTTTTGATAATCATCTCGCCATGACCCTACCAACCCGGCTGCTCCTCTTAATCATTCCGATTTTCACCTTCGTGACAGCGGTGGTGGGGCAGGATGCACTGCCCGGCTGCATTGAAATGGAAAAAGTGGGGCTTTCGAGAAACATCAGCCCTAACGTGAGTTCCGCATTCGTGGATGCTGACCTTGACATCAGGGACCATGCCTTTAAACCCGGCTTCTTTACTCCCGGCATACAATATAAAGGACGAATTCCTACGAACGTAGTGCCCCGCAAAGCAGTACTGCGGTTCTCTGCCTGCAATAACGCTGATTCAACCGTCAGCAATTACTTCTTCCCGGGATTTTATTACCGGTCGATCAAACTTTACCGCCAACGGGGAAATTACCTCGAGCGATTGCCTGACATCCTTCCTGACTTCTCTGACAGCATCGGGTACCGGGAGATTTCACTCGCGGCCAATGATTCTGCCACCTTCATTATAGAGTTAAGTTTTGTAAAAACATACATTAATACATTACGGCCCCGGCTGGTAAACCCTTCTTACGTTCGCGCGTTCAGGGCCGAGATGCAATCAACGAACAGCCAGAATGACCTCGTGACCTATGTTTTCTGCGGACTGCTATTGATGATGATATTATATTCCCTCGCCAATTTTCTCCAGGGTGCAAACCCTGAGTTCCTGTATTATTCCGGTTACGCCTTCTTCATAGGGCTGATGCTGTTCACCAAGGCGATGTTTACGTTCAAAACTTCTACGCTTAGTTATTTTCTCGAAGATTACCTCGATTTTATCATGCAGGCATTGGGAATAATTTTTTACATGATATTCATGCAGAAGTATCTCGATACTAAAAAGAATTACCCTTCTCTTTTCAGGTTGTATAACACGGGCATCAGGTTGTTGATCTTTGCCATGGCAGCTTACACCTGGTTTCATTATTTCACCGCTAATTTTTCCGTGGAAAATGCAATAGAGAATATTACCAAGTTCCTGTTGCTGGTGCTAACCATTATTTTCCTGATTTATGGCCTGCGTTTCTGGAAAGACAAACAACTGCGATACCTGTTCCAGGGCAACCTGTTCCTTTTCGTCTTTGGGTTCTTTTCAATGCTGATTATCATCGTTCCCTCGATTGACAATAATCTTCCCGGCTTATTCGGTTCTTCATTATTTTATTATGAACTCGGACTGTTCCTTGAACTCGTATTTTTCTTAATGGCCCTGAACTATAAGAACAGGAAGCAGCTGATAGCGCAGGCAAGAGAGCGGGAACGATTAAAGGCGGAGAACCAGATGAAGGAATACGAAAAGGATCTGGCCGTTTTTCGTGCGCAGCAGGCGGAACGGGAGCGTATCTCCGCTGACATGCACGATGAACTCGGCTCGGGGATGACGGCCATTCGACTGATGAGCGAAATAGCGATGAATAAAATGAAACAGGAGCGACCGGTGGAGATCGAGCGCATTTCACAATCAGCTGACGAAGTGCTCAATAAAATGAACGCCATTATCTGGAGTATGAATAGCGAGAATGACACGGTGGATAATCTCGTATCATATATACGGTCATACGCTCTCGAGTATTTTGAGAATACACACATCACCTGCAAGGTGAATACTCCTGACAACATCGAGAAAAAAGAGCTCACGGGTGATAAGCGAAGAAACATCTTTCTCAGCGTGAAAGAAACCCTGAATAATGCGCTCAAACATTCCAAGGCTTCTGTGCTCACCATTGACTTCGTCATCAATAATGAATTGTGCATCCGAATTGCGGACAATGGGGTGGGAATTGATAAGCTAAAGATCCGGCATTTCGGAAACGGCCTTAAGAACATCGCCCGGAGAATGGACAGCATTGGGGGCACTTATCGTATAGACGCTGATGACGGCACGGTAACGCTACTTACACTTCCGCTATGACCGTGGCTTTGCAATTGAGCCAATGAAGAAAAACAGCCATCCTGCAATAAAGAACACGCCTCCAATGGGGGTAATGAAACCAATCCCCCTTACACCAACCGCCTCAGAAGCTTTAATTGCCGTGAGCAGATAAATGGACCCTGAAAAAAGCAATATTCCCAGGAGGAAGCAGGTACCACTCCAACGAAAAAATTTTGTGTTGTTACTTTGACTGGCAATGGCGAGTAAGATCAGGGCAAGGGAATGATACATCTGGTATTGCACTCCCGTTTGAAAACCCGCGACCAGTTCAGGTGTAGCCAGTTCTTTCAATTTATGCGCGCCGAAGGCTCCGAGAATAACTGCAAGACCGGCGAGAGCAGTACCCCAGGTGATGTATCGTCTAAGCATGGAATATCTTTTCAATTACGGTATCAGCGGATTGCTCGTCATCATTGATGAACACGCGTGCCTGTTCATAATAAATCTTTCTATCAGAAAATTTCTTAATGATAAAGCCGCGCAGCTGGTCGCTCGTGAGATCTTTCAATAATGGCCGGTGGTCCTTTTCCTTAAGCAGCCGCTTGAAGAGTGAGTCAACGGAAGTATTCAACCATACCGTAACGCCTGAATGATTCATGTAGTCAATGTTATTGAAATAACAGGGAGCACCTCCTCCACAGGCCATTACAAAGGAAGTGTGGCTTTCCGTAATGATGTGTAATACCTCTTTTTCTTTTTGCCTGAAAAATTCTTCTCCGTCCTGCTCAAAGATTTCATTGATCGACTTTCCTTCTGAATTGCACACCTGCTCGTCAAGGTCAAAGAACCGCATCTTCAACTTCTCGCTCAACTGCTTTCCCCAGTGAGTCTTTCCCGAACCCATAAAGCCAATCAGGAAAATTTTCATAGTGAGTCAACGTTTAAGGTTTAATTTTTAACGCTTGTTTCCCCATCGTGGTGGGTTTAAGGTTATTTAAAAGCATTAAACCCGGTAACGTCCATGCCCGTTATCAATAAATGCACATCATGGGTTCCTTCATAGGTGATCACGCTCTCCAGGTTCATCATATGGCGCATGATGGGGTATTCGCCCGTGATGCCCATGCCGCCCAGCATTTGCCTTGCATCCCTGCAGATGTTAGCGGCCACTTCGCAGGCGTTTCTTTTGGCCATGCTCACCTGTTGTGGGGTTGCGCGCCCTTCATTCATCAGCGTGCCCAGGCGCCAGTTCAATAATTGCGCCTTGGTGATCTCTGTTACCATTTCGGCCAGTTTCTTTTGTTGCAATTGAAATGCACCAATGGGTTTGCCGAACTGCTCTCTTTCTTTGCTATAGCGAAGCGCTGTATCATAACAATCCATGGCAGCTCCAATGGCACCCCAGGCAATGCCATACCTGGCTTTTGTGAGACAACCCAGCGGACCTTTCAATCCCTTTACGTTCGGGAAAATATTTTCTTTGGGAACTTTTACATTGTCAAACACCAGCTCGCCGGTGGCCGATGCACGCAAACTCCATTTTCCATGCGTGGCAGGTGTGCTGAATCCTTCCATTCCTCTTTCAAGAATAAGTCCCTGAATTTCTCCCTGCTCATTTTTTGCCCATACTACTGCTACCTGTGAAAAAGGCGCATTACTGATCCACATTTTTGCGCCATTCAATATCACATGATCGCCTGCATCCTTAAAATTAGAAAGCATGCTTGAGGGATCACTTCCATGATCTGGCTCCGTTAATCCAAAGCATCCCAGCCATTCTCCGCTTGCCAGCCTGGGAAGATATTTCCTGCGTTGTTCTTCACTACCGTATGCATAGATGGGAAACATCACCAGCGACCCCTGCACGGATGCCGTTGACCGAACTCCACTGTCACCCCGCTCGAGTTCCTGCATCATCAGGCCATAGCTGGTATAATCGAGACCACCGCCACCATATTCTGCAGGAATGGTGGGACCGAAACAACCGAGGTCGCCCAATTGCTTCACGATCTGCTGGGGAAACTCGGCTCGCTGCGCATAGTCTTCAATGATGGGAGAAATTTCCTTCTTCACATAATTGCGAACTACTTCGCGAATGTGTTTTTGTTCTTCCGTGAGCAATTCATCCACATTAAAATAATCGGGACTGGAGAAATTATCCGTTCTGGCGGCCATAAGGAGGGTTTTTGGGGGCAAAGATACAATGGTTTCAGTTGCCAGATGATGGTTGTCAGGTGTTAGTTGATAGACAGTTGTCAGTTGCCGGAGGCGTTTTTGATGCGAAAAACCCGCCTGTAACAATACGGAAGAAATCTCATTTCCGCCTGGTCCGCTGACAACTGACAACCGCCAAATGACAACGATTCACACGGGCAACTAAAAATACTCCTTCATCTCCTGATGCATCCTCTCCGCCTCCTCCCTCGCCTTTTGCACAAAATCCTTACCGGCTGATGCAAAAATGATAGCCCGGCTGGCATTTACCAGCAGCCCGCATTCATTTGGAATGAATGTCTTTTCTGAAATTTCTTTTAAACTTCCGCCTTGCGCGCCTACGCCCGGCACGAGGTAGAAATGTTTTGGAGTAAGTTTGCGAATATTGGTAAATTCTTCGGCCCTGGTAGCACCTACTACGAACATGAGGTTGTCAGGGGTGGACCATTCAGCAGCTTTTTGTAGTACACGCTCATAAAGGAACTGCTCTTTCTTCTGCCTTACATGCACACCTTCCTCCAGTATGTGTTCCTCATCCCCAATCTTCTTCAATTCAAAATCAGCTGCGCCGGGATTAGAGGTGAGACCGAGAAGGATCGTCCATTTATCTTTGTATTCGAGAAATGGACGCACGCTGTCCTCACCCATGTAGGGCGCAACGGTGATGGCATCAAAATTCATGGCTTCGAAAAATGCCCGGGCATAGTGAGTGGATGTGTTGCCAATATCGCCACGTTTTGCATCAGCAATTTTGAAATGAGAGGATGAAATATAATTGAGGGTTTTCTCCATCGTTTTCCAGCCATCCATACCTCTTGATTCATAAAATGCCGTGTTGATCTTATAACCTATACAAAGGTCAGCTGTTGCGTCAATGATTTCTTTGTTGAACTCAAATACAGGATCATCCGCGCGCAATAAATGTTTTGGGATCTTATCAATATCAGAATCCAGTCCAACGCAGAGGTATGATTTTTTGGAAAAAATATTCGCTATTAACTCAGCTCTTTTCATTCTGACTTTTTTTAAGCGTCTAACTTCTTAATGATCTTTTCTACCATTTCAGGCCACCTGGTTTCAATTTGCTCCATTTTCATTACCTCCTGCATGATGGTCTCCTGTTTTTGTCCTTTTTGCAATGCTTCGGAATAACGGATATGCGGGCTGAATGTAACCTGCGAGTAGGCAGGTATCCATTTATCAGGATAGAGTTCATGCAATTTTGCTTCTATTTTTTTCTGCAATAAGAATTTTGGATCTGCTGTCCTGTCACGCATTTCAATAAAATTATTTACCGCAAGGTCGGCTATCGCATCCGCATCGGGTTTTCTTACTCGTTGAAACTCGAACAGGATTTTTCTCCAATCTTCCTTATGCTCACCTTCCAGCTCATCAAGAATGCGGCAGTCCTCAAAACCACAATTCATTCCCTGCCCAAAGAAGGGAACGATCGCATGTGCCGCATCGCCAATCAGGGCGAATTTATCATCCCGAATCCACGGAAAACATTTCACCGTCACCAGGGAAGATACCGGGTTCCTGAAGTATTGATCAGTGAGGTCAGGGATGAGGTCAACCACTTCCCTGAATGTGGTAGTGAAAAATCGCATCACTTTCTCTTTTGTATCCAGCTTCTCGAATGATAGCGGACCCTCAAATGGAAAGAATAGCGTGCAGGTAAAGCTTCCATCCAGGTTAGGCAGCGCGATGAGCATGAAGTCTTTTCGCGGCCAGATATGGAGCGCATTTTTTTCCATCAAAAATCTACCCCCTGGTCCTGCAGGAATGGAAAGTTCTTTATAACCACAATCAATGTAGTATTGCTGGTAATCAAACTTTTCATGCTGCAACTGGTGTTGCAACCGGGTAGCGGCAAATGCACCGTCAGCACCAAAAATCAGGTCTGCTCGCGTGCTTGCCTGGCTTCCATCAGGCAGGTCAAAGGTGATCTCGTTCTTATTCCAATCTACCTTTGCGCATTTATGGTCAAAGAAAATTTTTACTCCATTCTTCTCCGCCAGGTCCAAGAGCTTTTTGTTTAATTCACCGCGTGAAACCGAATTGATGAACTGGCCTTCTTTCCCATAGGGCTGGAAAGCCGTGCTGCCATCGAGGTGATGTATCTGGCGACCATGCATGGGAATGGAAATCGTACGAATCTCTTCAGCCAGGCCCACTTTTTCCAAGGCAAGAATGCCGCGGTCGCTTAGCGCGAGATTAATGGAACGGCCGGCCTCTACCTGTGCGCGGCGCATGTCGCCCCTGCGTTCATACAATCGTACGCCATGCCCCCGCCTCGCCAGATAGATCGACAACAGCGAACCAACGAGCCCGGCTCCGACTATGACAACTTCTTTTTTCTTCATCATATTACTTCAAGTCACGGCGTATGCCGTTCTTAATTATGAATGATTGAACGAATCACGTTCCCGAATCTCCATACATCTTCAAAACTATTATAGAGTGGTACAGCTGCTACCCTGATCACGTTCGGTTCGCGCCAGTCAGCCAACACTCCTTTATTTGTCAACTCGCTAAAAACCTCGCGGCCTTTTTCTTCCATGATCATCGATACCTGTTGGCCCCGGCTATTTTCATCAGTTGGCGTGATCACGTTGATGGCTGTTCGTGCCATATCTTTATTAATACCGGCAATAATAAAATGCAGGTATGCCGCCAGTTGTTTCCCTTTCTTCAATAAATTCTTCATTCCTGCTTCCGCGAAAATATCGAGAGATGCCTTATGCGCCGCCATAGAGAGTATGGGCGCATTACTCAATTGCCATCCTTCGGCCGTAGGAATGGGATCGAACCCTTTCTCCATTTTAAATCTCTTCTCTTTATCATATCCCCACCAGCCGGCGAACCGGGTTAATGATTTATCGCTGGCATGTTTTTGATGAATGTACGCTCCTGCTACTCCACCAGGGCCGGAGTTCAGGTATTTGTAAGAGCACCAGCAGGCGAAATCAATATCCCAGTTGTGCAAATGCAATTCCACGTTACCTGCTGCATGCGCCAGGTCAAATCCTGCGTATGCACCTACTGCATGTGCGGCTTTCGTAATTTTTTCCAGTTCGAAATACTGCCCGGAAAAATAATTGACGCCACCAAAAAGCACGAGCGCAACCGAGTCGCCATGTTTGTTTATTGCTTCAATGATATCTTCTGTATGAATAATGTATTCACCTTTGCGAGGCTCCACTTCTATTACAGCTTCGGCAGGATCAAAACCATGGTACCTGGCCTGCGATTCGAGCGCATACTGGTCAGAAGGAAATGCGCGGGCCTCGCAAATTATCCTATACCTGGTCTTTGTAGGCCGGTAAAACGTGACCATGAGCAGGTGGAGATTCACCGTGAGCTGGTTCATCACCACAATTTCCTCAGGCAGGGCACCCACAATTTTAGAAAGTTGCAGTGGAAATATCTCATGATACGGCATCCATGGATTCTTTGCATGAAAATGTCCTTCTACGCCGAGATTGGCCCAGTCATTCAATTCCTGTTGAATATAGGAAGAAACGGTTTTCGGTTGTAACCCCAGTGAATTGCCTATGAAGTATACGGTATCCCGGCCTTCATGTTGGGGGAAAAAAAACCGGGAACGAAAATTTCGCAAAGGATCTTTCAAGTCGAGGTCCCTGGCAAATTCAAGCGTATTCTCAAAATTCATGTTCAATTCTTAAAACTAATCAATGGTCGCGATCACTTTCAACTCAATGGCAATTGGTGTAGGAAGGCTTTTCACTTCCACAGTGGTCCTGCAGGCCTGCACGCTGGTGAAATAATCGGCGTAGATGCGATTATAAACAGGAAAATCTTTTTTCATGTTGGTAAGAAATACTGTCACATCAATTATCTTATCCCAGCTACTCCCGCTTGCTTCAAGCACTGCCTTTACGTTAGCGAATACGGAATGACATTCGGCTTCGATATCGTATTTCACAATATTACCTTCAGCATCAAGCTCCAATCCCGGTATCTGGTTATCTCCCGGCCTTCTCGAACCGATGCCGGAAAGGAACAACAGGATCTTATCCCAGCTACTCCCGCTTGCTTCAAGCACTGCCTTTACGTTAGCGAATACGGAATGACATTCGGCTTCGATATCGTATTTCACAATATTACCTTCAGCATCGAGCTCCAATCCCGGTATCTGGTTATCTCCCGGCCTTCTCGAACCGATGCCGGAAAGGAACAACAGGTTGCCAACCCGGCGTGAATGCGGGTAAGAACCGAGTGGTGAAGCGGCGTTTTGGGTGGTTGTTTTCATGTGTTTTACTTCAAGGCGTTCAATGTCGTTCAACGTAGTTCAAATCGTTTAAGGCGATCGGCCATCATCGATCATCGAGCATCGACCATCGATATCAGGGACGTCGCTCAGATCTCCACGCACACATTCTTACTATCGGTAAAGAATCTCAGGGCTTCCCATCCACCTTCTCTTCCCACCCCACTACTTTTCAATCCTCCAAATGGCGTTCTTAGATCGCGCACCAGCCAGCAGTTGATCCAGATGATGCCGCTATTGATCTTCATGGCTATTCTGTTTGCCCGTGAAATATCGTTTGTCCAGATCATGGCCGCGAGTCCATAGCCTGTGGCATCCGCGAGTTCGATGGCTTCTTCCTCGGTACTGAATGGTTGCAAACTCACCACCGGCCCAAATATTTCCTCCTGGTTAGTCTGGCAACCGGGACCGATTCCTTCAATGATGGTGGGCTCGATGAAGTAGCCATTGGCACACCTTCCTTCACCTTTGAAAGCGGCGCCACCGAGAATGATCCTGCCTCCTTCCTGTTTTGCCGTATCTATGCAACGCATGATCTTATCGAAATGTACTTTACTCACTATTGCGCCCTGCTTCGAACTTTTATCAAGCGGATCGCCTACTTTCAATTGCTTTGTTCGTTCAATAAATTCATCCCTGAATTTTTCATAAATGGTTTCCTGCACCAGTATGCGTGAGCCGCAGAGGCAGATCTGCCCCTGGTTGGAGAATGATGACTGAATGGTAGTTCTCATCATTTTCTCCCAGTCGCAATCGGCGAAAATGATGTTAGGGTTCTTTCCCCCCAATTCAAGCGAAAGTTTCTTGAACTTGGGCGCTGCCAGAGAAGCGATCCGCTCTCCCGCTCTCGTGCTGCCGGTGAAAGAAATGGCTTTAATATCAGGATGCTTAACGATTGCTTCTCCCGTGATATGACCAGAGCCGTGAACGACATTCAACACTCCCGCCGGAAGTCCGGCTTTGTGGCAAATCTGCGCAAGCAGGTGGGCAGTAACCGGTGTCACTTCTGAAGGTTTTGCTACAACACAATTGCCTGCGGCGAGAGCGGGAGCAATCTTCCAGGTGAATAAATATAATGGAAGGTTCCAGGGAGAAATGCATCCCACCACGCCGATGGGTTGACGCAATGTATAATTCACAGCCCTTCCATCCATGTTATGGCTCTCTGATGAAAAATGCATGATGCCCGTGGCAAAGAACCGGAAGTTGGCTGATGCGCGGGGAATGTCAACTTTCCTGCTTAGCCACAAAGGTTTTCCATTATCAGTAGTCTCTGCGAGTGCGAGGGCATCGAGATTTTCATCAATGATTTCGGCTATGCGATTGAGGATCCTGAATCTTGCTTCAGCCGTGGTTTGAGACCATTCGGGAAATGCCTTGAGTGCGGCTATTACTGCTTCGTTTACATCCCGTTCATTGCTATCGGGAATATGACCAATCACTTCCCCTGTTGCGGGATTGATGTTATCGATGAAGTTGGCCGATTTGGGAGAAACGAATTCACCACCGATAAAATTCTCAATATTCGTGTAATCTGCAAGGTTCATGATCATTTCAATTTTGTCCGGTCATTTCTCAAATAGAGCCGGTTCTCCCGCCATCAACAGGAATGCTCACACCGTTCACATACGAAGCGGCGGGACAGGCAAGAAATGCGGCCACAGCGGCAATTTCAGAAGCTTCGCCAAACCGTTTCATCGGCACTTCCTGCTTCATTGCATTTTCCAATTCATCTATTGATTTATTATTTCGTTTAGCGTTGTTTTCTATCAATGATGAAAGCCGGTTGGTGTTGGTGGAGCCAGGCAGTACGTTGTTTACAGTGATATTAAATTGTCCTAACTCATTCGCCATGGTCTTTGCCCATGAAGCTACGGCTCCGCGGGTAGTGTTCGATACTCCAAGGTTCTTTAAGGGAATTTTCACTGAAGTGGAAATGATATTGATGATGCGTCCATAACCTTCCAGCTTCATGGAGGGAACGCAGGCTTTCGTTAAAATATGATTGCACACCAGGTGCTGGTTGAACGCCGCGAGAAATGCATCTTCTGTTGCATCAATTATAGCTCCACCGGGAGGGCCTCCTGTATTATTAATTAATATATGCACTTTGTGGTTCGCTACGTGGCGGCCGATAACTTCTCTCACTTCATCGGGTTTTGAAAAGTCAGCAACCAGGTAGCCATGTTCCTGCCGCAAGGAGGTATCAAGCAGGTGGAGGGCGTCTTTAAGCGATGATTCATTCCGCGCAACGAGCGTGCAGTTAGCGCCACAAGTGGCGAGTTCTTCCGCAATGGCGAGACCAATACCCTGGGTACTACCACAAATGATCGCGGATTTACCTTCCAGTGAAAGATTCATGGGGTCAAACCTACGGTAAAAAGTTGTAATTTTTGGCCCGCATAAGCCTTGATATTAGCACGGGTGTGGTAACATTTTGGCGATTGCGCACATAGAAAGCAAACCCTTTTATCAAAAATAAACCTTCTGTTATGGCTATTGCTTCGCCTTTTAACCTAAAGAAATGGATTGATGAACACCGTGACCTTCTAAAGCCCCCGGTAGGCAATCAATGCGTGTATAAAGACGCAGAGAATTTTATCGTGATGGTAGTGGGTGGTCCCAATGCGAGAAAGGATTATCATTTCAATGAAAGCGAAGAATTATACTACCAGGTAGAAGGAAATATCGTTTTAAAGATCATTGACAATGGCACGCCCCGTGATATTCCCATCAATGAAGGTGATATGTTCCTGTTACCCCCAAAAACGCCGCACTCGCCCCAGCGCGGCGCGAATACGGTGGGATTGGTAATAGAAAAAGTTCGCGAAGATGAAGAAGAAGAAAAAGACGCCTTCATGTGGTTTTGCGAGAACTGCGGGAACAA
>Ga0196972_1000286_pt1 | contig 32921 bp, 30 predicted proteins | sample S1v_2013CmetaG_FD_148618 | JGI IMG/M metagenome (GOLD analysis project Ga0196972, IMG submission 148618) | Soil microbial communities from Anza Borrego desert, Southern California, United States - S1+v_20-13C | ecosystem: Environmental > Terrestrial > Soil > Desert | place: USA: California...
CGGCGCTTACAACACATACCTGATGCGGCGCCTGCAGCAAGCACTCGAACGTCGCGGGTGCCCGGCTAAGGTGCAAGCCACCGACGAGCTCGGCATCTCGCCAAACCATGTGGAAGCGCTGGCATTCGCGTGGCTGGCATACCGGCACGTCCAGCGCCAGGCCGGCAATCTTCCGTCGGTGACAGGCGCCAAAGGCGCACGGATACTCGGCGCGCTTTATCCGGCCTGAGCAGGAAAATCAGGGGGTCTTGCTGAACCCATTGCGCGCGGCCACTTCGATGGTGATCTCCCTGCTGGAGATGTAATAGGGCTTATGGTCGACGTCTGCAAAGAGAAGTCGCAGCGTGTGCCTTCCCGGCGGAAGCTCGAGCGTCGCCTCCGTCTCGCCTTTCGCGAAGTGCCGGTACTTCTCAGAGAAGGGCAGTGGCTTGATCAGCATCTCGTTGGAGAGCTTCTGGTCGATCAGCAGGTGATGATGCCCGGTGTTTTCGATACGCACGCCTGCGGCCGCAATCCCCATCCCGACCAGACCGAATGCGATGCGAAACGGCGACGTGACCTTGTCGCCATCGCGCAGATTCACGAAATAAACCGCCTTGGCTTCACTCACATAGGGCCGGGTACGCTCTACAGCGGAGTCGGACGAGCAGATGGGCATTTCGGGTGAAGGCTTGTTTTCGTCCTTGCCGGTACCTGCCGCGAATGCATCGCAAGAAGCAACAAACAGCACCAACAGCGCGCAACGGCGAAAAACCCGCATGATTCAATGGCTACATGTAAGGACAAGCCATTATATTTCCCCTACTGATATCAGGGAATTCGGAAACAAAAAAAGCGCAGGGATTCCCTGCGCTTTCTTGATCCAGGATAAGCCGATCAGGCGGAGAATGACGACCCGCAACCGCAAGTAGTGGTCGCATTCGGGTTCTTGATCACGAATTGCGCGCCTTCGAGGTCGTCCTTGTAGTCGATTTCCGCGCCGACCAGGTACTGGTAGCTCATGGAGTCGATCAGCAGGTGGACACCATTCTTGGTCATCGTAGTGTCGTCTTCATTGACGATTTCGTCGAAGGTGAAGCCGTACTGGAAACCGGAACACCCACCACCCTGCACAAAGACACGGAGTTTCAGGTCCGGGTTGCCTTCTTCCTCGATCAGTTGAGCCACCTTGGCTGCGGCACTGTCGGTAAAGATGATCGGATCGGGCATTTCGGTAACTGCATTCATTTCAAGCTCCTGCTAATTTCAATGGCTTAATTATAGACGCTTGACGATATTCACGTATTCGACAGCGCAAGCTTCAATACCGGCTCGCCGACCTGGTCGTGCGTAAGTTTTCCTGCAACCAACGCACCGCCGTGCATTTCCAGCGCCTTGTAGTTCACATCTCCAGTTATGCGGGCGCGTGGCTGCAATTCAAGGAGTTCCGAAGAATAAACCGGACCAACAATCTCGCCATTGACGACCACATGCGCGGCCCGCACTTCGCCTTCGACCTTTGCATGTTCGGAAATGACCAGCATACAGGGTTCCTCGCCCTCGGCAACGACATTGCCCTTTACCTGGCCGTCGATGCGCAAACCGCCCTGGAAACGCACGTTGCCCTCGATCCGGGTCGAAATACCGATGAGGCTGTCGATCGTGCCCTTGTTCTTGCGGCCTAACATGCTGGCTCTCCTTTACAGATTCGCGGCTTGTTGCACGCGGACTTGGCCATTCTCGAGTACGCGAGCCTGGACCAGTTTGGCTGAGGCGCCTTCAGGCAGGGTGAGCACCCCTTCCACGCGCTGGTAATGCATGAAGCTGAGCTTGAATTTATCCTGTTCGGCAGGACCTGCCGGAAAAGTCATCATAGCACTTTTGCCCTCTTGCAGCGTCGTCACCTGGAGTTGCAAGCCGCCAACGAAACGGCGATCCCCCTTGCCGCCTTGCATGATCAGCAAGCGGTAACGAAGTTGATTTGGGGCTACTTGATCAATTTTCAAGCGCCGGATGGAAATACCCGCCGGGCCGGTCGCGTTGGGCAACAGGCTTTCAAAGAAAGCAAGGTCCTCTTTCAGCCGGGTGTTGTCCGCTTCCAGCGTCTTGACCTGCGCGGCCAGCTGTTTTTGCGCCGAGCGCTCAATGGTGAGTTGGCTTTCGGCACCGTTCGCGGTGGTCGAGAGCTGGTCACGCTCAACAGTGACTTTCTCCAGCTGCTCCTTGTATTGGGCAAGCTGTGCCCTGGCGTTATCCGGATCGACCGGCATGAACTGCCCGGATCCGTATGCCCACATCGCTGCCGCGCCCACGAGAGCCGCAATACCGACGATCAATATCCGCGTGGGCCAGGGTGTCCGCGTCCGGATCGTCATCTTCGGCGACGACACGGACATGCGCCGCCGCCAGAGCCGTAACTTCATCGAATTGAAGTGCGATGTCGATTGAGCCATGCGGAAACCAATTTGCTTAGGGCAATACTGGAATGTGCATCAATCCCGCTGTTTCATCAATACCGAACATGATGTTCATGCACTGCACGCCCTGCCCCGCTGCGCCCTTAACCAGGTTGTCCTCGACCACGAGGATGACCAGCAGGTCGCCGCCGCCCGGCCGGTGGACGGCAATGCGCAGCTTGTTTGATGCGCGCACAGAACGCGTTTCGGGATGGCTGCCCGCCGGCATGACGTCGACGAACTTCTCGCCCTTGAAGTGGTTTTCGTACAACGACTGGAAGTCGGTGTCGCCCGCCTCGGGCAGGATGGTCGCGTACAACGTCGAGTGGATGCCGCGGATCATCGGCACCAGGTGCGGCACGAAAGTCAGGCCGATCTTGCGACCACCGGAGATCGCCTGCAGGCCCTGCGTGGTTTCCGGCAGGTGGCGATGCCCCTTCACACCGTAGGCCTTGAAGTTGTCAGCCGCCTCTGCCAGCAGCGTGTGCACCTCCGCCTTGCGGCCAGCGCCGGAGACGCCGGATTTGCAGTCGGCGATCAGGTTCGCTTCGTTGACCAGCGGCTTGCCCTGTGCGAGCAAAGGTGCGAAGCCGAGTTGCATGGAGGTCGGATAGCAGCCGGGCAGGCCGATCAGGCGCGCCTTCTTGATAGCTTCGCGGTTGACCTCAGGCAGGCCGTACACGGCTTCTTCAAGGATGTCGACGCAGGAGTGCGGCATCGCGTACCACTTCTCGAATTCCGCTGGATCCTTCAGACGGAAGTCGGCCGCCAGGTCGATCACTTTCACGCCGGCTGCGAGCAGTTCACGCGCCTGCGCCATTGCCACCCCGTGTGGCGTCGCGAAGAACACGACGTCGCATTCGGTCAGCTTCGCCTTTTCAGGCGTAGTGAAAGCGAGGTCCACATGACCGCGCAAGGACGGGAACATATCGGCAACCGGCATGCCGTCTTCCTTGCGGGACGTGATGGCGGTGAGTTGAACCTGGGGATGCGCGGCCAGCAGGCGCAGCAATTCCACGCCCGTGTAACCTGTACCGCCGACGATACCGACCTTGATCATGATTGTTCCTTGCTGAAGAGGTTGAACCGGAAATCAAAATTTTAACAGCGCTGCCCACAGTCTCGCTGCAGCGCACCAGAAAGCAAAAAGCCGCCAGGCGCGAACCTGGCGGCTTTTCGATGTTCTGAAAACGCAGATTAGCGCTTGGAGAACTGCTTCGCGCGGCGTGCTTTACGCAGACCGACTTTCTTACGCTCGACTTCACGTGCGTCACGGGTGACGAAGCCTGCCTTGGACAGTTCTGCCTTCAGGCCTGCATCGTAGTCGATCAGCGCACGGGTAATGCCGTGGCGAACCGCACCTGCCTGGCCGGACTCGCCGCCGCCATGCACGTTGACCAGGATGTCGAAACGCTCGACATTGCCGGTCAGTTCCAGCGGCTGACGGATGACCATCAGACCAGTTTCGCGGGAAAAGTATTCCGCTGCCGGCTTGCCGTTGACAACGATGTTGCCACTGCCTGCCTTGATGAAAACACGAGCCACTGCACTCTTGCGACGGCCGGTTCCGTAGTTGTAGTTACCGATCATGTCCGTTCCTTAGAATTCGAGTGCCTTGGGCTGCTGAGCGGAGTGCGGATGGTTGCCATCTGCGTACACCTTCAGCTTCTTGATCATTGCGTAGCCGAGCGGGCCCTTGGGCAGCATGCCCTTGACGGCCTTCTCGAGCGCGCGGCCCGGAAAACGCTGTTGCATTTTCAGGAAGTTGGTTTCGTAGATACCGCCCGGGTAGGTCGAGTGACGGTAGTAGGTCTTGTCCAGAGCCTTGTTGCCGGTCACGCGCAGCTTGCCTGCGTTGATGACGACGATGTAGTCGCCCGTGTCGACGTGCGGAGTGAACTCGGGTTTGTGCTTGCCGCGCAGTCGGAGTGCCACTTCGCTGGCGACACGTCCGAGGACCTTGTCCGTTGCGTCAATCACGAACCACTCGCGCTTCACCTCTTGGGGTTTGGCGGAAAAGGTTTTCATGATGATGTACTAAGTGAAAAATACTCGCTCAAATTGATGGCGGTTCCACCTCTGAAGCCGGCGGTCTCATCCTTGTTGTCTTTTCCTGAGCGAACGGAAAGCCTGAAATTATAGTCTTTTCAAAGACTTGGCGTCAAATCGAATCTTTAGGATGCCCGTTTCATAGGCAAAAAAAACCCGACGCGATAAGGCATCGGGTTTAAATCCACACCAAAGGAGGAGGGTGGAGGAGACAATCTTTTGATCGCTTTCGCATAGCGAAATTTACGATCAGCAACTAAATTGTACCGAAATTCATTGTGCAATGCAAGAAAATATCCTTAAAAACACCTAGACTTTGGCTTGATTATCACTAAATCACCTTCAAATTCAAACACTTGCACAACTTTTCACAATATGACCATCCCGCCCGTATTGTGAATTTTTCGCCACAAGCAGGCATGTGGCAGCCGCCATCTGGTCTTGCCGAACCAACCATATCAAACCGGTTACAATGAGCGCCTTCTGAATCAAGCGAGAAAATCATGGAGTGCACAGTACGGTGGACCGGCCTGTCCGGAATGACGTTTTTGGCCGAAACCGGCTCGGGTCATGTAGTCACAATGGACGGCGCTCCGGAAGGCGGCGGCCGCAACCTGGCGCCGCGGCCGATGGAAGTCGTTTTGGCTGGAACCGGCGGATGCACCGCCTATGACGTCGTCCTCATCCTGCGCAAGAGCCACCAGGACGTGCGCGGCTGCGACGTCACGCTCAAGTCAGAGCGCGCGGAAAAGGATCCCAAGGTCTTCACCAAGATCCATTTCCACTTCACGGTACGCGGACGCAACCTGAAGCCGAACCTGGTCGAGCGCGCGATCAAGCTCTCGCACGACAAATACTGTTCCGCGTCGATCATGCTGGCGAAGACGGCGGAGCTGACGCACTCCTTTGAAATCGTGGACGACCTGGCGGACGCTCCCGCTGCAGAAGCCGCGGAATAAAAGACCTTCCCACGGGCCGCGCCCGGGGCTCGTCCCCAAGCCTCCCCCCCCCCGAACACCTTTCCCCACCGCCGCCCTTTTTGGCATGGTGGTGCGTTTCCTACTTGGAAAGCAAATTGAAAGGTGCCGAAAGCTACTCTCCGCATGCCGATTGGCACACAACCATACGGCGCCGCCGATTTCCAACCGCGGCCGCCGCCCATTCAAGTCGAAAGACATGAGGAGAAAAACAAATGAAGAAGAATCTGCTGGCCATGGCAGTGCTGGGAGTCGCTGCGGGCACCTCGTCTGCCCAAACCAACGTTAGCATTTATGGCCTGGTCGATATCGGCGTCGCTTTTGAACGCGGCGGCGCGGCCGGTTCCGTGACGAAGCTCGACGGCAGCGGAATGCATTCCGGGAACCGTTTGGGCTTTCGCGGAACGGAAGACCTGGGCGGCGGCCTCTCCGCCCTCTTCACTATCGAGAACGGATTCAACCCGGACACCGGCACGCTCGGACAAGGCGGCCTGCTATTCGGACGGCAGGCCTTCGTCGGCCTGAAAGGCGGCTTCGGCGCACTGACTGCCGGCCGCCAGTACTCGCCGCACTGGGCAGTGGTCGACAGCATGGATCCGCTCGACGGCATTACCGGCGGCTCCTTTAACCTGCTACGCCGTACCGTCCGTACCGACAATACCCTCAAGTACACCACCCCCAACTTCAGCGGTTTCACCGCGGATCTTGCCTACGGCTTTGGCGAGGTAGCCGGGAATACGTCCGCGAGCCGCACACTCGGCGGATCGTTGGTCTACGCGGGCGGCCCGCTCGTGGTCAAGCTGGGCCACCACAATGGCCGCAATGCCGCGGACACCGATTCCACCAAAAACACGGCCCTCATCGGCAGCTACAACTTCGGCCCGGCGAAGGCCTTCCTCGGCTACCAGATCGAGAAAGGACTGGCCGCCCTCGACCGCGACGCAGCACTGGTTGGCGTGCAAGCCCCATTCGGTCCGCACACTGTCATGGGTTCGTACATCCACAAGAACGACAAGGCGACGACCAACAACGACGCCGACATGCTCGGTATTGCCTACACCTACGTGCTGTCGAAACGGACCAACCTGTATACGTCGTACGTGAAGATCGACAACAAGAACTCTCTGGTCTACACCACCAAGGCAGGCGACGGCAGCGGCGACAAGGAGTTCAACGTCGGCATCCGCCACAAGTTCTAAGCGGTCTCGAGCAAATACCGCTGTCACAAGTAAAAAGAGTGAACCGGGTTCGCTCTTTTTTTTCGCGCGTATCGTTCGTATCTATATATAGTAGGCCGTGGTCGTCATGACCTTCGCCATCGCACGCATGGCCGCCTGTACCGACACGGGCGTTTGCGCAGCTCCCATCGCTTGCGCGGCCGCGCCGTGCTCGATTTCGTCCACACGCATCTGCTCGACGATCGCGCGCGACTTTTCATCCGCCGGCGGCAACCGCGTAAGATGGCTCGCGAGATGCGCCTCCACCTGGCGCTCGGTCTCGACGACAAAACCAAGGCTTGGGGCATCGCCGATCCGCGCTGCCAGCGCGCCGATGGCGTAGGAGCCGGCATACCACAACGGATTGAGCAGGCTGATCCGCGATCCAAGCTCCTGCAGGCGCTGAGCCGTCCACGCGAGGTGATCCTCTTCTTCCCGTCCGGCCTGCCTGAAGAGGCGCTTCAATTCCTCGGTCTTGGCGAACATCCCTTGCGCGTCGTAGAGCGCCTGTGCACAGACCTCGCCGACATGATTGACGCGCATCAGTCCGGCACTATGCCGTCGCTCAGCATCATCCATTTGCCCTTCCCCAATCTTCGCCGCCGGATTGGGCCGGGAGGCGGACGCCACACCGGATACGACGCGAACCAGTCGATCCACCCCGGTAATCAGATCATCTACTTGCCACACAGTTGGCATCCCCACACGTAAAAAGTATCGGCAGCTTCACTGGCATACCAAATCCACAATAAACAAAAACAAAATCAGCGGAAATTTATTCGACAATGAAGCAGATTTCCCACCAAATGTTTGGCGACACAACCATTACGCACCAAATTCTTGCAAAAAACAGAATGAACCGACACCACCACCACCCTGTTTATTGATGCAATTGCATTAATTCCCGTCTATCTGTTGTTACAAAGCCACATGATAAGCGGCGATTTCTACGAATCACCAAATACTCTTTGCCCAAAGCAAGCACATTTGCTGAAATCGCTATTAGCTTCTTGGCCAGAGAGTCTGGAAGTGTCGGCAGGGGCGTTACCACTAGTGGCCTTGCTGAGTGCAATAAAGGCAATTCAAAAAAAGTTTAGCACGCCAACCCTTGGAGATTTATTAATGAAAAAATCGCTTCTCGCCCTGGCAGTTCTGGGTGCATTTGCAGGTGCTGCTCAAGCACAATCCGCTGTAACCATCTACGGTTCCTTTGACGGCGGCGTTCGCCACGTAACCGACGCACAAGCCGCAGCTGGCGGCGCGATCGGCTCGCGCACCACCGTTGGTTCGAACGGCACGTTCAACTCCAACCGTCTCGGCTTCAAAGGCGTTGAAGACCTCGGTGGCGGCATGAACGCCCACTTCACCCTGGAAACCGGCTTCAACACCGGTACCGGCACTCTGGACAACGCTACCAACCGCCTGTTCAACCGTACCGCTGCTGTCGGTCTGGGCGGCTCCTGGGGCTCCCTGGACTTCGGCCGTCAGTATTCCGTGAACTTTAAGACGATCGGCGCATACGATCCGTTCAGCTACAAGTACACCGGCATCATCCCGCTGGCAGCACAAGGCGGTCTGACCCGCCTCGACAACGACGTCCAGTATGCCGGCACCTTCGGCCCGGTCACCCTGCGCGCTGAGTACGCTTTCGGCGAACAAGTCGGTAGCGTCAGCAACGGCTCCGCTCAAGCTATCGGCGGTACCTATGCCGCTAGCGGCATCACCGTCGGAGCTGCATTCACCAAGCGCAAGAACGCAGTCGGCACGACCTTCCAGGACTTCGACAACTGGACCGTCGGTGGCGCATACGCTACCGGCGCGTTCCGTGTCGCAGCAGGTTATGCCAAGGCTACCCAGGACACCAGCGCAACCACCGAGAACGAAACGATGGATGCATGGCTTGGTGGCAGCTACAACCTGACCCCGGCAACCCAGCTGACCGCTGCTTTCTACCGCACGACGCTTGATGTCGCAGGTGTCGAGGCTGCTCGCCGCAACCTGTTCATGGTCGGCGCGACCTACGCACTGTCCAAGCGCACCAACCTGTACGCTGACATTGACGTGTCCAAGCTGAAGGGCGCTTCCCGCCTGGTCGAAACGGCAACCGGCCGTGTCGAAGACCGCGTGACGGGCTTCTCGGTTGGTGTGAACCACCTGTTCTAATTGTTGCCGGCAGCCGGCTAGCGCCGGCTTCTTGCACGCTTAGGCATGAAACGGGCTCATTCGAGCCCGTTTTTTTTCATTCCTGCCTTGCGTTCATGGACCGCCTTCGGTACGACAGCAAGGAAAAGCAATGAAATCCAGCATTGTTTTACTAGATGGGATGCACTTTTTTGGTGCAAATCGGCAAGGACGTATTCTTTTCCCCTCCCCAATTCGTTGCGCAACCGCCACATAATTACTGAATTTTGGGTCAATAGGTCGATTTTTCTTTGTCCTGCAAGCTGATATTTGATGAAATATCTACCAGCTTCCAAGAAACATGTTGTGAAGCTAACCAGGCAGGGACGTTCTCACTAGTGGCCTTGCCAAAAGCACCAAAAAAAATCTTAGCTCGATAAACCTTTGGGGATTATTCAATGAAAAAATCGCTTCTCGCGCTCGCAGTTCTGGGCGCCTTCGCAGGCGCAGCTTCCGCACAAACCAACGTCACCATCTACGGTGTTGCTGACGTCGGCATCGAGCGCTTCGATACCAGCGCCACTTCCGCTACCTGGGGCCTGACCAGCGGCATCCAGTCCGGCAGCCGTCTCGGCTTCAAGGGCACCGAAGACCTGGGCGGTGGCCTGAAGGCAAACTTCGCACTGGAAAACGGCTACAACATTGACACCGGCACCATGGGTCAAGGTGGTCGCCTGTTCGGCCGTCAAGCTTGGGTTGGCCTGAGCGGCGGCTTCGGTGCTGTCAAGTTCGGTCGTCAGTACACCCCGATCTTCGTTGCACAAGACACCATTGACCCGTTCGGCACCGGCATCACCGGCGGCGGCAGCGGCATGATCGCTGTGTTCAATCCGTACGGCGTTCGTATGGACAACACCGTCAACTACTCCCTGAACGCTGGTCCGATCTCCGCTGAAGTCGCTTACGGCTTCGGTGAAGTCGCTGGTGACAACTCCGCTGGTCGTCAGATCGGCCTGGGTGCTACCTACGCTAACGGCCCGCTGACCGTTGTCGGTGCTTACCACGACGCCAACTCCGCTACCGTCGGCAGCCAAGCTGACGCACGCACCTTCCTCCTGGGTGGCGCATTCAGCTTCGGCGTTGCCAAGGTCCACGCTGCATTCGCAGACAACCGCGGCGACACCGCTACCGGCGGCACCGCTATTCGTGACCGCGACTACATGATCGGCGTGAGCGCTGGTGTTGGCGCTGCTGGCAACGTCATGGCTTCCTACATCCGTCACGACCAGCGTCTGGCTGGCACGACCGATGCTGACGCTGACTACTGGCAGATCGGTTACACCCACAACCTGTCCAAGCGCACCAACGTGTACACCTCGTACTCCACCATCAAGAACGACCGCAACTCCGCGCTGGCTTCGGGCGCCGCTGGTGTGGACGTCAGCTGGCTGAACGTTGGTATCCGCCACAAGTTCTAATCATTCGCGGGCGTAAGCCTGCTGTGATTTGAATGCAGTATTGAAAAAGGCACCTTCGGGTGCCTTTTTCGTTTTCCAGCTTCTCAATTGATGAGCCCCGGACGTATGTGGGCCGTCGTGGTTATATATCGCGTAGAGGGCCCCGACTATCTCGTCTTTTTGGCCGAAAAACCGACAAATCGTCATAAAAGCCACGATCCTGCCCATCCCACCAATCGGGCACACCAAGCACGGGCAACGGCGTGAAGCTGGAATTCGCGAGATTTCCGGTCAATTGCCGAGAAACCGCCTCATCGATCCAAGCAGTCTTTTCGGACTCGGGCAGGCTGAAGAACTCGCTGTCTGCCAGGACCGGCCAGGCATGAGCCGTAATTGCCTTGTATGGCCGGACGAGCTTTTCCATCAGTGCATGACCGAAAAGCCAGACCTCGCATTCGCGACCGAACACCTCTCTTCGATCCATGAAGACCTCGATCCAACGGTGGGCGCGAAAGGCATCCAGCATTTCGGCGTCCCGCAGTACGAGCAGCGCGGCGTTCTCGTCGAAAATGGTCGCGGCATCGCGTACGCCGCCGCGCACCTTGGGACTGGTACTAGTCTCGTTGTGGGCGATTTCAGATGCCTGTATCGCGTTGAGGCGTACCTTGATCCGGGGAAAAGTCAGCCAGACCAGTGCATTGAAGAAGTCGTGCAGGTTATCCCTTGTCGGAACGCAGCCGCTCGCACTGATGTATGCCTCGTAGGCGGTACCCGGCGGCAGGTCCGATTGCAACACGAAGCGGATTGGCATGCCGCGATGGTTGAACAACCCTGAACAAAGAGCGGCATCGTCCAAGGCCGCACGCCAGTCGGTTGTGCGCAGGATGGACTCTGCCGTTTCGCGGACGCTTGCCAGCCAAGGGCGCCGCCAATCGATTTCGTCAAGGAACGGCGCCTCCATACTGCTACCGGATCTTTGTATCAGGAGATCAGGCAAACTTCCAGCCAATGGCTTCACCGCCATTGAGCGGCACGACGGTCGCCTCGCCCATCGGCAGTTCTGCCGGCAAGGTCCAGCTTTCGCGATTCAAGGTAACCGTGCCGCTGTTGCGCGGCAAGCCGTAGAAGGCCGGGCCGTTGAAGCTGGCGAAGGCTTCCAGCTTGTCCAGCGCGCCGGCGCTGTCGAATGCCTGCGCATACAGCTCCATCGCATGCAGCGCCGTGTAGCAGCCGGCGCAGCCGCAGGCATGCTCCTTCAACCCCTTCGGGTGCGGCGCCGAGTCGGTTCCGAGGAAGAAACGGTCGCTGCCCGAAGTCGCTACGCGCACCAGGGCCTGGCGATGCTCCTCACGCTTGAGGACGGGCAGGCAGTAATAGTGTGGACGAATGCCGCCCTTGAAGATCTCGTTGCGGTTGTACAGCAGATGATGCGCGGTGATCGTCGCAGCGGTCGGCCCTTCCGCTTCACTGACGTACTGCGCGGCATCCTTGGTCGTGATGTGCTCGAACACGACCTTGAGCGCGGGCATGTCGCGCCGGAGGGGACGCATCACGCGGTCGATGAAGACTGCTTCGCGATCGAAGATATCAATTGCGGGATCGGTCACTTCGCCATGGACAAGGAAAGGCATGCCCACCTCCTGCATGACTTCGAGCGTCTTGTAGCATTTCGACAATGCGGTGACGCCGGCATCCGAATTGGTCGTGGCACCCGCCGGATAAAGTTTGACTGCATGAACGAAACCGCTATCCTTCGCGCGGCGGATTTCATCGGGCGGCGTATTATCGGTGAGATACAGCGTCATCAAGGGCTGGAAATCCATGCCCTCGGGCAGCGCGGCCAGGATACGCTCACGGTACGCGGCGGCCTGCTCGGTTGTCGTCACCGGCGGCTTCAGGTTCGGCATGACGATGGCGCGGGCAAACTGGCGGGCGCTATGCGGTAATACGCTTGCCATAGCGGCGCCATCGCGCAGGTGCAGATGCCAATCGTCGGGGCGGGTGATGGTAATGCTGGAGGGTGTTTGGGTAGACATGGCGGTTCTTTCTTCAGGTTACCGCTATTTTACCCGCCGCGCCGGTTTGGGCGGACACAAAAAAGCCGTTTCGGCCGGGCGGCGGAAACGGCTTTGGGGAAGAACGGATGCGCTTCAGTGCGTGATGATCTTGGCAAGGAAATCACGTGCACGCTCGGAACGCGGCGATCCGAAGAACTCGTCCTTGGTGCAATCCTCGACGATATAGCCCTTGTCCATGAAGACGACGCGGTTCGCCACCTTGCGGGCAAAGCCCATTTCGTGGGTCACCACCATCATCGTCATACCCTCTTGCGCGAGGCCGACCATGACGTCGAGCACTTCATTGATCATTTCCGGGTCAAGCGCGGACGTCGGCTCGTCGAACAACATCGCGATCGGATCCATCGACAGCGCGCGGGCAATCGCCACGCGCTGCTGCTGGCCGCCGGACAGCTGGCCGGGGAACTTGTCCTTTTGCGCGATCAAGCCGACGCGGTCCAGGTACTTGAGGCCCTTTTCGGTCGCTTCCTCTTCGCTGCGACCGAGCACCTTGACCTGCGCGAGCGTCAGGTTCTGGCGAATGGTCAAGTGCGGGAACAGTTCGAAGTTCTGGAACACCATGCCGATGCGGGAACGCAGCTTGGACAGGTCAGTCTTCGGGTCGGCGACGGAAATGTTGTCGACGAGGATGTCGCCCTTCTGGAACGGCTCGAGGCCGTTCACCGTCTTGATGAGGGTCGATTTGCCGGAGCCGGACGGACCGCACACCACCATCACGTCGCCCTTGGCAACGCTGGTCGTGCAGTTGGTCAGTACCTGGAAGCTTCCGTACCATTTGCTGATATTTTTAATTTCAATCATTTCGAATCCTTAGCGAATGATGGCGATGCGCTTCTGCAGGCGCTTGACCAGCGTCGACAGCATAAAGCAGAGCGCGAAATAGACGATGGCGACGAACAGGTACATCTCGACCACGCGGCTGTCGCGCTGTGCGATCTTGACCGATGCGCCGACGAAGTCGGTGACGTTCAGCAGCGAAACCAGCGAGACGTCCTGGAACAGCACGATGGTCTGCGTCAGGAGAATCGGCAGCATGTTGCGGAAGGCCTGCGGCAGGATCACCAGTTGCATCGATTGCCGGTAGTTGAGGCCGAGCGCATAGGCGGCATTGACCTGTCCCTTCGGGATGCTCTGGATGCCCGCGCGCATGATCTCGCAGAAGTAGGCCGCCTCGAACATGATGAAGGTGATGTAGGCCGAGCGGTCGGCGCCGAGCTGCACAGGCCGTTCCGAACCGGTGATCGCCTGCAGCACGACCGGCACCAGGAAGTAGAACCAGAAGATCACCAGCAGCAGCGGGATCGAACGCATCAGGTTTACATAGCCGGCGGCCAGCGTTGCCAGCGGCTTGAAGTGCGACAGGCGCGCCATCGCCAGCAGCGTGCCGAAGATCGTGCCGCCGACGGCAGCCACGACGGTCAGCTGCAGCGTGTACTGCAGGCCGCCGAGCAGGTAGGGCCAGGTGCGGGCGACGACGTCAAAATCAAGTTCACCCATCATTTACCTCCTGCGATGTAGCCGGGCACGGCGACCTTGCGTTCGATGAAGGCCATCACGCGGTTGGCGGTCATGGCGATCACGACATAGATCAGGGTCGCAGCAGCAAATGCCTCGAAATAGCGGAAGGTCATTTCGCCCATCTCACGGGTGCGGAAGAAGAGTTCGACCAGGCCGATGGAATAGGCCACTGCGGTGTTCTTGATCAGGTTCATCACTTCCGATGTGAGCGGCGGGATGATGATGCGGTAAGCCATCGGCAGCAGCACGTAGCGGTAGGTCTGGATCTGAGTAAGGCCGAGCGCGTAACCGGCATTGCGCTGGCCACGCGGCAGCGACTGGATGCCGGAGCGCACCTGTTCGGCAATACGCGATGACGTAAAGAAGCCGAGGCAAACCACGGCCGTCACGAACTGGTGGTCGGTCGGATCCAGCGTCGTGACCCATGCCTTGACGGCGGGAATCAGGCCCGGCACCACAAAGTACCAGACGAAGAACTGCACGATCAGCGGAATGTTGCGGAACAGCTCGACATACGCATTGCCGAGCCTGACCAGCCAGGTCTTGTCCGTGGTGCGCGCTACGCCGACGATCGAGCCGAGCACGAGTGCCATGATCCATGCCAGCGTTGCGGTGGACAGCGTCCATCCGAGGCCGGAGAGGAGCATGTCGGCCCAGGTTCCGTCGCCGTCAGGCACCTGTTCGAAAAAAATCCCCAAATTCATTATTGTGTCTCCCGGTTTGCACAGTCAGGCGGAGTTCGACTTGTGCAAAGGCGGGCCGGCAACATGAATGCTCCGGCCCGAAAAAAAGCCGGAATGGCAAACACGCCCTCCGGCCCTACTTCCAATACGATGCGATTACTGGACGCCCTTGTCGTTCGGGTTCTTGAACGCTTCGCGGATCGCCGGCGTCATCGGGAAGTTGATGTTGATGCCCTTCGGCGGGATCGGGCTCTGGAACCACTTGAAGTAGATCCGCTCGATTTCGCCGGACTTCATCACGCCGCCGATGGTCTTGTCGACCAGCGCCTTGAACTGCGGGTCGTCCTTGCGCAGCATCATGCTGTACGGCTCCTGGCGCAGCGATTCCTGGATGATCTTGAAGTCGTTCGGGTTGCGCGAGTTGGCGATCTGGCCTGCCAGCAGGATGTCGTCCATCACGAATGCCTGCGAACGATCGTCGGCCATCAGCAGGAAGGATTCGGCATGGTCCTTGCCGTAGATTTCCTTCACTTCGACGCTCTTGGTCTTTTCGTAGGCCTTCAGCAGCGGCACCGAAGTGGTGCCGGATGTGGTCGAGATGGTCTTGCCTGCGAGGTCGGCCAGCGAGTTGATGCCGGACGACTTCTTGACGGCGGCAGTTACGTTGATCACGAAATAGGTCGGGCCGAAGGACACCTGCTGCTGGCGCACGACCGAATTGGTGGTCGAGCCGCACTCCAGGTCAATAGTGCCGTTCTGCAGCAGCGGGATGCGGTTGCTGGACGTGACCGGCTGCAGGCTCACCTTCAGGTTCGGCATCTTGAGTTCCGTCTTCACTGCGTCGACGATCTTCATGCACAGGTCCATCGCATAACCGACGGGCTGCTGCTTGTCGTCAAGGTACGAGAACGGTACGGAAGACTCGCGGTGACCAACGGTAATGGTGCCGGTGTCCTTGATCTTCTTGAGCGTGCCGGTGAGTTCTTGCGCTTGAGCCGTGCCGGCGATAGCACCGGTGGCGATCAGGACTGTGATGAGCTTCGATAGTTTCATATTGTCTCCAGGAAAAGTTGCGAGGCCTAGTGTACCAAAAGGACAGCTTTAAAAGCTGGCTTAACCAAGTCCCCAAGCCGGCTTTCAAAGGGTATCCCTCCCTTGCGAATAACGTGCCGCCCCTAGCGGCGCGTTGACTCATTGCGAGCCTAACCCAACAGGCTCGAAATCCTATACGTGATACTACGTATTACGAATCAGTCCCCCACCTTATCCGTCGGGAAGCGCAGCACATCCCGCAGCAGGTGTCCCATGGGCATGTTCATGTTGATGCCCTTGGGCGGAATGGGATTCTTGAACCACTTATCGTACAGCTTGTAGATCTCCCCTTCATTGATGATACGACCCATTTCGCGATCGACCAGGGTCTTGAAGGGAGCATCGTCCTTGCGCAGCATGATGGCGTAAGGTTCGGCGGAGAGAGCATCGCCGACTACGACGAAGCCATTGGGATTCTGCGCACTGGCGCGCAAGCCAAACAATAGCACGTCATCCATCGGGAAGGCTTCGGCCTCCCCTTTTTCGACCATCCCGAAGGACTCCGCATGATCGCGGCCTTCGATCAGCTTCAGGTTAAGGGAACGCACCTTGTCACGGTCGTTGAGTAGCTTAACGGTGGTAGTGCCCTTGGTGGAAACCACTCGCTTGTCGCGCAGGTCGGACCAGTTCTTGATCCCCGAGTCGGTGCGCACCACCATCCTGGCGGCTGCCACAAAATGGGGAATGGTGAAGGCGACTTGCTTGCGGCGTTCGGCGTTGCTGGTCGTCGATCCGCATTCGAGGTCGGCCTGGCCTTCGACTATGGCGGGAATACGCGTACTCGGCGTGACCGGCAGGTAACGGATATTCAGTTGCGGGAGCTTGAGTTCGCGCCGTACGGCATCGGCGATCTTCAAGCACAGGTCGACGGCATAGCCGACCGGTTTTTTATTGCCATCCAGATAAGAAAACGGCAAGGACGCTTCGCGGTGGGCGATTGTGATGGATTGGGTCTCGCGAATCTTCGACAGGGTATCGCCGGCGTGCGCGCAGGCGGCAGCTGCGCAGACGCATGCTGCGACAGCCGCTTTCGCGAAATCAGTAGTGGCAAACTTGGGGCGCATAAGGTCTCCGGCTCATGCAGAATGTTGCAATCATTCACCGTCCGCGTGCTTATTGTTGTCGTCGGACAGCTTGTCTCTTGTGCGGCCGGTACACTGCCGGCCGCTGTTTTATGTCTTTTTATGTTAACGGCATGCGCCTGCTTGTGCATGCCGGGTACTGCAACAAACGATCAGGGATATAGGCCGCGCATCTCGCGTGCCTGCAGGACCCGCGTACACGCGACGATGAACGCCGCGGTGCGCAGGGACACCTTCTTTTCCTCGGCCAGTTGCCACACGGCGGTGAACGCCTCGCGCATGATGCGGGTGAGCCGCTGATTGATCTCGTCCTCGGTCCAGAAGAAGCTGGAAAAGTCCTGCACCCATTCGAAGTAGCTGACGGTCACGCCGCCGGCATTGGCGATGACGTCCGGAACGATCAGCACGCCCTTCTCGTGCAGGATGTCGTCGGCCGCCGGCGTGGTCGGACCGTTGGCGCCTTCGAGGATGATCTTCGCGCGGATCTTGTTGGCATTGGCCTCGGTGATCTGCTGCTCCAGCGCGGCAGGGATCAGGATGTCGCAATCGACTTCCCAGAACTGCGCGCGGTCGGCGATCGACTCGGCATTGCCGAAACCGACGACGCTGCCATGCTGAGCAACATGCGCCTGCAGGGCATCAACGTCGATACCGGTGTCGCGTACGATGGTGCCGATGTGGTCCTGGACGGCGACGATCTTGGCGCCTGCCTCTGCAAACAAGCGTGCGGCGATGCCGCCGACGTTACCGAAACCCTGGACTGCGATGCGTGCGCCCTTAAGGTCGAGGCCGCGCCTGGCTGCCGCTTCGCAACCGACGACGAACACGCCGCGCCCGGTCGCTTCACGACGGCCGAGGCTGCCGCCGAGGGAGATCGGTTTGCCGGTGACGACACCAGTCGCGGTGCTGCCCTGGTTCATCGAGTAGGTGTCCATCATCCATGCCATCACCTTCTCATTGGTGTTGACGTCCGGTGCCGGAATGTCCTTGTTGGGACCGATGATGATGTTGATTTCGCTGGTGTAGCGGCGCGTCATGCGCTGCAGTTCGCCCATGGACAGCGTACGCGGATCGACGCGGATGCCGCCCTTGGCGCCGCCGTACGGCACGTTGACCGCGGCATTCTTGACCGTCATCCAGGCGGACAGCGCCATCACTTCGGACAGCGTCACATCCTGGTGGAAACGCACGCCGCCCTTGCCGGGGCCGCGCGAGGTGTTGTGCTGTACGCGGTAGCCCTCGAAGTGCGCAATGCTGCCGTCGTCGCGCTCGATAGGCACGTCGACGACCAGGATGCGCTTCGGGCGCTTCAAGGTTTCGACCCAGCGCGCGAGCGAGCCGAGATGCGGCGTCACGCGGTCGATCTGTTCGAGATATACGCCCCAGGGGCCGATTTCGTGCGGCGTCAGATAGGACGGCACTTCGTGTTTGCTGGACATGCTGCCACTGCTCCTTGTAGGTTCAGGGTCGCCCTCCATCGGATATCGAGAAGTGCGACACGGGTGGCATGCTATTGCAACGCGTTGCACCAAATCCAATGCTTTGTGCGCATGCAATTATGCAAGAAATGCATAGATAGATGATTTTCGCCAAAGGCGCAATCAGGCGTCGGCTTTGGCGGCGCTGCGCTTGCGGGCTCGCGATTTCGCCTGCGCCTGGCTGCGCTGCACGAGGTACTCCCACAGGCGGGAGACGATCGGCTTGCCGGGACGCTGGGCGGTGGGGCGCTCTCGATAAAGGCGGATTTCCATGTTGACCTCCCACTCGGACTGGCCACCATCGGCGCGGGCGAGCTGCTTCTGCTTGAGCTCGCGCGTCACGGCGGACTCCGGCAGGAACACGACACCGTGACCTTCGAGCGCCATCATCTTCAGGCCTTCCGCCATGTCGGTTTCATAGCGCTTCTCGAGATGCAGCGGACGCTTGGCGTCGGACAGGATCAGTTCGACCATGCGGCCGAGGTAGGCGTTGCTGGTGTAGGAGAGGAAAGGCAGTGGGGATTTGGCGCTGCCGGGCAGGGCAAACTCCGGCGTGCCGCTGCGGTCGCATCGTGCGTACGCGCGCAGCGCTTCATTGCCTAGCGTGAGCATTTCATAGCGGCTGGCATCGAGCTGCACTGGCTGCCGCGGGTGGTGATAGCACAGCAGCAGGTCGCAACCACCCTCCACCATCGTCATCACCGCGTCGTGCACGTTGAGTGCGATCAGGCGCGTGCGCAGCGAACCGAATCCCGCCTCCAGCTCGGTCATCCACTTGGGCATGAAGGTGAGGGACAGCGTATGGGGCACGGCGAAGTCGACCGTAGTCTGCGCGGTAGGACGCTTGCCGCGCAACAGTGCGCGTGCATTGTTGATCTGCCCGAGCATCTCGAGCGCCTGCTCGTAGAACACTTCGCCGGCAGGCGTCAAGCGGGTAGGATAGGAAGTGCGGTCGATCAGATCGGCGCCTAACCATGCTTCAAGCGACTGGATGCGGCGAGAGAATGCAGGCTGCGTCACATGGCGCAGCTCGGCCGACCGGCTGAAGCTGCGGGTCTCGGCCAATGAGATGAAGTCTTCCAGCCACTTGGTTTCCATGGCGCTATGTTAGTCGCGTTCGGCGCCGATGCAAAGCACGGCCGTGCCTAAGCTTAGGCAACTGCCGACTCCTCGCCCAAAGAACCGGACTGCGGCGAGGATGACGGAATTTCCTGCCGCGCCTGCTGCCGCTCCCACATCTGCGCATACGCGCCGCCGGTCGCGAGCAGTTGCACATGCGTACCGCGCTCGATGATGCGACCGTGGTCGAGCACCAGGATTTGGGCCGCATCGGCAATGGTGGACAGCCGGTGCGCAATCACTAGCGTGGTCCGGTTGCGGGCGATTTCCTTCAGCTGCGCCTGGATCGCCTGTTCGGATTTCGAATCGAGTGCCGACGTTGCCTCGTCGAAGATCAGGATGGCCGGATTCTTCAGCAGCGTGCGCGCGATCGCCACCCGCTGCTTTTCGCCGCCGGACAGCTTGAGCCCGCGCTCGCCGACCATGGTTGCGTAACCGTCGGGCAGGCTTTCGATGAAGTCATGGATGTAGGCTGCCTTCGCCGCGGCCACGATCTCTTCCTTGCTGGCGTCCGGCTTTCCGTAGGCGATGTTGTACTCGATCGTGTCGTTGAACAACACCGTGTCCTGAGGTACGATGCCGATCGATTTGCGCAGTGACACCTGCGTTATTTCGCGCAAATCTTGCCCGTCGATCGTGATGCTTCCCTTGTTGATGTCGTAGAAGCGGAACAGCAGGCGCGACAGGGTCGACTTGCCGGAACCGCTATGACCGACCACGGCAGTTGTCGTGCCCGCCGGAATCGTGAAATCGACATCGAACAGGATCTGACGCTTCGGCTCGTAGCTGAAATCGACATGCGAGAAGCGCACCTCGGCGCCATTGATTTCCAATGGCTTCGCGTTCGGGCCGTCGGCGACTTCCTTGTGCTGGTCGAGCAGCACGAAGAGCCGCTCCATGTCAGCCAGACTCTGCTTGATTTCCCGATAGATCACGCCGAGGAAATTGAGCGGAATGTACAGCTGGATCATGAAAGCATTGACCAGGACCAGGTCGCCGAGCGTCATCGTGCCGTCGATCACGCCTTGGGTCGCGCGCCACAAAATCAATGTCACCGCGACGGCGATGATCAAGGCCTGGCCGGTGTTCAGGATCGACAGCGATGTCTGCGATTTGACTGCCGCCTTCTCCCAGTTCTGCAGGCTTTTGTCGTAGCGGCGCGCCTCATAGTCTTCGTTGCCGAAGTATTTCACCGTTTCGTAATTGATCAGCGAATCGATCGCCCGCGTATTCGCCTTGGAGTCGAGGTCGTTCATCGTGCGGCGGAAATTGGTACGCCATTCGGTGACGGCAACCGTATAGGCGATATAGACGATCAGCGCGCCGAAGGTGATGCCGGCAAACCAGATGTCATAGTGCAGTACCAGGTAACCGATCACCAGCGTGATCTCCACCAGCGTGGGCAGGATGCTGTACAAGGTGTACGAGACCAGCGAGGAAATGCCGCGTGTGCCGCGCTCGATGTCGCGTGTCATGCCGCCGGTCTGGCGGTTCAGGTGGAAGCGCAGCGACAGTGCATGCAGGTGGCGGAACACCTTGAGCGCAATCGTGCGCACCGCGCTTTGCGTCACTTTCGCGAACACGAATTCGCGCAACTCGGTGAACGCCGTCGTGCACAATCGCAGCACGCCATACGTAACCAGTATGCCGACCGGCAAGACCAGCAGCGCGCGAGGATTGTCCGGGCCGATGGTCATGTGGTCGACCAGTTGCTTCAGCACCAGCGGCACGCCGACATTGGCCAGCTTGGCGCCGACCAGGAAGGTCAGTGCAAGCAGCATGCGCCACTTGTATTCCCACAGATAAGGGAACAGCGTCTTGAGTGTAACCCAGTCGTTGCGTGTTCCCTGGTTGGCGGGCGGCTCGGGCGATGAAACAGGATGGCGTCGCATGAAAAGTAATCAAGTTGGTTTATGCTGTTGCTTTGACGATTGTAGCCCAGCCCCCTGTTCCGGGCAGGGTGCCTGCACAGAGAGGAGAAGAAAATGACAAACCACCAGACAACCCTGCCTGCGGGGAAAGTGCCGCAACTGCGTGTCATGCCAATGCCGTCCGATGCCAACGTGCATGGCGACGTGTTCGGCGGATGGATCATGGCGCAGGTCGATATCGCCGGCTCCTTGCCTGCGGTGCGGCGCGCGAACGGCCGGGTGGCGACGATCGCCGTGAACTCCTTCCTGTTCAAGCAACCGGTCTTCGTCGGCGACCTGCTGTCGTTCTATGCGGAAGTAGTCAAAGTCGGCAATACCTCGATCACGGTCAATGTCGAGGTGTATGCGGAACGCAATCGCCTGCAGGTGGAAACGGTGAAGGTAACGGAGGCGACGCTGACGTATGTCGCCACGGACGAGAGTCGCAAGCCCCGCCCTATCCCCCCGTTGCAGGACTGATGGACGAGCAGGGAATTCCGCGCATCAATTTCGGCTCCTGATTTGACCATCCACTGCTCGAACGGTTCATGCACCTGCATGAACCTGCCTGCCCGCATAACTGAACATGCATCCTGACCGCAGACGTTTTCTTGCACACTCGGCCCGGCTTCTTTCGCTCGTGGCCCTGTCCTCGGCATTCCCGTCCCGCGCAGTGACTCGAATCCCGGACTACCCGTTCAGCCTGGGCGTCGCATCGGGTTCGCCGCGTCCCGACAACGTCGTCCTCTGGACACGCATCCTGCCGAATCCCCTCGATGCGAAGTCGGCCGGAGAGCAGCCGTACTCCGTGCGCTGGGAGATTGCGGAGGATGAAGCCTTCCGGCAGGTTGCGGCAAAAGGCATCACAACGGCGTTGCCTGAACTCGCGCACAGCGTGCATGTGGAGGCAGCCGGCCTTCGTCCCGACCGCTGGTACTGGTACCGTTTCATGCTGGGCGATGCGGTCAGCCCGGTCGGGCGTACGCGCACTGCCCCCGCAGCGGACGCGATGCCGGCATCCTTGCGTTTCGCATTCGCCTCGTGCCAGCACTGGGAGTTCGGCCAGTATGCGGCGCACCGCCACATCGCCGCCGAAACGCCCGATCTCGTCGCCTTCCTCGGCGACTACATTTACGAATGGGGGCCGTACGAACTTGCCCATCCGGCCGCGGCTCGCAAGCGCAGCCACGAGTCGTTCACGCTGGCCGACTATCGCGCGCGCTATGCGCAGTACAAATCCGATCCGCATCTGCAGGCATCACATCTTGTCGCCCCCTGGATCGTCACATGGGATGACCATGAAGTGGCGAACGACTACGCCAACGACAGGGACGAGAGACTCGATCCCAACTTCCTTGTGCGGCGCGCTGCTGCCTACCAGGCGTTCTACGAGCACATGCCGATTCGACTGCCTGTCTTGCCGGAAGGTGCGCAGCGCTTTGCGCAACTGCGCATTCACGACCGGCTCGACTGGGGACGACTTGCACGCTTCCATGTACTGGATAACCGCCAGCACCGCTCCTACCACGCATGCCAACGTGCGGGCCGTGGCGGCTCGGACTCGGTTACGCCTGGCTGCTCCGAGCGTATCGACCCCGCACGCACGCTGCTCGGCATGGAACAGGAGGCGTGGCTGATGGACGGTTTCGCCTCTTCCAGGACGCAATGGAATTTCATCGCGCAGCAGACCCTGATGGCACAGGCGTCGCAGGTGCCGGTCGCAGCCGAACATGGCGGGCGCTTCTGGAACGACGGATGGGATGGCTATCCCGAGGCGCGGTCGCGCCTGCTTGAAGGCATGCGAAGGCACAAGCTGGCCAATCCGGTCGTGATTTCCGGCGATGTCCACACCTTCTATGCTGCGGACCTGAAGCCGGATTTTTCCCGCAAGACCAGCTCGGATAATCCGGTAGTCGCCACCGAGTTCTGCGGCACTTCCGTCACGTCGAGCGGACGGCCGCAGGTGCGAATCGACCGCTATGTCGCAGACAACCCGCACATCAAATACGGCCGCAGTGACCGCCGGGGTTATGCGATGGTGGAAGTCACGCCGGAACGCAGTGCTGTGCGCTTCCAGGCGCTTGACGATGTACGGACGGCAGATTCGGGGCAGTTCACCGCCGCCAGCTTCGTCGTGGAAGACGGCCGGCCTGGCGTCAAACGTGCCGGCTGAGCGGGCATAAAAAAACCGCCTGGCATTGCAGGCGGTTTTTCGTCGAGCAGGCAGCGCGCTCAGGCAGCCTTCTTCTCGTCACGCAGTTCGCGGCGCAGGATCTTGCCGACGTTGGTCTTCGGCAGCTCGTCGCGGAACTCGATGTACTTCGGCTTCTTGTAGCCGGTGAACTGTTCCTTGCAGTAGTTCATCAGCTGGTCGACCGTCAGCGACGGATCCTTGCGGACCACGAACAGCTTCACGGCCTCGCCCGAGTTGGCATCCGGCACACCGATGCAAGCGCACTCCAGCACGCCAGGATGCGCGGCGACCACGCCTTCGATCTCGTTCGGGTACACGTTGAAGCCCGACACCAGGATCATGTCCTTCTTGCGGTCGACGATCTTCACGTAGCCGCGCTCGTCCATCACGCCGACGTCGCCCGACTTGAAGAAGCCATCCGGCGTCATGACCTTGGCGGTCTCATCCGGACGGTTCCAGTAGCCGACCATGACCTGCGGACCGCGGATGGCGATTTCGCCCGGCTGGCCCAGCGGCACCGGCTTGCCGTCGTCGTCGAGGATCGCGATGTCGGTAGACGGGATCGGCAGGCCGATCGCGCCGGAGAATTGCGTCGCAGTTGCGGGATTGATGGTTGCCGACGGCGAGGTTTCGGACAGTCCGTAGCCCTCGATGATCGGGCAGCCGGTCACCTTGAGCCACTTGTCGGCCACCGCCTGCTGCACGGCCATGCCGCCGCCGTTGCAGACCTTCAGCTGGGAGAAGTCCAGCTTGACGAAGTCGGGGTTGTTGAGCAGGCCGTTGTACAGCGTGTTCACGGCCGGCAGCAGGTTGAACTTGTACTTGCCGAGCTCCTTCACGAAGCCGGGGATGTCGCGCGGGTTCGGGATCAGGATGTTCATCGCACCCCAGCGGGTGCCCATCAGGCAGCACGCGGTCAGCGCGAAGATGTGGTACAGCGGCAGCGCGCAGACGATGGTCAGCGCGTCGATCTTCGGCTCCTTCTGCAGGGCCGGCTGCGCCCAGGCGTCGTTCTGCAGCACGTTGGCGATGATGTTGCGGTGCGTGAGCGTGGCGCCCTTGGACACGCCGGTGGTGCCGCCGGTGTACTGCAGGAAGGCGATGTCCTCATGCTTGAGGTCGACCGGCTTGAGCGTGCCGCGCGCACCTTCAGACAGCGCCTGCTTGAAGCGGGTGGCATTCGGCAGCGAGAACGCCGGCACCATCTTCTTCACGTTGCGCACGACGAAGTTGACGATCATGCCTTTCACACCGCCCAGCATTTCACCCATGCTGGCAACGACGACATGCTTGACCTTGGTCTTGCCGATCACCTGCTCCAGCGTGTGGGCGAAGTTTTCGAGGATGATGATCGCTTCAGCGCCGGAGTCGTTGAGCTGGTGCTCAAGCTCCCGGGGCGTATAGAGAGGATTGACGTTGACAACGGTATAACCGGCACGCAGCACGCCCGCGATGGCGACCGGGTACTGCAGCACGTTTGGCATCATGATGGCGACGCGGGCGCCCTTCTTCAGACCGCGGGCCTGCAGCCATGCGCCCAGCTTCTTGGAATACTCGTCCAGCTCGCCGTACGTCATGAACTTGTCCATACAGACGTAGGCATTGCGCGACGCGAACTTGCGGAAGGATTCTTCCAGAAGGTGCACCAGCGAACGGTACTGGGTGTAGTCGATCTCGGTTGGGACGCCCTGCGGATAGGACTTCAGCCAAAGTTTTTCCATTGTCTGCCTCTTGTCTTGATTTGGTGGAGTGGTATCGGGCGATCGAAATAATCGAACGACCGGTTTTTTTTGTTATCTTAGATGCTATCGGTGGCTGCGATTGCTTGCAAGTCTTTTACACAAGATCAGAGGTGATTTTCTACTATTTGCGTATTGCGCCGCAGCAAATGATTGACAGCGCAGCGCCAAAAATGACAACGCGACCACTTGGGTCGCGTTGTCATTTCAGCGTGAAGGCAAATCGGGACTGCTATTGGGCCGGAGCAACCGCATGCGCGCTCTCTGCCGTCAGCGGCGTGACCTCACCGAAATTCGCCAGCTGGCGGTGCCGCTCTTCCTTGCCAAGCGCCGCAAGCTTGCGCACCGCGTCGTAGAACTTGTCCAAGGACTTCTGCTGCGCCAGGATCGCTTTGAAGCCGGGAACGAAATCATGGTAAGTCGCAATCGCCGACAGGTGTGCGTTGGACAAGGGCTCGGCGAACCAGCGGTCGTATCCTGCGTAGCCGCCCCATGAAGCCTTCAGCACCTGATATTCATCCTTCAGGGACTGGAAGATGGATGCCTTTTCCACGCGCTTTTCGTCGTCGCTGACATCGCGCTCGTAATTCTCCTGCAGCATTTTGCGGTGCTTCATCAGCAAGGCAAGGAAGTCGCGCTTGCGGCTTTCATACGCGGCATATGCCTTGCGCGTTTTCTCGTCACCGTAGACGGCCATCCAGCGCTCGACGCCCGCCTCTTCCACAGCCACAGCGAAGGATTCGTTGAAGCGGGAATCGCCCGCCACGTACACCACCTGGTGCGCCAGCTCATGGAATACCAGGCGTGCGAGTTCGCCATCCGGATACTGGATGAAAGTCGACAGGACCGGGTCCTTGAACCAGCCCAGCGTCGAGTAGGCAGGCACGCCGGAAACCTCGACGTCAAATTTTTCCGCACGCAGTTCGGCGGCATAGGCTTGCGCGTCTTCCTTGCTGTAGTAGCCGCGGTAGTTCACGCAGCCGGCAACCGGAAAGCACCATTGCACGGGCTTCAGCGACAGCTCGGGCGTGGCGACGATGTTCCACATCACGAATGGGCGCTTGAGGTCGGCATACGTGGTGAATGTGCCGTTATCCGGCAGCGAAAGCTCACGCGCGGCGAACGCGCGGATCTGCTTGACTCGGGTGAGCTTGCCCTTGAGCTTGTCTTCGACCTCCGGGCTGGCGAGCCAGTCGTCGATCGGGCGGGCTTCGGAAAGCAGGGACAGCTGTCCTTGCGCGGCCTGCATGTAATATCCGAGTTGCGCACAGCCTGCAACCATCACCGCCACACCGCAAAAGATCAAAGCCCGCCACTTCATTTTCATTCCTGCTTTCCTACACCGGTTTCCTGCGCGCCCATCCTCGCTTTGCTTGATGGGCGCTACACTTTTTCCACCTGCACCAGCACATCGTAGAACGTGGGCGCCTTGCCCATGTCAGTCAGCCGCTGGCTGGTGACTTCGTTAGCATTCTTGCCATCGGCGGCGAACTTCTTCCACCAGATCGACAAACCTACCACCAGCCCGCGCCGCGCCTTGTCCGTTACGCGCGCCTTCGCAGTGAAGGAACCGCGGTCATTGAATATCCGGACCGTGCTGCCGTCGTCGATCCCGCGTTCTGCTGCATCGAGAGGATGCATGTCGAGATGCGGTTCGCCTTCCGTATCGCGCAGGCTCTGCACATTGACGAAGGTGCTGTTGAGAAAGTTCCTTGCCGGGGGAGATATCATCGAGAGGGGATATTTTTTTCCCAACTCCGGATTGCTGGCAGCAGACTCATAGGGCGGGATATACGTGGGCAAAGGATCAAGTCCCGCCGCCATCATCTGCTCCGAGTAGAACTCGCACCTGCCCGAAGGCGTCGGGAAACCACCGTGCTCGAATGGCGCGTCGGGCGCATTGAGCTTTTGCCATCCCTTGCGCTTGAGCGATTCCCAATCGAAGTGCACGGCACGCACGTCCGTCTTCTTGAATGCCTGCGATGCAATCTCGTCATCGCTCTCGCTGAAGCAGGGATCGTCGAAACCCATGCGCGCGGCAAGCTGGCGGAAGACTTCGGTATTCGGTTTCGCTTCGCCCAGGGGAGCGATCGCTGCATTGTTGGCCATCATGTACAAATGGCCATAGGTGGAATGAATGTCTACATGCTCGAGTTGCGTCGTCGCCGGCAGAACGATGTCGGCGTAGTCGGCGGTATCGGTCTGGAAGTGCTCGAGCACGACGGTGAACAAATCCTCGCGCGCAAATCCGCGAACCACCTTCGACGACTCCGGTGCAACGGCAACCGGGTTGGAGTTGTACACGATGACGGCCTCGATCTTCGGACCGAATGCCGGTGAGGCATCGCGCAGCAGCTCGTCGCCGATCGTGCTCATGTTGATGGTGCGCGGTTGACCAGTGAGCAGGTCCGGCCGCTGCAGCGTGCGGCTGTTCTTCGGGAAGGTATCGGATGATGAAAGCTGGATCCCGCCCGCCGCATGCCGCCATGCACCGACCAGCGCCGGCAGGCAGGCGATATTGCGCACCGCCATGCCGCCGCCGTGCACGCGCTGCACGCCATAATTGAGGCGAATGGCAACCGGCTCGCCGCGTCGTGCCGCGCCGCCATACTCGCGCGCTAATTGCACGACTTCCTCGACGGTAATTCCGCAGGTTTGCGCAGTGCGTTCCGGCGTCCATTCCGCCACTCGCGCCTTCAACTTGTCGAAGCCGAGCGTGTACTGTTCGATGTAATCCTCGTCCAGCAGATTCTCCGTTACCAGCACATGCATCATGCCGAGCGCGAGCGCGGCGTCGGTGCCAGGCATCAGTGCAATGTGCTGATGGCATTTTTCTGCAGTGAGCGAGCGGTAGGGATCAATCGCGATCAGCTTCGCGCCGCGCCGCTTGGCGTCCTGCGCGCGCGTCCAGAAATGCAGGTTGGACGCGATCGGGTTGCCGCCCCAGATCAGGATCAGCTTGGCATTCTGGAATTGTTCGACATCTGTCCCGATGCGCGCGCCGACAGTGTACTTGTAGCCTTCCCCACCGGCCGATGCACAGATCGTGCGATCCAACAGCGAGGCGCCGAGCTTGTGGAAGAAGCGCGCGGCCATCGACTCGCCCTGCACCAGTCCCATCGTGCCGGCGTAGCTGTATGGCAGGATCGCCTGCGGATCATGCGCGGCAATGTCCTTGAGGCGGCTGGCAATCGTGTCGAGCGCTTCGTCCCAGCTGATGCGCTCGAAGCGTCCTTCTCCCTTGCGCCCTACCCGCTTCATCGGATGCAGCAGGCGATCCTTGTGGTAGGTGCGTTCTGTATATTTCGACACCTTGGTGCACAGCACGCCGGCGGTCGTCGGGTGATCCGGATCGCCGCGCACCTGGGTGGCGACGCCATCCTGTACGGTGACAAGAAGCGCGCAGGTATCGGGACAATCATGGGGACAGGTGGCGCGAACGATAGAAGTGGTCATGACACATCCAAAAAGCTGTCGCGCGCCTGCTTGTGGCGGGCGCGCGGCGGAGAACAAAAAATGGTTCGAAGGCATGGTGCACTGCGGCGCAAATCGATCCCGCAGCGGCGTTTGCAGTAGTTAAAATACACCCTCTCAGCCTATGCGTAATATACCTATATCGCAGGCTGCATGCATGCCGCACAGCAATAAGACCATCCACCAGCAAAGCAAGCCGTGGAACGACGGTCGACGATACCGTCCATTGCGCAAACCGGCATGCGCACCAGGAGGCAAGAATGAAGTTGATTGACCCGATTCTCGAATTCCATTCCGAGCTGCGCCAGATTCGCCGCGACATCCACGCGCACCCGGAACTGTGCTTCGAAGAACGGCGCACCGCAGAACTCGTTGCACAAAAGCTCACCGAATGGGGTATCCCTGTCATCCGCGGCATCGGCACCACCGGCGTGGTCGGCATTGTCAAAAACGGCAGCAGCAAGCGCGCGGTTGGCCTGCGCGCCGACATGGATGCGCTGCCTGTACAGGAAATCAATACCTTTGCCCACGCCTCCCGCCATCCGGGCAAGATGCACGCATGCGGCCACGACGGGCATGTGGCGATGCTGCTCGGCGCAGCGCATTACCTGTCCCGGCACCGCAATTTCGACGGCACGGTCTACCTGATTTTCCAGCCGGCGGAAGAAGGCGGCGGCGGCGCGCGCCGGATGATGGACGACGGCCTGTTTTCCGAATGCCCGATGGAAGCCGTGTTCGGCATGCACAACTGGCCCGGCGTGGCGACCGGCACCTTTGGCGTTGCTGCGGGGCCGATGATGGCGTCGTCGAACGAATTCGAAGTCATCGTCAAAGGCAAGGGCGCGCACGCCGCACAACCGCACAAGGGCATCGACCCGATCATGGTCGCTGTCCAGATTGCGCAAAGCTGGCAGACTATCATCACCCGCAACAAGAGCCCGATCGATTCCTCGGTGCTGTCGATCACGCAGATCCATGCCGGCAGCGCGACCAACATCATTCCGGACGAAGCGACCCTGATCGGGACGGTGCGCACCTTCACCACCGAAGTTCTCGACCTGGTCGAACGCCGCATGCAGACCATCGCCGAACATACCGCAAGCGCGTTCGAGGCGACAGTTGACTTCCGCTTCAAGCGCAATTACCCGCCGCTCATCAATCACGCGAAGGAAACCGCATTCGCGGTCGAGGTGATGAAGTCCATCGTCGGCGAGGATAAGGTCAACGCGCAGCTCGAGCCGACCATGGGTGCGGAAGATTTCGCCTTCATGCTGCAGGAAAAGCCCGGATGCTACGTCTTCCTCGGCAACGGCGAAGGCACGCACCGGGACCACGGCCATGGCCTGGGTCCATGCAATCTGCACAATCCGAGCTACGACTTCAATGACGAGCTGCTTCCGGTCGGGGCGACCTACTGGGTGCGCCTGGCGGAAGCCTGGCTGGGCAAGGACTGAGAATTGATGATGCAAGGGGCGATGCAAGGCGCGCAGGTTAGCGGTATTGCTGCACATGCGTCACCGTTTGCGCGGCTTGCGCTCGCAAACATCCATCAGGAGTTTCCCAACAAGCCGGACCACCTGCTGACCGGCGTGGATGACCTGCGCAGCCCGCGCGAACTCCATCCCGTGTTCTACGGCAGCTATGACTGGCACTCGAGCGTGCACATGCACTGGCTGCTGGCGCGCCTTCTGCGGCTCACCACGCTTCCGGAAGGCGACCTGATCCGGGAAGCATTCGACCGGCACTTCACATCGGAAAACATCGGCGTCGAACTTGCTTACCTGCAGCAGCCGTCGCGCCGCGCATTCGAACGCACCTACGGCTGGGCCTGGCTGTTGAAGCTGCAAGCGGAACTGCATGCATTGTCAGCTGCAGACGCGTCCGCAGCACAATGGCGCGATGCGGTCCAACCGCTCGCAGACGCCATCGTCGGCCGCTACCAGGATTTCCTGCCGCTGGCGCAATATCCGATCCGCGCCGGCACGCATGCCAACAGCGCCTTCGGCCTGCTGTTCGCCCTCGAGTACGCAGAACGCATCCAGCACCTGGCACTGCGCAAGCTCGTCGTCGCCAAGGCCAATGCCTGGTTCGGCCACGACCGCCGCTATCCCGCTGCATATGAGCCCGGCGGCGACGATTTCCTCTCCGCAGGGCTGGTGGAAGCCGCACTCATGCTGCGTATTGTCGACAGCTGCAGTTATGCCGATTGGTGGGAATTGTTCTGCCCGGCTCCGCATGAACTGCAGACCTGGCTGGTGCCGGTACAGGTCACCGACAGAAGCGATCCGAAACTCGCGCACCTGGATGGCGTGAACCTTTGCCGGGCATGGTGCTGGAAAATGATCAAGCCGCAACTCGATCCCGCGCTACGCGAAAAGGTCGATACGGCAATCGATGCGCATCTGGCATCCTCGCTACCGCATGCAGCCAGTGGCGACTACGTCGGCACGCACTGGCTGGCCAGTTTTGCCTTACTTGCGCTGACTGAGGGATAGGGGCGACTGCGCGTCCTGCTCGGGCACCGTCTGCGCGAAACGCTCGCGCAGCAACTGAATATCGCCGTACCAGGCTTCCGCCGACTCGCCGGTGTTGTCGGTATCGGTGAGCACGCCGACCCCGATCAGCCGGCCCGGCTTTTCGCCGAATGCCTTCTCGTAATCCTCGACAATATTGCGCGCGAAATGACGCCACTCGCCGATGCCGTCCGAGCCGCTTTCAGCGACCACCATCTTGATGCGGCTGGTGTAGGTGCTGCCGATCACGGTCCCGACCGGCTTGTTGTTTTCCCAGATGTACATGAGCGTCGCATACGGGAAGTCGTAGCCGGTCATCACCTTCGCCGTCTCGAACAGGACCTGGTCGGTAAAGGGCATGGTGTCCTTGTCGCCATCGAATCCGAGGATCACGCGCACCGGCGAATCTTCGGTCGCGCGCTGGGTGTTGTCCGCCGAGCGCACCAGGCTGGCGATCTTCCAGCGCCAGTGCAGCCAGGAGTCTTGCTGCGGATTGATGTCGACCTTGTGCATCAGGCCTGACGACGCGCTTTCAGCCCGCGCATGCAGAACCGTTGCGTCGTCCTTGCTGACTAGCTGGTAATGCGTCTTCTTCTTGTTGCGAAGAATGATCATCGGCTCCCATCCTTCCGGCAGGCCGCCGGCGGCATTGGTGGAAAACACCGAGAGCTTCGCCGCTGTCATGGGCCGCTCCACGGAATTCTGCACGCCTGCCTGCTGCGATGCGCAGCCGGCGAGGGACAACACCAAGGCAATGGGAACGATGAAGCGTTTCATGTCGATTCAATCCGGTGATGCGATCGACATGTAAAGCATGTGCGTCGCGGTGCCCCTCTTCAGGAGCTGGGTATGGGAGTTGCCCGAATTGTATAACCTGCACCTCGCGTAGCGTGCGCTAACTTGTCGCCGGCTTGCGTTTCGTGAATAAATTGCCAACGAATTTGATGATACTTGGCAACAGCTTCGCGGTGCGCGATGCTAATCAGCGCCACGCCGGGGAGTTCGTGCAGGACGGATTCGTACAGCCTGGCTTCAGCAGCCGGATCAAGTGCGCTCGTCGCTTCGTCGAGGAACAGCACCTCGGGCTTCAGGAGCAACGCACGAACGAATGCCAGCCGCTGCTGCTCGCCCGGCGAAAGCCGCTGGCTCCAGTTGTCCGACTCGTCGAGCCGGTCGACGAGGTCGGGCAGCATGCAAAGTTCCAAGTAATGCCGGATCGCGAGGTCCTTGTACGCTTTTTCCTCCGCCGGATACGCGATCGCAGCACGCAGGGTACCGATTGGCAGGTAGTTCTTCTGCGGCAGGAACAGCAGTTTGGTATCGATAGGAATTTCGACGCTGCCCGTCCCATACGGCCAGATCCCGGCCAGCGTGCGGAACAAGGTCGATTTGCCGCAGCCGGAAGGACCGGTCACGAGGATGCGCTGCCCTTCGCGCACCTCTGCGGAAATCGGTTGGGTCAAAGGCGTGCCGAGCGGCAGGTGCAGTGCCACATCCTCCAACAGGATGGCGCCGACATTGTTGCGTGCGACCGTGATTCCGGATGCTTGCGTGCGAGCGGCGGTGACGGCAGCATGGAATCCGGCCAATCGGTTGACGCTGGCCTTCCAGCTCGCCAGCGAGTCGAATGCATTGATGAACCAGGACAGCGCCTCCTGCACATGACCGAATGCCGAGCTGATCTGCATCAGCCCGCCCAGCGTAATCGCGCCGGAAAAATAGCGGGGTGCGCCGACCAGGAACGGAAAGATGATCGCGAACTGTGCATAGAAATTCGACGCCACA
>Ga0196972_1000287_pt1 | contig 32818 bp, 31 predicted proteins | sample S1v_2013CmetaG_FD_148618 | JGI IMG/M metagenome (GOLD analysis project Ga0196972, IMG submission 148618) | Soil microbial communities from Anza Borrego desert, Southern California, United States - S1+v_20-13C | ecosystem: Environmental > Terrestrial > Soil > Desert | place: USA: California...
CAGGTTGCCTTCCAGCTTGTCGGTGGTCGACGCCTTGATCGTGCGGTCGATGCCGATCAGGAGCGCGTGCGAGGCTTCGATGCGTTCGGCATTGTTGACCAGCGCGTCCCGGATGGTCTCGCGGTCGTCGGTGCCGATGGCCTGCTTGAACCCATAGTCGGCGGCCAGCAGCCGCGCACCTTGGGTCAGCTTTTGCGCATACTGGTCGAGCAGCCGCAAGAACACGCGCTCGCCGACGGCCAGTTCTTCGCGGATCGCGGCGCGCACGTTTTCCTGGATGCCGGTCTGGATGGCTACAAAGCCGGCCAGCTGCACCGCGAGGATGAGAACGAGGAACAGGATGACGATGCGGCTTTCGAGACTGCGCAAGCGCATGGGGCTTTCCTAGTTGGAGCGTGCTTTGACGTTCAGGTTGATGGTGGTGGTGGAGTCGGCGCCGGACACGACGAGAGGCTGCTCGGCGACCGGCACGCCGGCGGGCAGGCCGAAGTGCCAGGCCTTCAGACGGTACTTGCCCGGCGGCAGACCGTCCAGCTTCGCTTTGCCGGCGGCGTCGCTCTTGGCGAAGTAAGGCGTGGGCACGACATGGATATAGGCTGCCATCTGGTCGTGGATATTGCAGCCGATGACGACGGTGCCCGGCTTGTCGAAGTGCACCGGGTTGGCCGGTTCACCGGAATACAGCTTGAGCTCGAACACTTTGGCTGGCGAGAACGAATAGACGTGGTGGCGGACCGTGTCATTGTTCGGAAACGAAATGTTGGTTCCGGTCTGGATCACGGTCACAGCGGGAAGGAACTTGCGGCCTTTCTGTTCGATTTCCACCGTCTTCGCGGACTTCGATGCGGGTGCGCCGGATTCCGGTTCGGCATAGATGGCGGCATCGGCGAGCGGCTTGCCTGCGGAATCCAGAATGTCGACGGCGACCGAAGCTGCCTGCGAGGATGCGGCAGCGATCAGCAGGGCGGACGCCAGCCCCGTGCGGAGGGCGAGGGCGCTCATCTGGTCACGATGTCGCCCTTCATCGGGGCGAGCATTTGGAGAAGTTCATCTTTTTCGCGCTGCGGTACCTTGAACGCGTCGAGCGTCGCGACAAGCTGTTGGGCAAAGGCGTCGAACTCAGCGGAGGTGATCTCCAGATCCTGGTGCACCTTGCGCATCGTCCCGCCTTCATACTTGCAGGGGCCGCCCGATGCTTCGCAGAGCTGTGCGACGACGGCTTCCTTGACGCCTTGCAGCTTGATGCCTTTGAAGCTGCGGCTGGTACGCGGATCGCGTGCCGCGCTGTCGATCGTCTTGTCGACGACAGCGGTGATGGCAGGCAGACCGCCCAGGCGGTCGTAGAGCTTGGGTTGCGGTGGATTGGCGGCGCAGCCGGCGAGGAAGACGCATACTGCCAATGCCATCTGCGCCCGGCGGATAGGAACGCGGCACATGTCGTTCATGCTGGAAATCCTTTTTTATTTGGCGGCGGTCGCCGGGTAGGTGCGGAGCAATGAATGCCTCGACGACTCTAACATAAGTATTCCTGGACGCAACTATAGCCCTGCACCGGATGCAGGTTGAGGTTCGGGGCGTTGGCAGTAGCCGACATCATTGCTGCGGGTCTGGTGAAGGAGGGTGGCTTGATGCAGGTTGGAAAACTTTTTTAGGGAAAGAACTTCACTTTTTCGTTGAGTGGGTGCTATACTTACGTCTTTCGCGGCCGTAGCTCAGCTGGATAGAGTACTTGGCTACGAACCAAGGGGTCGTGGGTTCGATTCCTGCCGGCCGCGCCATATATAGGGGCTAGATCGTAAGATCTAGCCCCTTTCTGGTTTACGGCTTCCCTTCTCCGATAACGGGTTAAGCCTCTGCAAGTACATCGACGGGTTGGCGCGGACGCCAGCCCGTTTTTCTTTGGCTCGATGCTTGTTGCACGAGCTGTCTCGCAACCAATTCCTGATTTCTATTTCGTGGCGACGCCGTCGAAGACACCCGGAGTGCCGCCGAATGCACGGGTCAGTTCCCGCGCTTGCGTGAAGAGGACTGGCAGGATCCCATCCACCTTCAGTTCCTCGATCCGGTAACGCGGGCCGGAGACGGTGAGTGCGCCGGCCAGTTTCTGATGCAGGCCGAATACCGGACATGACACTGCGGCAGTTTCGGGATCGCGCTCGCCAAAGGATGCTGAGTACATGTCCTTGCGAATCCGATCGTAGCGCTCGCCGGGCTGGCCGTTGAAGGCGAGCAGCACATGGCCGGAGGCACCGACATCGATCGGCAGGCGGTCGCCCTCGCTGATCGCATCGCGCACTGCGCGGCGGGCGTCGACGCGATGCAGGCATACCCGGTGGTCGTTGTCGCGGATGAAGAACGAGGCGCCTTCATGCAATTCCTCCACGAGGTGGCGCAACGCCGGTGGCACGACGTCCGAGGTCTTGAACTGGCGCTGGTATAGCGTGCCGAGGAACAGGGGCTTGGCTCCGATCTTGTAATACCCCTCTTCATCGCGCCGCAGGTAGCCGAACTTCTCCAGCGACTCCGTCAGGCGCAGGGCGGTGCTCTTGTAAAGGCCGGTGCGTTTCGAAATCTCGGTCAGCGTGAGTGCCGCATCGTTCTCGGTAAAGACATCCAGGATCGATAGTGCCCGGTCTACGGCTGCAACGCCTTCATTGTTCATGCTTTCTCCAAATGGTACGAAGTTGCGGCGAAAATTGCTTCTTCGCAAATATTGGCCGATTGTTCTGTTAAGCACAACTCAATTCTATTACTTGGTTGCGTTAGATGGAACCGTGTTCTATTATTTTTGCTCTAGAGGTAAAAATACTGAATTGGCAGCGATGGCAAGGAGCACGCAATGACGCAAGCACTTCACGGAATCCGGGTGCTGGACCTGACGAATGTGCTGGCCGGCCCGTTCTGCGCTTATCAGCTCGGCTTGCTGGGCGCCGACGTGATCAAGGTCGAAATGCCCGGGACCGGCGACCTCGCGCGTCAGCTTGGCGCCGACGCGGCACTCAATGCACGGTTCATGGGGGCCTCCTTCCTCGCGCAGAATGCAGGCAAGCGGTCGATCACCGTCGACATGAAATCCAAGGCCGGCAAGGAAGTGCTGCGGCGCCTTGTCGCTACGGCCGACGTTATCGTCGAGAATTTCCGGCCGGGCGTGATGGCGCGTCTTGGACTCGGTCATGAGGACCTGAAGCAGATCAATCCCCGCCTGGTCTATTGCGCCATCTCCGGCTTCGGTCAGAGCGGGCCGCTGGAAGGCGCTCCCGCATATGACCAGATCGTGCAAGGGATGGCAGGTGTCATGAGCATCACCGGGAGCGCGGATACGGCGCCGCTGCGTGTCGGCTACCCGGTCGCGGACTCGATCGGCGGATTGACCGGCGCATTCGCGATCACCGCTGCGCTGGTGCGCCGCGCGACGACGGGCAAGGGCGCCTTCATTGACGTGGCCATGCTGGATTCGACCATCGTCACCATGGGCTGGGTCGTTTCGAACTATCTCGTTGCCGGACAGGAGCCGACGCCCATGGGCAATGACAACTTTACGGCCGCGCCATCCGGCACGTTCCGCACCAAGTCCGGATTGCTCAACATCGCTGCCAACAAGCAGCAGCAATTCGCCGAGCTTGCACAACTGATCGGGCGTGAGGACCTGCTGGCCGATCCGCGCTTTGCCGAGCGCGAGAACCGCAAGAAAAACCGCGCAGCGTTGACGGTGGAGATCGAAAGGGGCCTGATGGAAAAATCGGCCGAAGAATGGGAAAGCCTGCTCAACGATGCCGGCGTGCCTGCCGGCAGGGTGTTGACCGTGCCGCAGGCACTGGATCATCCGCAAACCCGGCACCGCGGGCTGCTGCGCACCTTCGATCATGTGCCCGGGATCGATCGCCCGGTCACGCTGGCGCGTGCGGGCTTCAAGATACAGGATGCCGACCCCGATGTCAGTGTACCGCCGCCCCGCCTGGGTGAGCATACCGATGCGCTGCTGCGGGAACTCGGCTACAGCGACGAAGAGATCAACAAGCTGAAAGAGGCAGGTGCGGTATGAGCACGAAAGGTACGAAAGGCCCCGAGCAACTGGTGCAGGAAGCGCGCGCCTGGTGGAGCACCGAGATCGTCGACATTCACCCCGGCAAGATCAGCTTTCGCGGCTATCCGGTGCAGGATCTGATCGGTGAGATCCGATTCCCGGAGATGATTTGGCTGATGTTGCGCGGCGAGTTGCCCGCACGCGCGCAGAGCGACCTGCTCGAAGCAGCACTCGTCGCCAGCGTCGACCACGGCCCTCAAGCGCCGTCGATTGCAATCGCTCGCATGGCAGTCACCTGCGGCCTGCCGCTCAATGGCGCGATGGCATCGGGCATTAACGCGCTCGACGACATCCATGGCGGCGCTGGCCAGCAATGCATGCAGATCTACCAGCGGATTGCCGCGCTCGTCGAGAAAGGTAGCGAGCCCGGCGCAGCAGTCGACGCAGTGCTCGATGACTTCATCGCCGAACATGGCAAGATCATTCCGGGCTTCGGCCATCGCTTCCATCCGACCGACCCGCGCACGCCGAAGCTGCTGCAACTGGTGGAGAACGCGCGCGTGCAGGGTGTGATCGATGGCCGCTATGCGCGCATCGGCATCGCAGTGGAAGAAGCGCTGGCAAAACGAACCGGCAAGCGCATCCCGATGAACATCGACGGCGTGACTGCGGTGATTTTCTCCGAATTGGGTTTCGCTGCGGAACTTGGACGCGGCCTGTTCATCCTGTCGCGCGCGGTCGGCATTCTTTCGCACGCATGGGAGCAGACTCGGCAAGGCGGCCGCATCAAGGGGCCGATGCCGAAGGATATTCCATACAGTTATACAGGAGTAGAGGAGCGGCGCCTCGCGCCACGGAGCAGCAGCACCAGGCACACCGAAGACACCTGAATGCGGGCCTTTTTTCAAAGTTTGAAATTAGGTCGCCTTGCGTAAGCGATTCGTAAGTCTGCCGACGTAAAGTGATCTCATCGAAGTACCAAGAGAACTTCGAATCACAATCATCATGCGAGCCTGAGAAGACCACCGTCTTTGAGCTCGTGCCGACAGAACCGCCTGTGTGCTTGTCTCGCAGCCCATGCGAACGACACAGCCGGGATCAGCAGCCCATGCGCCATCGAATGGCTTGTGGCTTTCCAGATCAGGATGCACGGAGAAAGAGATGCGTATTGCTTGCAATATTCGCTGTAACTCGACTTTTCACCGGGTACAGGAGGTGTTGGCGGGGGCCGGATTCGACTGCACTCAGTTCATAACTGAATCGGCGATGATTCGTGCGTTGCGCCGGGAGAGCTATGACCTGATCCTGATCGAGACCTCGGCCGAAGCGCATGACGACCGGAGCGCGTATTCATGGCTGAATTGCCGCACCGGCGAGAGTACCCCGGTCGTCATGCTTTCCGAGAATTGCACCGCAACTCAAGTAGCCGCGGCGCTTGAGGCGGGTGTTGACGAGGTCATGGGCCGCTCTGTCGATCCTGTCTTGTTTGTCGCGCGCCTGAATGCCATCCTGCGCCGCTGCAATCGTGTGAACACACGCGGGGTTGTCGAGATACAGGGATTTATGCTGGACCGGGACGCTTGCATCTTCCTCGACCGCGGCGAGCAGGTCGCGCTGACACGGCGCGAGCTCGACATGGCCTGGCTGTTCTTCTCCTCGCCTGGCATCTACCTGTCCCGCGAAGCCATTAGTGTCGCAGTCTGGGGTGTGGATATAGACATTGCCAGCCGCACGATAGAGCAGCATGTCTACAAGTTGCGAAAAAAACTCAACTTGTGCTCCGAGCGCGGTGTGCGCATTCGAACCGCTTACTCCAAGGGCTATCGCCTTGAGTTGTGTGAAGAGATCGCGCAGCAGGAGAAGCTGGCGGCCGTGCCGCTGCGGAAAACGCATATGGATCTGATGTGCTCTTGATGCGATCCGTCAAATGGAGGCGGCCATGCGATGGCCCCATGTGAAACACCGTCTAAGTGAATGCTGCCTTATTCATGCATTCAGTTTGGAGACCCGGTTTCGGGACCGCCGGTTTTTTCGTTGGCTTCTGATTGACCGGTATCTTCAGGCTGATGACGGGATTCCGGCTGCTTGCCGATGGGCGCCTGACGGCCTGGATTTGTCAACGCTCCGATCGATCGGAACAACTCCGCATTCTCAACAGGGGAACAGATCAGCAGTCGGTCCAGTCGTTCTATGGCGAGCACGTCTTTCGTTTCAAGAGAGTCGACGATGACAATAGTCGGTATCGGACGCATCAGCGTATGTTCGAGATGCTCGATGAGATCCAACCCGGTTTTCCCTTGCGGCAGGTGATGGACGATGGCGAGGTCGGGCACGTGGCCCGAAGCCAGCAGATTCAAGGCTTCGCGGCGTGTTGCTGCCTCCAGGACGGTGAGATGTTTCTCTTCAAGCAGGCGGCGCAAAGAGGCTGACGAGCGTGACGGGCCTTCCATAAGCAGAACGCTCAGCCCTTGCAACATTGGTATATCGGGATTTTTCAGTGCTGGCTGCTTCTCTGCGTTTGCCGGCGCAAGCTTGGCCGTCACGGAGAAACAGGAGCCGACTCCTGGCTCCGATTCAAGCCCGATCCGATGATCAAGAACAGCAGCAAGTTCCGTCACGATAAATAGCCCGAGCCCGGACCTGCCGCTTTTTCCGGGCGGGCGCAAACCTGTGCTGAAGAGGCGATTCCGGGTGGCGGCGTCGATGCCCGGGCCGGTGTCGATTACCTGGATATCGATGGTGTGCCCGGGACGCCTGCGGCAACCGAGCAGGATTCGTCCTGTTTCAGTGTTGTTGATGGCATTCGAGAGCAGATTGCGGAGTATGCGTTCAAGCAAGGCCGGATCGCTGTGTATGTAGGCACGGCAGCCCACGTAGCGCAGCGCGAGTCCCTTGGCGGTTGCCATGTCGCGATACTCGGTGGCGAGTTGGGACAGTAACATGTCGACGGAGAAAATCTGTACGCGCGGAGCCATCACGCCTGCATCGATGCGCGAGACGTCAAGCAATCCGTCTACAAAACCGGAGAGTGTTTCGTTTGCCCGGATCAGCCGGTCGAGGATGCGTCGCGTCGCCGGATCACGAACGTGATTTTGCAGCGCAGCCAGCGAAGCTTCTATTACATGTACCGGCTGGCGCATATCATGATTTATCGTAGAGAATGCTCTTAACCTGGCCGCGGTATGCCGCCTTGCTTCGCGTCGATATATGCGATCGCTGTAGTTGACACGCGCTATCAAATACAGGTCTCGTTCATGAAATCTGCGCAGGATGATCAGACCGAAATAGCCGGCGAACGCAGTCCCCAGGGTGGCTGTCAAGGCGGTAACCACGTCGGATGGAAGAAGATCGAACCAGGTAAAGGCGTAGCTCAGGCAAATCAACATCGCCAGGATGCCGATAACGGCATATCCGACCGCATAACGGTCTTTCTCCAGCAGAGCAATGCCGCCGACAAGCATCACGAATGACAGCAAGGTTCCAACAAGGATCAGGAGATCTTGTCCCAGCTTGTAGTCGAGAAGAATGATTGGCAGAGGCAGCAAGGCGCCGAAAGGAAAAAGCCGTCTCAGCCAGAAGACGGGGCGCTTCTCTTTTCCTGCTCCATGTTCACGCAGCAGGTAATGCAAAAAAAGCACGAGCGAGACCATGATGCTGGTATGTGCGATTTTTGCTGCCGTAACGACGTCGTTGTCCGGGAAAATAAGCGTATGCAACCCCATGATCCAACCGCTGTAGGCGCCGCCAAGCGGAACGAGAAACAGGATCAGCGGAATTGTCTCTTCCCGTGAGGTTTTCCAGAAACTGGATGCGTATAGCAGGGTGAACGGCAGGATCGACAGCATTGCACCGAAGACGAGCAAGTGGAAGGCCAATCGCTCCATGACGCTGTCAATGGTTCGTATCGAAAACAGTGGCGTCATTCCGGATATCGTCTGGTAGCAAACAAAGAGCCGGGTTTCCTGTCCCGCCTCGAAGCGGACCGTGTACGCCGGATTGACATAGAATCCTCCACCCTGCGCACGGCTCTTCGGCCAGCGTGACGCTTCGTGCCAGTTGCCATCGCTCCCCTCGACAAAGAGGCGCGCGGACAAGAGCTGAGACGATTCGACGAGAAAAATGCGCTCCATGGACTCGGTCGCACTGATGCGAAAATGTTGTCCCCAGAAGGCGTTGTCACTAAAGAGAGAGTCGGACTTGCGAATCGGGCTTGTGGAGTTTCCGATGCTGCTGTGTGGTGGAGCAGGGAGTCTGGATGATGCAGTGCAATCGCTGCGCTGGCCATAGGGTGGCACGCGCAACGTATCTACCGATGGGGTGAGCGATTCGGTACGTCCCGATGGCGCCATGAACTGCGAAAAATAAGCGGCTCCCCAAGACAGGGTGCCGAGCAGTGCAGCCAGGACGAGGAGCAGGCGCAAAAAAAATTTGCCGGTCATGCGAGCCTCGGGCTGCATCCTGGCACTCCCCGAAAGCACCGGGAAGCGGTTTTCAATGCATGATTATTGTTCGTTCTGAACAAGGCGGTACGCCGACTGGTGGAGCAGGATGGCTTGCGTGCGGTTTTTGACCCGGAGTTTTGCATAGATGTCATGCAAATGAGTCTTGATGGTCTCCACACTGACGTTCTGTGCCGCGGCAATATCTTGATTGGTTCGTCCTGTCGCCAGCAATCGGAGAATTTCACGTTGCTTCGGTGTGAGGCTGTCGAACCTTTCCAGCATAGGTTCGGACTCGCTGGAATGTTGTTGAACACCGTTGTCCAACCCGCATTGATCGAGCAGCCCGCGTAATGCTTTCGTGAGCATATGGTGCGACAATCCCTTGTGCAGGAATGGGAGCGTCTTGTTCTGGATTTCCGGAATGTCGCGTGCGAGCTCATCATTCCCGCTCAATATAGCCAAGAGTGCTTTTGGCGCCTTTGCGCGAACGGCATCGATCGCTGCACGTCCAGTGATATCCGGCAGGCCCAGATCAAGAAAAACCAGGATCGGGTGTTCGTTCTGCAGAACGTTCACGCTCGCCGAAAACGAGGAGAACGAACGCACCTCGGCGGAAAAAGAATATAGGGAAATCAGATCGCGCAGCGATGCCGAAACCAAAGGATGGTCATCGATAACGATGACCAGCTTTCGCGGAGGTGCTGTGTCGCCAAGGGAGGAATCTGAACTGTACCGCATGGTTTTCCGACTCGATATTGCCACAGTGAAATATACACTGCTTTGAAACACCCGGTTGAAATGTTGATTGGCATATTATCGTTGTCAGATTGTCAGCGAAACTGTGGCTAGTACCTATTGGCCGAAAGTTTTTCCCTCATTGTTTTCAACGCACGCATATCAGCATCACAGGGCGCTTCTTCCGTAGAAGATATTGTCGTCCAAGCCGTTCGTGCCGATTGTTATGCTGCCATTACTTCTTCGCCGCACAGCTCAAGGCGATAGCCCTGGCTATAGGCGGTGCGGATCATGACACCACGCTCCTTGCTCAACTGAAGCTTCTTGCGCAGCTTGTAAATGTGCTGTTCGATGGTTCGATTGGCAATTTCGCTTTCCACACCCCAGACGGCGATGCTGATGGTTTCGCGAGAGAGATAGACGCCAGGCGAAGAGAAGAACAGCCAGGCCATGGTAAATTCGCGCGGGGTAAGTTCAAGTTCAACGCCACGGTCCAGGAAGCGGCCGGACTCTCGGTCCAACGAGAAGCCAAGCACCTCGATCGCGCGATGAAGATTGCGTCGATTGCAGCGGCGCAATACGGCATGCAGGCGAGCGATCAATTCGACAGGGTCGAACGGGGTGGCAATGAAATCGTCAGCGCCCGAGTCCAGCGCGAATGCAATCCGATCCGGGCTTTGCGTTGATGAGAGAAGCACGACAGGCGTACTTTCACCCGTGCGGCAATTGAGCCACGAGAAAACACGCTCGTCGGCCGGCGGTGCAATATTGACGTGGACAAGAATGAGATCGAAATTGCGATGCCGTAATGTTCTTAGCAACGCAGTCTCGGACCTGAAACGTTCACATTCAAAGCCCGCAAGCGTCAGGATCTGTTGAACGTTATGAGAAATAGCGTCGTCAGAAATATAGCAAGCAATACTCATTTTCTCCTCCTCCCTGGTCTGCCTGGTTACTCCATTGCTGGCATAGCGGCAAGACTCTTCGTCGATAAACAACTTTTGTGCATGTAGTTTGCATTGAGAAAGTGTTCGGCGGTATCACCCGAAAGGGGGAATCCATACTTTCCGCCCCCAAATTCTGCTACCGGATCCAGATGCAACTTCATCCCCGAAGAACAGTTTCTCTCCCGGAAAACCGGGATTGCATGAAACGTCTGCTTGAGATCATTAAAGCACCGAGGGCATTGGCCTTCACCAACCGAAAGGATAGTTTTCTTCAGAGAAGAGGATGGTTCGGGAATCCGAAAAGTATGGTGATTCGCCGAATCGAAGAGGAGAGGGGGACGTGGCTACCGTCTCGCAAGAATGGAAGGAGGAATAGTGAAGTACCGGCGTGGGACAAGTCCATGACTTCGCAACTTCACTGCTATGGATAGCTGCAACTTTGTTTGGGATCGCGGGATCCCGATGAGCTAAATTGAAAATATCTGTTGCTCGAAGCGGCTAACATGTTTGTCTACTGAACACTTTGGCCGAGTTCGGGGCTTCGACTGGACACGCCCCGGAAGATCTGCGGCATTTTTCAATCATCATGGCCAACGTAAACCTTGTTATAGAAAATCTGGCTGAAGCGTTTTGCTTGTTGAGCAACAGGGAGCATAAAGATATGTATGTGGCTGCCTTGCATTCTGTAGTCCGCCTGGCGAAGTCCGAATTGCTGCTGGAAATGCAGCGCGACTTCGAACAGGCGACCGATGTTAGAAAGGCGCTGGCGGAAGATTAGAGGATGGCCGTACAGCGTCTTGGCGACTTGGCCTCTTTTGCGCCGCCGTTTATGAAACGAATCCGGATTTCAGGCCGTGAAGTTTGTTGAGAAACGGCTTCCCGGCCCGTTACTACAATCAGGAATGAGCACCCTCTAAGGACGGGCAGATGAGTAACTCCAAGATCCTCTTGTGCAAAAGGCTGGCCTTGTCCACCCTGCTAGCTGCACTGAGCGCGTTGCCGGCGCTTGCCAACGACGTCGACAGGGTGCGCGCATTGCTGGACTCGGGACGGTTGGGTGAAGCACAAGCGATGGCCGATGCATTCCTGGCTCAACATCCTCTCGACGCCCAGATGCAGTTCTTAAAGGGCATGATCCTGGCCGGACAGGAGAGGACTGCGGAAGCGATTGCCGTCTTCGAAAAACTGAACGGGGATCATCCGGATCTGCCGGAACCCTACAATAACCTCGCAGTGCTTTATGCGTCCGTCGGCCAGCTTGACAAGGCGCGAGTGGCATTGGAAACCGCGGTCCGTCATAAGCCATCGTATGCCATCGCACATGAAAACCTGGGCGACGTTTATGCGAGGTTGGCAGGGCAGAGTTATGACAAGGTAACGCAACTCGATCCCGGCCGTGCGAAGGCGAAGTTGAAGCGATCGATGATCCTCGCGTTTGCCGCAACCGCAGACAGCAGCAAGTCGGTGCCACCACCGATGACGCCGGCTCCGATGACGTCAAGCGCAAGTACCAATCCCAGTTCCAATCCCAATCCCAGTCCCAGTCCCAGTCCCAGTCCGGTGGCCAAGCGGGACGGAGAGCATGACGCGGTGCTTGCTGCGGTGAATAGCTGGGCGACCGCGTGGAGCACCAAGGATCTTGCCGCTTACCTCAATTTGTATAGCCCCGACTTCCAGACTCCTGAAGGCGAGTCCCGTGGGCAGTGGGAAGAGAAGCGCCGTTCCCGCATCGAAGGCAAGGGAAAAATCGATGTGAAAATCGAATCGCTGACAGTCACTGTGCGCGGCACTTGGGCAAAAGTGAAGTTCCGCCAGATCTATACATCGGATCGTCTGTCTTCGAAAGACCTGAAGGCTCTGATACTCGAAAAGCGCGGTGACAAATGGCTGATCAAGAAGGAATACTTGAGCATCTGATATGGAATCGGATACCGGCTCGGAGGCATTTTCCCTGGTCGAGCAACTCGGCCTGCATGCCAATGCCATGTTCTTCCATCTCCTTGAAGGTTCCGGTCCAATGGCGCGCTTTGTATTGGATCCGTCCAGACTATCTGCTCGAGCCCTCCCGTCATGAAATGAGCTCTGTAACCGGCACGATTTCCGACAAGCCGGTTGGGGCGGCTCCATCGAAACACGCGGTCAGAACAAACCTGGAAGATAACCTACTCGCAGTAAGGGAGCTGTAAGTAGGCAGGATTATTGTGAATTTACGGAAAGAATTTTCTCTTGCGGGATTAAACAGCCGGGAAGATTTTTCCGAACGATTTTCACTCTTGCCGTTGCCCTATGTGATAGAAGGCAGCGGCACCCTTATTGACCAGATGTTAATGCAGCCGTAGCCGGCAAGAGGCAACTGGTAAATCATGGGAGGTAGTACAGATGAGTATTCCGGTTCGAGCTTTCGGCGAGACGCGGCCGGTCGAAGGGCGCGTCCAGCAACCGGCAAGCGGGGCTCTTGTTTTCAAGCCGGTGGCAATCGGTGTTTTTAAAAGAGAAGCGTCCGCCCAGCCTTCGCCCCTCGTCGAAAAATCTCGTCCTGAAAAGCAGCATATGCTCATCGAGACGAAGACTCTGCCGCCTCAGAAGTCCCTGCACCTCCTGTCGGTGCCGCGGGTGGAGGAAAAATTTGAGGCTGCGCTTTCTCGGCGGTTGATTTCCTTGATCGCGCCTGCGGGATACGGTAAGACTACCACGCTGTTGAAGCAGCGAGCCTTTATCGAGGCTAGAGGCATTCCTACTGGATGGATCAATCTTGATAGCGAAGACAATACGCCGATCCGCTTCCTGCATTACGTGATTTCGGCTATTCAGCGGGCCATGCCGGATTTCGGCCGCGCCGCACTGGCACAGATGAAAGACGACGCGGTGCCAATGGTTGAAACCCTGCTGCTGTCCTTGTGCGACGACCTGGCACACATCGAAGGGGAGCTGGCATTGTTCCTCGACGACTATCACGTCATCCATAACGAAGCTGTGCATGATGTGATGAATTGGCTCATCACGCACAGCACCCATAAGCTGAAATTCGTCATTGCGTCTCGTACTCAACTTCCTTTTCGCCTCAGCAAGCTGCGCCTCGCCCAGCAGATTCACGAGATGCAAGCGGCGGATCTGAACCTGCACCTGGATGAGGCTGGTGATTTCATCCGCACGATCAGTGGAAAAGAACTTACCGCCGCCCAGGTCAAGCTGCTGTATGAACGTACCGAAGGCTGGATCGCGGGGCTGCTGCTTGCGTCCCTCGCGTTGAAGGAAATCCGCAATGTCGATGCATTCGTCGAAGAGTTTTCCGGCAGCGACCGGGATATTGCTACTTATCTTTTCGAAATTGTCGTCAGCCAGCTTTCGCCACAGATCCAGGAGTTCCTCGCGCGTACGTCGCTGTTCAATCGTTTTTCAGCCGAGTTCTGCAGGGACGTCCTGCAGGAGGACGAAGCCGCCCGGCTGATCGAATGGATTGAGGCGCACAACCTGTTTGTATTTGCCCTTGACAGGCGTCGTCAGTGGTATCGATATCACAACCTGTTTGCCGATTTTCTGCGGGAACGTTTCGTTCTTTCGGCGCCGGACGAAGTGAAGTCTCTTTATCGTGAAGCAAGTTCCTGGTTCGAACGGACGGGAGCGATCAACTCGGCGATCCGTTATGCCATGGAGGGCCAGCATTACGTCCGTGCAGCGGACCTGATTGCCAAGTATGCCTACGAACTTACTCAGCTTCGAGGCAAGCACTCGTCATTGCTCAGATGGGCTGCCGCGTTGCCCCAGCAGTACGTCGAGAGGCGGCCGGAAATCAAGCTGCCATGTATCTGGGCCCTGATTTTTACCCAGCGCTATCGTGAAGTCGAGGAGGAGTTCGCAAGAATGGAATGGCTCCTGGCGCCGTCTCGCGACTCCGGTTCGCCCGACGAAAAAGAGGCGGCCGGCATCAACGCGACGCGAAAAGCGCTCATGATTCAAAGTATTTTCTATGCGATGACGGATCGCATTGCGCCGGCCGAAAAGATCGCCAGGGAATGGCTGGCACGATGGGAAAACAGCGAACCCTATGACGTTGCAAACATGCAGGCACTGCTGGGGTACGGGGCCTATATCAACCATGATTACGAAGGGGCCAAGCGGCTCTTCACCGCTTCGAGAATGTCTTATGGACGCTGCATGCGCTATTCGGATGGCGTTGCATGGACCGATACGTTCCATGCCATGGTGGAGCTTGAGCAGGGAAACATAGACGAGGCAGAACGCATTCTCGTGCACGGACTGCAGCTGAATTCGGAAAAATTCAGCGCCTATTCGTATGGCAGTTCCCTGCTGTCCCTGCTGCATGTGCAAGCATGTTATGAGAAGAACAAAATCAGTGATGCGGAACGCATACTGGAAGGAGCATTTCCCTTCGCGAAAGGACATGGCTTTATCGAAACTTCCCAGGCGGCTTACCTGAGCAAAGCGCGTATCCTGTTCCTTCGCGGCCATGCCGACGATGCCGACACATGTCTTGCTGAAGGGATTCATTCGGCCGAAAGACTGGGATTGCAGCGCTTGGCGCGCGTGCTGGGTGCGGAAAGGATCCACTTGCTCATAAAGAGCGGGCAGGGCGTGCGAGCGGCCCAGCTGGCGCGTTCCACCGGATTCATGAACGAGGGAATGGAAGACAGGCGGCCACAGGATGAGCCGGTTGACGACATCGGTATCCGTCTCGTCGATATCAGGCTGCAACTGGCGACCGATCGGACCGAGCGCACGCATCTCTTGCTCGGCGATCTCCTGGCCGAGGCGCGCCGTAATGCACGCAAGACCTGGATCATCAAACTCTTGTGCCTCAGGGCGATGCTGCAGGTCAAACGTGGCAGCCGCGAGGAAGCGCGACGTTCGATCGACGAAGCATTGGCAATCGGTGCCGACGGCGGACATTGCCGTGTCTTCGCGGATGAAGGCGTGGTGGTGGCCCGACTGATCCAGGAAATCGCTGATCGCCGCATGCAGTTGCACGGTAGTGACGCCGGAAGCGTGCCGCTCGAGTATGTGATGCAGGTGCTGCACGCTTGCGGTGAAAGGGCTTCCCAGCCGTACCGCGAACAAGCTGTTGTCGAAGAGGCGTTCGACCTCATCAGAAATGACGCCTTCTCGGAGCGGGAATTACAAGTCCTGAAACTTGCCGAGAGCGGTATGGGGAACCGCGACATGGCCTCGAAATTGTTCCTGTCCGAGGCAACCATCAAATGGCACCTGCGAAATATCTACACCAAACTGGGTGTCAACAAGCGCACATCGGCGATCGCACGGGCGCGCGAATTATCCCTCTTGAGCGCGTAGCAGTCATCCACACGCTCCTCGCCCGCTTGTAATGGACGGGGGCGCGTTTCGCCCGTCCGGGCGGATATCGATCCCTGTCTTGCTGAAATCCTCATCAGGCGGTCGGTTGCGCATCATCAGTCGCGCAGCCGAATCTGTCCTTCTTGTTTCGTACTCCGTGTGAGCAGTTGTTTTCCGCAGTATTGAACATGGTGTTGCATGTAGTGCTTGTGATGTTTATTGAGAAACATGAGCGGCATCCCTAACTACAATTTCATGGCAACCATTTGACTTATCGGCCAGAACTACGGTCAAGCGCGAAGCGAATTTCTACAAGATGGGTGCTCGCTCCGGATTTCGGAGGTTGATTTCATTCGATCGCTCGATCTCTCTTTGTGCGTCCCTGGTGTTGGCGGTGCACGGAACTTCGCAAGGCAATCCCGAAGCGACAAGGATACCGACGTGAATGAGGGGGGAAAGTCGAATGTTACGTCACGGTCTGAGCGTATAGGAGCTTGATAGCGATGATCAATCGCTCCCAGGATTGGTCATCCGCTGGCTATGGCCTTACATTCAAATCCATCCGCCGATTGAGCGAACAGGAGGAATCGCATTTCGTCGCTCTTGCAAAAACAGGCGATCTCCCGGCCCGGGAAAAACTGATTGTGCATCATCTGCCTCTGTTGAAGATGGTTGCGAGGCGTTATACAGAAAGGGGATTGAGCTTCGGTGAGCTGATAAGCGAAGGCATGTTCGGCCTGGTGCGGGCAATAGAACGCTTTGATCGCGATCGCCAATGCCGATTTGGCACGTACGCAAAATGGTGGATTCGCAATGCGATTGAGCAGGCCTTGCTCGACCAGGGACGATTGGTGCGTTTGCCCGCGCATCTGGCGCGCACACGAGCCGAGAAAAGAAAGAATTCCGGAAAAAATATGGGAGGTGCAGTGCCTCCGTATACGCTCGAACTGGTCGAGTGGACGCTTGGTGAAGACACCGAAGAACGAGAACAGATCGCTCATGGCGGTGAATTGGCGCGGATGGCGTGTGACGACACGCGGCTTGATGGCGTCGAGGAAGCGACTCCGGAAACGGCATTCATACACAAGCAGCATCTTCAGCTCCTGAGGCGAGCATTGGAGCAATTGACGGAACGGGAGAAGGAAGTGATCGTACGGCGCTTCGGGCTGTACAACGACAATCCCGAGACGCTTGAATCGATTGCTGCGGATTTCGATATCTCCTGCGAATGGACCAGGAAAATACAAAAGTCGGCCCTGGCCAAGTTGAGGTCACTTCTTGAACCTCACTATCTTGGTGCAGATCGGTAGTCATTGCTTCGAGGAGCGTGGCGATCGATCCGTGCACGGAATCCATATCGTACGTGATACAGCTGATAACCTGGTATCCAATGTCGCGGCAAATTCCCAAAGAGAGTCTCGAGAAAAATTGAGAAATGAATTTGCAGAGGCTGTTGAAACGATCTGCCAAGTTTCCTATGTCTTAAGTAAGGCAGAATGAAACGGTCTTTCCCTGCACATGATCGCTTAGATACTTCAGAAAACGGTGTGCTCGCAAAGCGACTCTTCAAGCAGTCGCGTTTCAACTGTCGCATGGTGCGGGAGGGCTGCGAGGCTTGGCATCGATGGCTTCCTCTTTCTGCAATGGAAAGCTTACAGTTTCCCTATTCAATAACAAAGGCGCAACAGCTATGAAAGAGCCGCGGAAGGTTGAAGAGTATGAAGGCAAGGATGCTGATCGAGAGCGTACATTCCACGGTTTGGAGCCGTCGAGCGCCGGCCCTCAGCAAGGCGATCCGATGATTTCCGATGAGTTGCTCGAGGTTTTCAAGGTTTCGAAGCAGGCGTTGACAACGGCGTGGGAGAAGAGCCGTGTCGACAAAGGAAGTTTGCTTTGACTGCGATTGCACGCCGGCTCTTCATCAGCTGATGCAGGTACTGACCGAGCAGTTCAGTCATCGTGAAAACGCATCAAAGATGGGACGACGAAAAATCCTTGCCTACGGAATCAATTGGCCATGAACGACAAGATGAATGTACCGCTTGCCGCCTATCTGACGGAGATCGAGTCATTGCACTCCCGTACAGAAGGAGCCGTCCTTCGGCTTGAGGACGTTCGTCGTGAGCACTCCGACATACAGCCTGCAGCAGGTAATGACGGCAGGATTACCTGTATTGTGGATGGGAGTGAGAATGGTTATCGGGTGATGATCGAAGCCATGAACGCGGCTGCGATCATGGTGAAGCCGGACGGTACGATTTTGTACTGCAATCCACATTTCGAGAAAATGGTCAGGACCCGTGCCGGCGGGATTCTCGGGAAGACGATCCAGACATTCATTGAGGCGTTCTGTCCGCCCATGACGGAGGCTCTTTTAGAGGGAAGAAGCGTCACCGAACGGGAGGTGACACTGAGCACCGGGGACGGATCCCAGCTGCCTGTTTATCTTTCCGCCAGCGCCTTGCGAAACAGGGGAGGCCAACCGGTCGCCATCTGCATGCTCGCAGTAGATATGAGCGAATTGAAGGAAACGGAAAAGGCTTTGCGGGAAGCCGAGAAGAAGTACAGCAGCATCTTCGAAAATGCAATCGAAGGTATCTTCCAGACGACGCCGGACGGCCGCTATCTCAGCGCCAATCCGGCCTTGGCGCGTATCTACCAGTATGAATCCCCCGAAGAGCTGATCGCCGAAATGAACATCATGGAGCGGCCTTTATACGTCGACCCGGAACGGCGTTCGGAGTTCGTAAGACTGATGCACAAATGGGGGCGCGTGATCAACTTTGAGTCGCAGATCTACTGCAGGAACGGCAGGGTAATCTGGATCAGTGAAAATGCGCGTGCAGTTTACGATGCTGACGGGATGTTGCAGTTTTTTGAGGGCAGCGTCGAAGATATTACGGAACGGAAGAAGTATGAGGCTCAGCTGGAATACCAGGCCAACTTCGATGCATTGACGGGACTTGCCAACAGCCATCGGTTGCATAATCGCCTGCAGCAAGCAATCGCCTACGGGGATCGCTATGGTCATCAGGTCGCTGTCGCCTTCGTTGACTTGGACCAGTTCAAGTTTATCAATGACAGTCTCGGGCATAACGTCGGCAACCATTTGCTAAGAATCGTGGCAGAACGCTTGAAGTCCTGTTTGCGCGAGGGAGATACGGTTGCGAGGTTTGGGGGAGACGAATTCGTTCTCATAATAGATCGCTCGAGTGCGTTGGTAATTTCCCGGCTCATGCCCCAAATACTGGAGTCCATTTCCAGGCCGATCATAGTCGGCGGGCGCGAGCTGCATGTTACCTGCAGCATCGGCTGCAGCCTGTTCCCTGACGATGGCCGCGATGTCGATACCTTGCTCAAGCACGCCGATGCCGCCATGTACCGCGCCAAGGAACAGGGAAGGAATAACTTCCAGCCTTATACGCAGGAGCTGAACGAAAAGATCACTACCAGGCTATGCATTGAGTCGAATCTGCGCAAAGCCCTGAATCGAGATGAATTTTTCCTGGACTACCAGCCGCAGGTTGATTTGCGCACAGGGCGCATTGTCGGCATGGAGGCATTGATTCGATGGAGGCATGGGTCGTCAGGAATCGTTTCGCCTGTCCAGTTCATTCCCTTGGCCGAAGAGCTCGGTTTGATCGTGCCGATTGGAGAATGGGTGTTGCGTGCCGCCTGCGCACAAAACAAGGCATGGCAGGATGCCGGACTGCCGAAGGTGGGTGTTTCGGTCAACTTGTCTGCGCGTCAGTTCCGGCAGAAAGATCTTGCTGCCCTGATTGCGCAAGTATTGAATGAGACCGGACTGGAAGCGAAATATCTCAATCTTGAACTGACTGAAAGCATGGTGATGCACAACGTTGCGTCGGCGGTTGTCACCATGCACGAGCTCAAGGATATGGGTGTGAAACTTTCGATCGATGATTTCGGGACGGGGTACTCCAGTTTGAGCTGCCTGAAGCGGTTCCCGATCGATGTGCTGAAGATCGACCGGTCTTTTGTGGAGGACATCACGAGCGATCTCGATGATGCCCCGATTGCTCCCTCCATCATTACGCTTGCCCACAGCCTGAAGCTGAAGGTTATCGCGGAGGGAGTCGAAAGTGCCGATCAGCTCAACTATCTACTCAGACACCGGTGTGACGAGATCCAGGGGTTTTATTTCAGCCGGCCAGTCTCTGTGGATCGATGTGCGGATCTGATTCAGAACGGGACGTTGCTGATCGGGCACGACAAGACGTAGGACGAGAGATCAACGGCATAACTATAAGGAGGAAGACATACTCATGAAACGATTCAATTCGATCCGGAGGCATGCGGTATCCCTGCTGGGTTGCGGCATTTTCACCCTGTTCTCGGCCGGCGCGCAGGCAAAGATGTTCCAGGCCGAGGATTACACTGGATATCACGATGTCTCGGCGGGCAATCAGGGCGGCCATTACCGTAATGACGATGTCGATATCCAGGCGACCACCGACGCCGGCGGCGGCTATAACGTGGGGTGGATAGAAGCCAGCGAATCGCTGACGTATTCCCGGTTGGTCATCCCTTCGGACGGCCGCTATGACGTTCGTCTGCGCGTGGCCAGTCCATCCGGGGCGAAAGCTTCCGTCAACTTGAATTCAGGTGCCGTCCAGCTCGGCGAGTTCAGGATTCCGGCAACTGGAGGCTGGCAGAAATGGACGACCGTGTCCAAGACCGTCGATCTGAAGGAGGGCGCCTACAACCTCGGTGTTCTCGCGGTGACCGATGGCTGGAACTTCAACTGGATAGAAGTGAAACCGCACGAGGAAGAGGACGACGAAGCCAAGGCAACGGTCTATCAGCACTGCAAATACGATGGGCAGGCGACCTCGCTTGACGCCGGTTCTTACAAGCTGGGCGATTTGAAGGCGCTGGGAGTCAGGGAGAACGACATCTCATCGATACGCGTCGCACCCGGATACGAGGTGGTTCTTTATGAAAACGACAACTTCCGTGGCCGGTCCATCGTCATGAAGGGCAACAAGAGCTGCTTCGTCGGCAATGGTTTCAATGACGCCGTCTCTTCCCTGATCGTGCGCCGCGCCAGTTCCGATTCCCCGCCGAAGGATAGCCCGTCGGATGGTGACTCGGACGACACCGGCGATTGCGGTACCCCGTGGCGCTCCGCCAGGCTCACGAACTATGAATCCTATCCGGATCCGGGTAGCGAGGAATGCATCAAATACAACGGATGCAAATGGGCCGGGCAGTTCTACGGTGTGGACGGTGTCAAATCCAAATCCTGGGTGGCGTCACACAATATCATCGCCGTGCATGAGAAAGACTGGAAACGGTATGGCCTTAAGACGCTCAATCTGCGGCAAGGCTCCAAGCGCATCAAGGCAACCGTGTACGACTTGTGTGGTGATAAAGGTTGCGCTGGCTGCTGTACCCGGAACCTGGGTGGCGACGGGCACCTGATCGATATCGAAAAACACACCATGAAGCGCTTCGGTTCCGGCAGCGGTATTGTGGAGTTCCAGGTATGCGAATAGAGCGGCTAGGAGTATCCGGTGCATAATCTTCAAGCCCCGGCATCGCGCCGGGGCTTTTTCCAAGGAAGTGACATGAACCCTTGTGTTTCTCACTGCGTGTAAACCCCGGTGTGGGTCTTGCACTTCAACCTAGGCAAATGCACAAAAGTCTTTTGACAAAGTGAGAACACCTCATGTTTGCGGGCGGGCGACGACCAAATTGAGGCCGAATCTTTTTCCCCGTCATTCCCGTGAAGGCGGGAATCCAGCGACGTTAAAAGACACTGGATGGCCGCCCCTCGAAACTGCGGCCTTCGGCCTTGTTTTCCCGCCTTCGCGGGAATGACGATGTGCAGGTTTGTCAAAAAATTTTTGAGAACATGCTTAGGTTCATAACACCTCTAGACCCTGTTCTCACGGTAACCCTGTTCTTACTGTTCTCACGTCTTCCTTCGACAGTTTGATGTCCACTCCAGTGAGGTTGATTAAATGCGCTCGAGATCAATTACCTTGCGCTTCGCAGGACTTGCCGTAGTTGCAGCAGGAATATTTTTCTTCCAAACCCGCCCTTCAGACACAGTATCCGCTATTCAGGAAGCAGCGATTTCAAAGGACTATGAAACGCTTGAGGAATTCGTCGACTTTTTCACCTTGCGTACCTCCTTGAAGCAAACCCTTGAGACAAACATAAGCAACAGACTCGAGCTCCAATCTCATAATCTCAATAGTGAGCTAGGGACGATCTTTGGCAATACAAACATTTCTACAATCGTTGAACGTGCCGTTTCTCCAAAAGGACTAAATCTCGTTTTGACTGGCGCCGATCTGGAGACGATTTCCGCTCCGGGTTTTTATCCCGACGCGTCGCTCGAAAGATTCTTTTCCGATAAAGCGAATCATGAGACGGAGTGGAATTCTCTCTCTGAATACTCCATTACGGTTCGGCGTGACGGACAACGGACGGCGCGGCTTTTTCTGCAACGTGATGGCATATTCCATTGGAAGTTGGTTGGAATCGAATTGCTGTGACCGGGCATACATGCAAGTATATGGAGCCAAACTCTGAAGTCTCCCTTCAAACCGCAAGCGCAGAATGCGGATACCCGTTCCTCCGGTGCGATCAAGTATTCCGCGGCCGGATGGCAGCGTGGAGTTGACATATAGTCATATAATTACGGTCTTTGATGGTACCCGCTGTGCTGGCTTAGTTCGGGTTTCCCACGGCAGAAGGCTGCCCGGCATCGAATTTCCACTTCTGCTGCAACCTGTATCGCCTTGATCCGAAACCGGGAAAGTCTCCGAATACTGCTTCGGGTGGGGAAGGCGGAGCGCACTTCGATTCTTGATCTTTGTTAAGGATATTGCGCGGAGAACGCCGTTAAGATGGCCGTACCTGACCTAGCCGGTGTCCGGTAAAAAAAACCGTTATTGAGACGCTGTTGTCATAGTTGCATGTCCATGACCCGACGAACGCACCGATTTGCCGCCTGGCTCGCATGTCTTGCGATCCTGCTGGCAGCGCTCGCGCCGACGGTTTCCATCGCTTTGTCCTCCGCAGACTCGGACACCATGGGCGAGCATTGCGAGGTCATGGGAGCAATGCTGGCCAAGGCTCAAGGCGAGGACGTTTCCGGCGACTCGACTCCGGCCAGGGCGAATCTCGCATTCAAGTACTGTCCATTGTGCCAGGTCTTCGGTACGCAGACAGGTCTGCTTCCTTCCGAGCCGTTCGAGTTTTCTGTCGTTGGCCGCATGCAGCGGTTGGCCTTCGATTCGAGTTTTTCATCTCACGCACAGTCCGTCTGGACTGCAGGGCAGCCGCGCGGGCCGCCTGTCTTCTCCTGACTTCCCATTCCGTACTGATCCTTCGTGCGCTTCAGTCCTTTGTGTCTGAAGGTACAGTGGCGCGCGCCTGATTGCGGCGTTGTGCCCGCAAGGACCGGCCACTGAAAGTATCGTGCTGCCGCCCCGCAAAGCCGGGCTGGCGATGTCCTGCCATCCCGGTGCGCATGGCACATGGGCGCGGCACGTCAAGAGAAGAAGATGAATCGACAAACTCAAATTCCAAGTTGCAGCCTGCTTGCCGTACTGCTGGCACAGCTATGCGCCAGTGCAACGCATGCGCAGGGCGTTGCCACCGACAAGGTGCTGGAAGCCGTGACCGTGACCGGCACCCGCTCGCCGCTCGATCCCAACCTGCCGACGACCACCGAAAGCAAGACCGCTGAGCAACTGCGCGAACAGAATTTCGTCAATGTGGAGGACGCGCTCAAGTACCTGCCTAGCATGACCATCCGCAAGCGCTACATCGGCGACCGCAACTCGCTGATTGGCGGCCGTTCGTCGAGCGAGTTGCAGGCACCGCGCGCGGTGGTGTATGCGGATGGCTACCTGCTGTCGCAATTCCTCGGCCAGTTCAACGCGCCGCGCTGGAACGTAGTGGCGCCGGAGGAAATCGCGCGTACCGATGTGCTGTACGGCCCGTACTCCGCGCTGTATCCCGGCAATTCCATCGGCACCACCGTGGTGATGACGACCCGGCAACCGCAGAAATTCGAAGGCTCGGCGCGTGTCCAGTACTTCTCGCAGGACTTCGAGGATGACGGTTTCAGCGATACCTTCACCGGCAATCAGCAAAGCATCTGGCTTGGCGACAAGGTCGGTGCATGGTCGTACAGCATCGGCGCGAACCGTCTGGAGAGCCGGGGGCAGCCGATGCAATACCTGACGCTGCAGACGCCGTTTACCGGTGCCGGTTCGGCAACACCGGTGACGGGAGCCGTACCCGGGCTGGATCCGAACGGCCGGCCGTGGTTCCTCGCCGGGCCAAACGGCACGGCGATCGAACGCAATCAGCAGGAACAGTACAAGTTCAAGCTGGGCTATGACTTCACGCCCGGCCTCTACGGCGAGGCGCTCTATACCCACTGGCGCAGCGTCGGCAAGCGTACTGGCGCCAGCCTGCTGCGCGATGCCGCCGGCAATCCGGTGTACTCGGGCATCGTGTCGATCGATGGCGTGCGCTTCAGCGTTCCGACCACCGCGTTCTCGCCGCAGAACGTGGAAGAAGTCCACGGCATGCTCGGACTGCAGCTGAAGACCAAGAACAAGACCGGCTGGAATGCTTCCGCCGTTGCAACCATCTACGATATTTCCACTGATCTGACGCGCTCGGCGACGACCGCGCCGCTGGAGGCCATGTGGGGGGGGGCGGGCACCTATGCCGACAACGGCGGTACCGGCTGGAAGACGCTGGACCTGCAAAGTACCTACACGCCGTCCAGGGGCGAGGCGCATGCACTGGCCTTCGGTTACCACTCCAACCAGTACACATTGGAAAACCGTGCGTTCAACACGCCTAACTGGATCAGCGCTGGCCCGACCACGCCGGTTTCCTTCTTTAATGGCAAGACCGGCCTGCAGGCATTGTTCGCGCAGGACACCTGGAAACTGTCTCCGCAATGGATGACCACCCTCGGCCTGCGCTATGAGGAGTGGGAGGCAACCGACGGCCGCCGCAGCACAGCGACATCCTCGGTGGCCTATGCGGACCGTACCGACTCGGCATGGTCGCCGAAGGCGTCGGTGTCCTTCTTGCCCGGCGACGACTGGCTGCTCAAGGCATCGGTCGGCAAGGGTGTGCGCTTTCCCACCGTGTCGGAACTGTTCCAGGGTTCGGTCGTCGGCAGCAACATCGTCAACAACAATCCGGACCTGAAACCGGAACGTTCGCTGGCGAAGGAGTTCACCGTCGAACGCGACTTTGCCTTCGACATGACGACCGGCACGCTGCGCACTTCGGTGTTCGAGGACGACATCCGCGACACCATCCTGTCGCAAACCAATGTGACGGTGGTGCCGAACGTGACCAACATCCAGAACATCGACCGTGTCCGCACCCGCGGCATCGAATTCTCCGTGACGGCCAATGACCTCGGTATCAAGGGCTTCGACCTGACCGGCAACCTGGCCTACACGCGTTCGAAGATCCTGGAAAACGCCAACAACCCCGCCACCATCGGCAAGAACTGGATACGCATTCCGCGCGTGCGCATGAACCTGATCGGTGCTTACCGGCCGAATGAAAAGTGGATGACCAGCCTGGCAGTGCGCCATTCCGGCCGCAAGTACGTCAACCTCGACAACAGCGATGTCAATCCGGATACCTTCGGCGGCGCATCGACCTTCACCGTGTGGGACGCAAAGGCGACCTACCGCGTGGCGAAGAACCTCGAGGCGTCCCTCGGCATCGACAACCTGACCGACGAGCGGTACTACGTGTTCCACCCGTACCCGGCCCGTACATTCTTTGGAGAGCTCCGTGCGACTTTCTGAATACTTTGCTGAAATCGCCATTTCCCTCGGTATGCTGCTCGTCACCTCGCTGGCGGTTGCGGCACAGGAGGGCGGCCACAAGCATGCGCGTCCCGAACTCGGCACCTCGGCCGCCTTCGATTCGAAGGGAAGGCTGTGGATCACCGGCAAGGAAACAGTGGATGGCGGCGCCTACGTGACCTTGCAGGTATCCGAGAATCTGGGCAAGACCTGGTCCGTGCCCAAGCGCGTGCAGCAAACCCCGGAGCCGCTGGCGGCCGACGGCGAAGCCCGGCCCAAGCTCGCCTTCGGCACGCGCGACGAGATCTACATTACCTATACCAAGCCGCTCTCCAAGCCTTACACCGGTGACGTGCGCTTCGTGCGTTCCACCGACGGCGGAAAAACCTTTTCCGAGCCGGTCACCGTGCATGCGAACCGCGACGTGATCACGCATCGTTTCGACTCGATCTCGGTCGACAAAGGCGGACGGATCTACGTCACCTGGATCGACAAGCGCGACATGGAAGCGGCGAATGCGCGCGGTGAAAAGTATGCGGGGGCGGCGGTGTACTACGCCGTGTCCGATGACGCCGGCAAGAGCTTCCGCGGCGACTACAAGATCGCAGACCACTCCTGCGAATGCTGCCGCATCGCGCTGGCGCCGAGCCCGCAGGGAGGCACGATCGCATTGTGGCGTCATGTGTTCAATGGCGACACGCGCGACCATGCGCTGGCCGAACTCCATGCCGACGGCAAGGCACCGGCGGTGCAGCGCGCCACCTTCGACGAATGGAAAATCAATGCCTGCCCACATCACGGCCCGTCGGTGGCATTCACGCCCGATGGACGGCGTCACCAGGTCTGGTTCAACGTCAAGCAAGGCGAGGGTGGCGTCTTCTATGCATCCGCCGGGCCGGATGGCACACTCGGCCAGCCGCAGCGCCTCGGTTCGGAACAGGCGGCGCATGCGGACCTCGCAACCGAGGGAAACCGCGTGGCGATCGCATGGAAGCAGTTCGACGGCAAGTCAACCGCAGTGATGATGCGACTGTCCGACGATGGCGGCCGTACCTGGCGCGAGGCGGAAGTGGCGCGCACAAAGGGTAGTTCCGACCAGCCGCGCGTCACCGCAGGCAAGCCCGGGATCGTGCTGGTCTGGCGCACGCAGGGCGAAGGCGTGCAGACCGTGCTATTGAAATAAGGAGCCGATGATGAAATCCAGACTCAAGCTGTTGGCCGCATGGGCAATGCTCACGCTGGCCGTCTCGCTGACCCATGCTGGGCAAGGCATGCGTGAATTCACGACAGACAGTCTGCAGCGCCTCGTCGCCGAGCAGAAGGGCAAGCCTTTCGTGCTGGTGGTATGGTCGCTCGACTGCTCGTTCTGCCAGACCAGCATGGACACTCTGGTCTCGGAACAGCGCCGCCGAAAGGATCTGCGCATCGTCACCCTTTCCACCGATCCGATTGGTGACAGCGAGGCGATGGCGGCATCCGTGAAAAGGCTGCAGGTGCTTGGCCTCACCCGCGACGCGTGGGCGTTCGGCGACGCGCCGCCGGAGCATCTGCGTTACGCATTGGATCCCAAATGGCATGGCGAAAAGCCGCGCAGCTACTGGTTCAACGCGAAGGGCGAAAAGACTGCGTATTCCGGCGTGATCACGCCGGCGCTGATCGGCAAGTTCATGCCGGAGCGTTGAGCCAGGAAACATCATGCGCCCCTTGCACGAAACCAACCTCTTCCTGAAACGCCATGCGCCGGCGCTGGCGGTAGCGTTGGTCTTGCACATCGCTGCCGCGGCAGCCATCCACGCAGGCATGCAGGACGTGCAGCAGCCAAACCGGACCGAAGCGCGCAAGGTAGTCGCGGAACTGATTACCTTGCCGCCGCGGCGCATCGAACAGCCGCAGCAGGTTCCGCCGCCGATACCGAAGCAGGCGGTGGCCGCGCCGGCCAAAGTCCAGCCAAAGACTGCGCCACGTCCGGTTGCACCAGGCGTGCAAGCACCGGCGCCGACGCCGAGCGCAGCTCCAGCGGCTGAGGCCAACACGGCGAAGCAGCCGTCCGCGGCGCAAGCTGCCCAGCAGCCTGCCACATCGCCGGTGCAAGCCGCGCCGGTCGCTGCAGCAGCGCCGGCAGCGGTCACTGCCCCGCGTTTCGATGCCGCCTACCTGAACAACCCGAAGCCCGCCTATCCGCTTGCCGCCCGCAAGCTGGGCGAGGAGGGCACCGTGCTGCTGCACGTACGGGTATCGGCCGAGGGATTGCCAGCCAGGATCGAGGTCCGCACCAGTAGCGGATCGGACCGTCTCGACGACGCCGCGCGCAATGCGGTCGCGCAATGGCGCTTCGTGCCGGCGAAGCAGGGCGAGGAACCGGTGGCGGCGTGGGTGCTGGTGCCGCTGGTATTCAAGATGAATGGATAACGAGCAAGGAACCATCATGAACAATTTCAGCATTGCACACGTATGGATCGAAGGCGACTTCGTGTCGCGAACGGTGGCGGTGATCCTGGTCGCCATGTCGCTGCTGTCGTGGACCATCATCGTGGCCAAGTTGTGGCAACAGGCGGCACTGCGGCGCATGGCCGAGACCGGCGTAAAGGGCTTCTGGCGGAGCCATTCCCTGGTCGACGGCATGAGCTTGCTGGGGACGGATCGCGAAGCGAATCCCTTCCGCGCGTTGGCCGAAGATGGTGTGAGCGCTGCCCAGCACCATGCGCAGAACCGCAATGAACTGCAGGGCGCGCTCAATCCTTCGGAGTGGCTGATGAGCACCTTGCGCGGCACGCTTGAAGAAATCGGAAGCCGTCTGCAGCGCGGCCTGCCGGTACTCGCCAGCGTTGGCAGCACCGCGCCCTTCATCGGCCTGTTCGGCACGGTATGGGGGATCTACCACGCGCTGGCCGGCATCAGCGCGGCGGGACAGGCAAGTATCGACAAGGTCGCCGGTCCGGTGGGCGAGGCGCTGATCATGACCGCGCTGGGACTGGCGGTCGCGATTCCCGCAGTGCTCGGCTATAACGCGCTCCTGCGCGGCAACCGCGCCTTCCAGGTCAAACTCAACCGCTTCACCCAGGACCTGCATGCCTACCTGCTGACGGGCACGCGCGTCGGTCAGCAGACCTCGCCGCCGAAACTGGCAGTGACAGGAGGCTGACGTGGCGATGTCCGGATTCGATGGCAATGACGAGGTGATGTCCGAGATCAACATGACGCCTTTCGTCGACGTGATGCTGGTGCTGCTGATTATTTTCATGGTGACCATCCCGGTCATCAACCACTCGGTAACGGTCGACTTGCCGCACGCCAGCACCAGCGCGCAGAAGGAGACGGCAAAGAGCATCAATGTCTCGATCGACGGTACCGGCAGGATTTTCTGGGAAAGCCAGCAGGTGGACGAAGCCGTATTCCGTGCGCGCCTGGCTGAAGCGGCGCGGCAGGCCACCAAGCCGGAACTGCACCTGCGCGCCGACCGCAAGACGCCGTACGAGCAGGCGGCACGCGTGATGGCCGCGAGCCAGCAGGCGGGCATTGCCCGCATCGGTTTCATCACCGAACCGGATGCGTGAGGAGATGGGCATGCCCTGGATGAAAATTTTGCCGTGATTACCGCACTGCTGACCGTGACAGTGCCCGCCCGAGCGTTCGCCGGACTGGTCATGACTTAGGGACCCGCGTTTCGCGGGGCACGCCGAGTGGAATGGCGGGGAAAAGACATGTGAGCGGTTAGATCATAAGCCCGCATGCGACCGAGAGCAGGCTCGCAATTCTGTCAAAAGACGTTTGCGGACCTGCTCAGATCGATTGCCGAGAGAATCAATCGATCTCTCGTAATGTCCTGATCCGCCAATATACGCAAAAGGCCAAAATTGCCAGTGCCATTGAAGCCATGCCGCCGACAATGCCGTTAAAGATACTGCCTTCGAAAGTCATCGCCGGCCGCGTCGTCAACCCAAAAACACTGCCAACTAATCCGGCTGCCAATAAAATCACAATGACCAATGTTTGCTGCATTTGATGCAAACGATTTTTTCTTGTGAAAGCTCGAGGAGTCCGGTGCATCCAGCGAACCAGGCAGATAGCCAGGACGACTAAACCGAGCACGCTACTGAGATGTTGCAAGACTTTGTAGAGCGGCATCTTCAAATCGCCCATGAGGGCGATCGGTGTACGAAGAATCTCGAAATTCTTTACGACAAGCGTATTCCCATGCGTGAAAGCATCCCATCCGACGTGCGTGCCTGCTCCAATTGCAAACGAACTGGCAATGACAAGAATGGCGGATACGCTTCGGGGAATCCATTCGGCTACGGGATTCATTCTTGTCGCGATTGCATCAGGCATGAGCGCAAGCAGTGGTTGCCTCAAGATCAGGTGATAGACAATATAGACGACCATGCTGGCAGGAACACAGAACAGGAAGATTCCCGCCAGGCTGTGGCTGAAGGCGCCGTTGGTGCCAAGATGGAAAAAATAGACGAAGTCTGGAGAGACACTGCCAATCACGAGCGCAGAAAGCGATGTGGATCGTGTAGCGTATCGTCGAAAAGGAATGATTGCTGCGGGGTGGGAGAGAGTGAACGGCATTATTGGATATTCCAAATCAGTGCATGCGGCGGAAGGCGCTTCGCTTTTCCGCCCTACAGTCCTAGCTTGCGTGGACGAATACCGCGAAACTTCGAATAGACAAAAATACGATAACGACTAGAAGGATCAAGACGAGTAGGCCCGTTACGATTTCGCCGCCATATCCGAGCTTGATCTTCGTTCCGAACACTCTGTTCATTACTTTAATGACGAAGCTGCCAAGTAAGGACAACAGCAAATCAAAAATTTCCATACTTTCGTAGCGCCTAGTTTGTCGGTTTAACGTTTTAGATCAGCGACGGCCCGTCAGGGCCGCCTGCTGCAGCGGATTGTCAGACTCGGCGCAACTGCTGAATTCGTATCAGGTTGCCGGCCGGATCACGAACCGCGCAATCGCGAACGCCATAAGGCTGCTCCGTTGGCTCCTGGACGATTTCTGCATCACGGGCCTGCAAGCGCTCGAAAGTGCCATCAAGATCATTGGTGGCAAAAAGAATCATGGCGTAGGTTCCCTTGGCCATCATTTCCATAATTGTGCGACGCTCTTCGTCGGTAATACCCGGTGCAGCGCCTGGAGGGGCGAGGACGATAGATGTACCGGGTTGGCCCGCTGGACCGACCGTAATCCAGCGCATTGCCCCATAAGCCACATCATTGCGCACCTCAAACCCCAGGGTGTCGCGGTAGAAAGCGAGCGATGCTTCCGGGTCGCTATGCGGAAGGAATGTTGAGTGAATCGAAATATCCATAGTGGTAGCCTCACGATTGTTATAAGGAGGCATCAGAATAGCTGTGCTTTTCGGCTGGCGCTTCTTGATTCCTGATCGGTCTCGTCACTTGTTTGGCTACGCATGCTGGGATCCCCGCGGTGGCGTGTGCGGACTGGTTGCGGTAGACCGTGGGCGGTACACCAACTAGTTCAGTAAAGCGGGTGCTGAAAGTACCCAGAGATGTACAGCCAACCTCGAAACACACCTCCGTGACGCTTAGGTCGCCCCGACGCAGCAGTGCCATTGCCCGTTCAATTCTGCGCGTCATCAAATATGAGTAGGGTGACTCGCCGTATGCCAATCGAAACTGACGGCTTAGATGTCCTGCCGACATATGCACGCCTTTGGCAAGCTCTTCAACATTGAGCGGCTGTGCGTAATCCCGGTCAATTCGATCGCGAACGTGACGCAACCTCACTAGATCACGTAGACGCTGTGATGTAACAGATCCTTGTACCATGGAAATGCTCTCTGGCTTTGAACTGTCAAGATCCTAACGCTAAATCAAGCTGAGCCGCGAAGCGCCTTCGGCTCGGGTGACTTGTTAGCTTCGTTACCTCGCATTTGCCGGGAAACACCTTGCAAGCTTAACCGAGGTGATAGTACCCGACGAGTCCGGGAGTGAACGTTACCTTGTCGCTTCCGACTGATTGGAGAATGCCGTTACGAACGGATTCACTCGGGCTTCCGTACACCTCCATGCTTTTAACGACGCAGTACTTCATGACCTCAGTGATATGGGGATCGGATACTTCCCAGTGACGGAGAATAGCTTCAGAATCCGCATAGAGTTGGAAGCTGTAGCAAAGGGACTTTTCATGATCAATGAATACTTGCACCATTAGCTGAGGGGCATTTTTCTCGGCAAACAAGACAGCATTTCGTATAGCCTGTTCAAATTCATCCGCATGCTCGCGGTCGTACGCCATAGTGTTACGGAGCAGGATAGCTCCTTCGGGTTGTTCTGTTTCCATGGCGAAGATTCTCCATTGCTCATTGTTGAAACGGCTGGTGTACTCGACACCTAACGTTTAAGCGGATCGGCGGAGCAAGCCGTCCATGTCCAGCGACAAGTTAAGTACTGTCATTTTTATCGACACCCATCATTTCCCGCCCAAGAACAGGAATTGGAGCCAACAAAGACAGGCCGATTTTCAAATAAACGTGCTCACCAGATCTCCAGAGCCTCCAAATCAGCTATACCGCGACCATTTCGGACATCACTACGACTACGACACGACCTGAAATCCCATCCACAGTCTGTGCCTCTTTAACGCCAAGATGACCGGCACGCCTGCGTGACGGTGCCGATCGACGTGTTAAAAGTTGTCAAGGTGTCCCAAGTATTGCCGCCAATACGCATCCTAATGCTCCCAGCAAAAATAACCACTTTACCTGCGCGGCATTTCCAAACCCGTGTACCTTGGCCCACTCTTTCAGTCGATTTCTTTCATGCAGGGGGCGCCCGCGCATTTGTTCATCAACTCCAATCTCGAGATCTTTTCCTTCTGAATCGAGCCTCTTAGCGTCATAAGCAAGATAGGCAAAAATACCCGCGAGAATAAACAACACTGCCTTAGTCATGTCTTTTAACGACCCAGTTCACCAGCGCGTGGCGCCTGTGTGCAACGTCGAGTTATGCAATTTATTTTCATTAAATTTTTCTAAGCAAAGGTGGTTCACCTGCGATTACATTGAGGCGACCGTTAGCGGTAATAATGAACCACTCGCGATACCAGCCAACAGCAGCGGTTGTATCAAGCATTCCCGCAGTTTGTCGCTCTTGTTCCATCCATCCACCCGCTGCAATTTCAAAAATCGAGTGCTTTCTTGGCGAAAGCTCATCGCTACGCCAATATCGAAGCAAATCCCCTTCATCAAGATAGCGAAAACCTCTTGGACTCGAAAAAAATACTTCCAAATAAGTGTAGCTATCATCGTCCATGAGTCTACCAATCACCACTCGAAGTCCGGATGGCCCCAGAGAAAGCTCGGCAATGTCATCGAGCTTTCCCTCTGTTTCGCTACCCTCAATAGGCAAAGCTTTAATCTGCATAACTAGTGTCCTGTTCCGTTAATTCGTGAGCAAAGTCGCTGGAGTTTTTCGAGAATGGAATCAGCGGTCGCGGTCCATTGGAACGGTTTGCAATTCTGATTATAGGAGGTGACGAAATGATCGATTTTT
>Ga0196972_1000288_pt1 | contig 32774 bp, 26 predicted proteins | sample S1v_2013CmetaG_FD_148618 | JGI IMG/M metagenome (GOLD analysis project Ga0196972, IMG submission 148618) | Soil microbial communities from Anza Borrego desert, Southern California, United States - S1+v_20-13C | ecosystem: Environmental > Terrestrial > Soil > Desert | place: USA: California...
TCTGCCCAAAAAAGTGATTACTTTTACTCATAGTAGATTAGTTGTGGTAAACTGAAGCTACTACGAAAAGGCCCAATCTGAATAGAAAGGGCCTTTCTTATAAAAAATTATTCCGGACAGTAATGATTGGGAATTAGGAATTTGGGGATTGGTAAAAAATTTACGAAACCAAGTTCTGAAAAGTGGAGGAAGCCTGGCTCATTTAGCAACCCGCAAATCCCCAATTCCATATTCCAAATTCCCAATCCCAAGTTCCCTAACGCACCTGTGGCATATTTTCCCCAACAGCCTTCCACCTGCGACGTATGGCGAAGGAGTTGAAATTAAAAACTCATTAGAACTTGATGTATTATCACGATGGAAACCCTGATCATGGCATGAAAAGGCTACAAGAGAAGGCTTGGCCTGGTTAAATTACAGCCAATCATCATAGAAACGGTTGTTAGCCATGAGTTTGCAAACTTATTGGTATTAAAGTTGAACCTATGCGGGGATGTCTACCATTTCATTTAACCGAATAAAAAGTGGGAAGGAGTAGTGATGGAAACTAAAATTTGGCAGCGAACCAACATCCAGGCTTTCTGGGGTGACGTTGCTGCATCCGAGCACCTAGTGCAGATATATGAAAATGATCGTGTCTTTATAGATTCTCTCGAAGGATTTGCAGGGACCGGTTTGCTAGCGGGAAACAGTGTAATTCTGGTGGCCCGCAGTTCAGTGCTTCATGCACTTGATCACAGGTTGAGAATGCATGATTTCAACCTTGAAAAAATGATCCTCGCCGGGCAATACATTCCCGTGGATGCCCATAATTCCCTCGCCAGCTTTATGAGAAATGGCATGCCGGATGAAAAGAAATTCAACCGCTTTTGTAATGAATTACTTTCGCGCGCAAAAAATCACAGCTCCCACATCAGGGTGTTTGGAGAAATGGTAGCCATACTGTTAGAAGAAGGAAACTTTGCGGGTACCCTTGCGCTTGAAAATTTATGGAACAAAGTCTGTTCAAGGGAAGTGCTCTGTCTTTTCTGCGCCTATCCGCAATCCTCCCTTCATGAGCATGACCATAGCCACGGCACGCATATCTGCAACTCACATACCAAGGTTATAGGGGGGTGGGCAAAACCGTCTACGGAAATTTTTTACCGCGACTCTGCTTAGAACGTTTTCCGTTTTCCGTTGGGTTACCCTAAGGTTTGGTATTGCCCTTCTTCGTTTTCCAATTTCCACCCGGTTACTTTAGATTTGGATTACCCACCTTTGTGATAATGAAGGTAAGCTTGAAGTTCGGGTTCTGAACGGAAAACGGAAAACGCTTTCTGCCCCAGGAGGAAAAACGTAAGCAATCGCTATGTTATAAAGTTTCCAGCCGTTTTATTTCCTTTGGCTGCTGCCTGATAATTTCATTCGCAATTATCTTTGTTTGATTTGCTTTGGCTGATGTAAGATAAAGCTTTGCCATTTGAATACCTTCCTTATGATGGCTGATCATCATAGCGGCAAAGTCATTATCCACGTTTCCAGATGGAGTGATTGATCTCGAACCGGAGGTATCCATCATTTGCATGGCTTGCGTTGCAAAACCTGATTTCTTTTTTGCCGCATTTGAATCTGGCTTGTTCTTTACGAGGAATGAATCCAGTTCCGCGATCTGCTTTTTCGATGTACTATCAATATGCCTTGCTATGGCAACAAGAGAAGTATCAGTACCATTGTTTATTTGCACCTGTGCCATGTCAACGGCTCCCTGGTGATGCACCATCATCATCATGGCAAAATCATTATCAGGGTCACCAGTGGGCGTCATACTTTTCATCTGGCTCATCATTTTATCTATTGATTCCTTCAACTGCGCTGATGAGTTTCTATTCATCGCCGTATCTTCTCCCACAGCCATTGCGCTCCCTGTGTCAGTGGTTCTTTCCTCTGAGCTGGCTGATTCTGTGCGGTCATTACATGCCCAAACCATTAAACACACTGCCAGGCCTGCTATTAAATTTTTCATGGTTATAATTTTAGAAACCGGGAACATAATTCGGGCCAAATAAAACGTATGGTGGAAAATGATTTTCGCACAAAAATGAATTTATAAACGCCGGGGCATGATTTTTTCAGCTGTAACACTGCTCTTCAATTTTACTAACGTCCCTAATTGTGCTACAAATGAAAACTATTGTAAGGGCCGCCATAGGAATTTCTATTGCAATGATGTTGATCTCCTGCACCACCGCCTACCAGTTGACCAATTTTTCAGTATCTGATGTAAAAATGAACCTTGCTGACTGGCCTTCGCGACCAAAGGATATGGCATACGTTCTCATGCATAAGTATGGTCAACCTGATGAAATGACAGAGACAATGATCGTTTGGAAAACTAATGGCAAGTGGAAGAGTACCATCCTCCATAAAGATGAATTTCCTCACGACTTTCCAGTATCGCATACTGATTTTTTAAAGCAATCAATAAATTATAAAGTGCCTGCTGACCGCCTGAATGACCTGGCACAATTTGATGGCAGCATCATTGTTGACAGAACGAGGGGAACCATTTCTGCCACCTGCGATAAGGAAGAAATGAACTTTCTCACGGTAAACCTGGCCAATGATATTGTGTTAGGAAGGCGCACGGTAGATCAGGCCCGCCAATACCTGGCATCAGCCGTAAAGAAATTTCACGCGGGCGAAAGCGATCCTTACCTGCAGGGAATTCAATTTGTGGTGGGGAATGGAACGGAGTTTAGGGATTTGGCTTTTGAATTAGACAATCAGACTATTAGTCAATGAGTCAATTAGTCAGGTAGAGCTTCCTGAGATTGGGCGCGCCTCATTGACTAATTAACCCCTGCTTTCTCCCACCCCCTCTCAATCGCCTCCATCCTATCCATTCGCGCCGGATGGGTTTTGGAAGCAGTGACACTTGCGATGTAGTTCATCACATCCTGTGATTCCTGAAGTGTTGCACCCAGTTTGTGCAGTATGAACCCGGCAAATTCATCCGCTTCCAGTTCGAGGTGAGGCTTGCTGCCTGACCTGCTCAAGGTGTGTCCATTGAGATGATGCCCAATTTCGTGGGCAAAAAGTGCAACGGCAGCCCACTTGTTTTGCGAAATGGCATTGATATCAGAAATGAATTCGGGATTATAAATGATCAGTCTTTTTTTGCGGGAAATAGAAGCCTCCACGTTACGAACCTTTCCCTGCCTGACTTCGAAATTTGCTGAGAGGCCGGAAACGTCTAATATTTTTGTAACCATGTCAGGCGGAGGAAGAAAAGTTACTTCATCTGCTACTCCTGCAGAAAACTGGTTTGAATTGTCCACGGTAGCGTCCTGCGCTATGGTAAATAGCCACATGAAGGTGGATAGAAGAAGAACGATGGTTCGCTTCATAATGATAATTGGATTATACGTAAAAATAGAAAATAGTTTTTTACAAATAGGTTAAAGCCTCCGCAACATTGATTGTAATCAACCACGCAGGAACGCTTTCCCTTAAAATTGGGGATAAATTTGCAACACCTGGGTGCTCTTATTCTTTCAACACATTCTCAAACAGCTTGAATATCCTCTTGTATTCATCCGTCCAGCTGCTTGGTTCAACGAAGCCATGGTCCTCCATGGGATATACGGCGAGTTCCCAATTATCCTTTCCTAATTCAATCAGGCGTTGTGATAGCTCAACAATATCCTGGAAGTGCACATTCTCGTCAACCATGCCATGCAGCATTAGCAAGTGTCCTTTCAATCCTTCTGCGAAGTACAACGGCGAACTGCGGCGGTAGGCGATACTATCCGTGTAAGGTTCATTTAAAATATTAGATGTATATCCATGATTATAGTTTGACCAGTCAGTAACTGACCGCAATGCTGCGCCGGCTTTGAATATATCGGGCTCTGTGAACAAACCCATCAGCGTGATGAAACCTCCATAGGAACCGCCATAGATGCCAACATTGGCCGGATTGACACCATGATTCTTTACCAGCCATTTCACGCCGTCCACATGATCACTTAAGTCTTTTCCTCCCATGTGGCGGTAGATGCCAGTCCTCCAATCCCTGCCATACCCGGCGCTTCCCCGATAATCAATATCCAGTACGTAATATCCATTATCAGCAAGCATGTTATTGAACATATATTCTCTTGAATAGCTGCTCCACCATTTGTGGGCGTTTTGCAGGTAACCTGCTCCATGTACAAAGATCACGGCCGGCCTGGATGAATGAGGCTTCTGCGGCTTGTATAACCTTGCATGTACTATGGCGCCGTCGCGTGCCGTAAACCGGATAATTTCAGGGTCGCGCCAGGCGTATGACTTAAATTCATCGCTCATCGCCCGGGTTGTAATTTGCTCCCATTTCGCGCCGGCTTTATTTTCCTGAATAAACAACTCCCAGGGTTGATTGGCATATGAATAGCGTATGGCCAGCGTCTTTTCATCTGGAGAAACGGAAACCTGGTGTGCACCAGGCGCAGTTGTAATCCTGGTTTTTCTCCCATCAGCTATATTCAGGTGGTAAAAATGTTGCTCACCGGGGTGAACTTCATTAGTAATAATGAAAAACTGTTTTTTTGAACGTGCTAACTGCGCCTGAAGCACTTCAAAATTGCCTGAGGTCAGGGCTCTTTTTATTCCTGAGGTTACGTTTACAATGTACAAATGCGAATATCCTGTTTCTTCTGACTGGTACCAGAAATTTTCATTATCAATCCAGCCCCTGCGGCTAAAAGAGATTCCGGGTCCGGCTATCCAAGCCTCATCGCGTTGCCGGTCGAGAAGGCTTGATTTGCCAGGAACGGGGTTGAATAAAATGAGCCATCTGTCTTTATTGTCCTCCGAACGAACATCCAATACGGCTTGTTCACCGGATGGTGACCAATCCACAAAGGTCACATTCACATTCCGGTTGGCGTTTCTTTTCTTTCGTTCTTCCAGCTTTTCCGGATAGTCAGCAAGATAATCGGGAAGATCTTTTATGCCCGGAATGGAATCAGTCTTGAAGTTGATGATGGTATCAAGTTCACGATCGTAAACGTAAAATTCGGAAGTACCCTGCAAACTGCCCACCTTGGTGCGCGATGGAATATCAGTGGTAAAGCCGCTTTCAGTCACATAAGCGGGAACAATTGTAGTTTTATTTCCCGTTGCCGGTTTAAATAACCGGTAACTGATGAATCGCCCATTGCTACTTATATCCAGTGCCTGGAGTGAACGATCCTGTATGGGAATGCTGCGTAGTTCTTTAGTGCGTGTATTTTTATTGTATTCTTCAGCTGCTTCCCGCCGTTCCTTTCTTTCTCTCAGGATGCCGAAGTATTGCAATTGATCGTTTCTCAACCATTGTTCCTGGGCAGTTAATGATGAACCTTCTCCTCTCGATGTTCGTTCTCCACCTGGAGAGCCGGCTCTTACATTGGTTAACTGTGTCAATTCTCCCGTCTCAATATCCCAGGCATATAGATTTGAGTTCCTGTTATAAACAATTTTTTTCTCGTTAAATGAAAACTTAGGATTCGATTCGAATTCTGTTGTGTTGGTGATCCTTCGGGTTTTAGCTGGTTTTATTTGTACATAAAAAACATCGCCATCTTTTCCATACACATAGGCTGTACGAGCATTATTGTAAACCACATTGCCTGTTGAAAGGATCGATTTCTTTTCCTCAACCGAAGCCTTCACAGGTACTTTGTTTTTTAATGAGGCGTAGTAGATGGAATCAGCGTTTGCTTTTTCAGGGTTCCATTGAAAATAAAGCATACTGCCATCATGGCTCCAGAAAGGGTTGGAAGGAGAGGTGCCGATCCATTGCTGGTCGCGCATGATCTTTTCCACTGATAATTTTTCAAGTTTCTGGGAAAATGCAAATTGATAGCAAATAAGCAACAAGATGCAGGCTGGAATCCGGTACATTTCAATTTTTTTAATTGATGAATATAGATAGAGACGAAGCATGCTTCGCGTGTACATGCATGCCGTTAAATCAAAATCTCTCCCACGTGTTTCTGGATATTTTCCGATAATCTTTCCGTGGGCACGTCATTGGCGTCGCCACCAAATGGATCTTCAATTTCTTCGGCTATGAGTTCGAGGCTGGCAAGAACGTAAAACACGAAAGCAACTACCGGTATTACAAAATAACCGAGATCGAAAACATAACCAAAAGGAAGCGTCATCACATATACGAAAATGAATTTTTTGATAAACACGCTATAGGAAAATGGTATAGGTGTGTTTTTGATTCGCTCGCAGGCGCCGCCAATATCAGTAAATGACTTAAGCTCCAGGTTGAGGAATAATAACTGCTCGCCGGTAATGATTCCCTCTTTGTGCAGTTTGTTCACCTGTTGCATCATTAAAAGCGCCACCTGGTTAGGGGTGTGTTTTTCAGCATCAATCGTATTGAAAAATTTCTGTCCCTCTTCATCATCGAAGAGGGCGATTCGTGTCTTTTCGAGTCGCAAGTGCTTATGCAGCGCGAAAGCGTAAGCGGGGATTGTTTTACTGAAGAAATGATGGTGGGTTCTGTCTGCGGCAGGAAGTATCGCAGCCAGCTTGATCGCCAGGTTGCGGCTATTATTTACCAGTTGTCCCCACAGCTTTCTGCCTTCCCACCAGCGGTCATACGCGGTATTTGTTCTAAAAACGAGCAGCATTGAAATGGCGAACCCGAGAAGGGTATGCATGACGGGCAGTTTGCGTATATAACTATTTGAACCCAGGTTCCAGTATTCCAATTCCAGGTACGCGATGATCCCTGAATAGATGCAAATGCCGATAAGAAGAGGACCCAGTTTATTGACCGTATCTGCCTTGTGGATCCTGAATATGAAAGTGAACCAATCTTTGGGGTTGTAAGAAACCATTCATTGTCCTTTCGCCAAAAATAATGGTCTTCAGGTAATAACGGTTCTTTGTTTTCTCCTGTAGAGAAGTTTATCGATAGCAACAAAAAAATAGCTGGTGATCACGAAGGCCAGCAACAACCACCCGGAATTTTGTAGCACCGCACGGTAACCAATTTCTTCTACATGCATAAAAGGGTAGGGGTAAAAACCGTCAACAGAGCCCCGCATGAGGATGAAGAGCAGGTAAAGCACGGGAAACAATAACCAGGAAATAGGGTGCATGGTATTCAGCTTGCCTTTCAACACAAAGAATAACCAGTATACCAGGAACAGAAGCGGAATTACATCATGCAATAATTCGTCGATCCAAAATTGCAGACCGGTAGGGTGCCAGAGGTCTCTCAACAATAGGTTATACCCAACACAAACCACTACGAGGTACACTGCAATTGCCGTTTGCATGGAAGGGCGGGCGAAAAACCGGGCGACGCCGGAAACCGGGAAGGCGAGCAGAAAAGTGAGGTTAATGGCCGCGAGCAGGTTTGTCAAAATGGTAAAATAACTGAAGAACCGGGCAGTCAACTGTAAATTGGTAAGCTCAGCATCCTTCAAATTAGAGATCATCAGGTTTAGCTGCATGCCCAGGGCCATCCAGGCAAGGATGGCAATGAACGCCATAAAAAGGACCGCCGACCGGTGACTGAAAGTTGACATGAAAATAAATGTTAAAAGAAGATTACAATTTTGCAGCCAAAAACAAATCAATAAGCCAATTAAGCAATTTGTCAATTAGTCAATGGGGCTTATTAGAATTTCAGGTTCCTCCATTGAGTCATTGCCAATCTGACCAATTAACTAATTGACTATTTGACCAATTGATTATGTAGTATAATCTCTACAAGTGCCGGCTATTGTTCTTTACTTTTTAATGATAGGTGATTCTATTTTTGGCGGCTTGGTTTGATCGTTACTTTGTCTTGTCAATCGGAACATTGAACACCGGTTGAAAGAACCAGCAGCTCAGTCACGGAGTTGCATTTGAAATAGAAAACCCTTTTACAAGCCGCCCATTTTTATCCGTACCAGCTATGAATTATTACGTAAACAACAAATCCATGAATCCCATGCAAAACGATTTGATCATTGGCGGATCGCAGGAAAAGACCGCCATCAGAAAGTTGGTTGATCGCCTGGTAGAGGCCTCACTTCCTGCTGCTGTACGAAATCGCAGTTTTATTGTGAATGAAATTCCCGAGAATCTGCTTTTCCAAAATTCGGATGAGAACATGGTTGCTTCCGTGGTTAGCGGAATGCTTCATGCTGTTCTCAATAATGCAAAAGAAAGTTGTGTAAGAATTTCAGCCAAAGAAATTCATGACGGAAAGACCATGCAGGTATTTGTTAAGGACACGGGCTGTTTTAGTTCCTTTGCCCTTGCCTGCGACCTTCAGAATGTATTTCCGATCGCTGAAAAACTAGGAGGCTACCTGAGTATAGCTACTGAAAAACAGAATCATACAACGATTACCTTCAATTTTCCTTTACAACCTGCATTGCCCAGGACCATCACGGAATTCTTTGGCTGAATCCTGCCCATTAACCGGCCGGTTTGCTGATTGGTCAATTGTTGGCAAGGGCAAGGCTATGCCCCACCTACGAGGCATCAGGCAATCGTGATCTTATCATCCAGGTACACGTCCTGGATGGCATTAAGAATGCCGATACCTTCTTTCATTGGTCGTTGAAAGGATTTTCTACCGGAGATCAGTCCCATACCACCAGCACGCTTGTTGACTATGGCCGTAGTTACTGCTTCCACCATATCACTTTCCCCTGATGAGGCACCACCTGAATTGATCAGTCCCGCGCGTCCCATGTAGCAATTCGCCACCTGGTAACGGCAAAGGTCAATCGGATGATCGGTTGTGAGTTCGGTATAAATGCGTTTGTCATTCTTGCCGTACGCTGACTCTTTTGTATTTAAAGCGTTATAACCGCCATTGTTTTCCGGCAACTTTTGCTTGATGATGTCAGCCTCAATGGTTACTCCGAGGTGGTTAGCCTGGCCGGTAAGGTCAGCTGAAACATGGTAGTCAGTTCCATCCTTTTTAAATGCCGGGTTGCGGAGGTAACACCAGAGAATGGTTGCCATTCCGAGCTCATGCGCCATTTCGAAGGCCTTGCTTACTTCCTGTATCTGGCGGGCTGATTCATCACTGCCGAAATAAATGGTAGCGCCTACGGCTGCAGCTCCCAGGTTCCAGCTTGCTTTGATAGAAGCAAACATGATCTGGTCAAACTTATTAGGATAGGTGAGAAATTCATTATGGTTGATCTTTACTATAAAGGGAATTTTATGAGCATACTTACGAGCCAGGAATCCTAAACCACCATACGTGGTAGCAACGGCATTGCATCCACCTTCTATCGCGAGCTTAATGATATTCTCCGGGTCGAAATAAATCGGGTTCTTGGCAAAGGAGGCACCGCCGCTGTGTTCAATACCCTGGTCTACGGGTAAAATGGACAAATACCCGGTTTTGGCAAGCCGGCCGGTATTATAGAGCAATTGAAGATTTCTTAAAACCTGAGGATTTCTATCGCTGTTTATCCAGGTACGGTCAACAAAATCGGGGCCGGGAAGGTGCAGCTGCTCTTTTGAAATGGTCGTTGATTGATGTTCGAGGTAATAAGCGGCCTTATCGCCGAGTAAATCAGAAATTTTTTTAGAAGGCATGGCAATCGATTTTTTTGGCGAAGATAGCCGTTGAGGAGGGAATTTGGAATTGGTAATGGGGAATTTGTTGTTAGGCCAATCCGTCATCGGTCACTGCACCGCGATCTTAATTGCGCCCTACACAATTCAGATCTTCAAAAGCCTGTTCCAGCCGTTTACAAAAGTTTTCTTCGCCCTTTCTCAGCCATACGCGGGGATCATAGTATTTTTTGTTGGGTTTGTCAGGACCATCAGGGTTACCCAGTTGCGACTGCATGTATCCATCAAGCTTTTTATAATTTTCCAGGATGCCTTCCCAGAATGCCCACTGCAGGTCAGTATCAATATTCATCTTGATGGCGCCATAGCTGATAGCTTCCCGTATCTGGTGTTGAGGCGATCCGCTGCCGCCATGAAAAACAAAGTATACAGGCTTCTCTGCGGCGGAATATTTTTTACTGATGTATTGCTGGCTGTTGTTTAATATTTCCGGGCGCAATTCCACGTTTCCTGGTTTGTACACGCCATGCACGTTACCAAACGCTGCTGCCACGGTGAACAAGTCGCCCACCTCTTTTAGTTTTTCATATGCATAGGCCACGTCCCCGGGTTGGGTATACAGCTTTGAATTGTCAACATCGCTATTGTCAACACCATCTTCCTCGCCACCAGTCACTCCCAGTTCAATTTCAATTCCCATTCCCAGCGCTTTCATTCTTTTAAAATATTCCACGCTGGTTGAAATGTTTTCGGGCACCGGTTCTTCGCTCAGGTCGAGCATGTGCGAACTAAACAGCGGCTGCTTTTTTTCTTTGAAAAATTTTTCTCCTTCATCCAATAAACCGCTGATCCAGGGCAACCATTTTTTAGATGCATGATCGGTATGCAGAATGACGGGTACGCCATAATATTTAGCTACGTTATGTATGTGGAGGGCACCGGATACGGCTCCTGCAATATTGGCCTGTAAGTTTTGATTTGGCATTCCTTTTCCTGCTATGAACTGCGCGCCACCATTCGAGAATTGAATGATGACGGGGGAATTCACTTTTGCCGCTGTTTCAAGGGTGGCGTTGATGCTGTTTGTTCCGATTGTATTTACAGCCGGCATCGCGAACTGGTTTAATTTGGCATCTTCATAAAGGTTTGCGAGATCGCTGCCAAACAAGACACCTGAAGGGTATTTCTTCATTTTATATTTTTTTAATGAAAGGAATGATGAATTAAGTGCAGGCAGGCAATCGTGACCCCGAAGCGGAACTGCAATATATGAATTACAAGGGAGAAAAATTGTAAGGAAGCTTCATCGCCTAATCATTCGTCTTTCCAAAGTTCTTTTGGATAAGAAAAAGATTCTTCTGTAATGTCTGCTTCAGGTTTCGTTTTACCACCTGGCCCATTGAATCACATTTCATAAAATTGGAAGTGCCGAAGTAGCTATTTAATTGTTCTTTCAATTGCTCCGTTTTTTCGGGAGTTGAGATCGTGTCAACTGACATGATGTCAAGCAATTCTTTGATCCTGTATCTCGATGAAGCGAGTCGGAAAGTGATCAGGGTTCTCTCCTCCGTCTGGTATTGAGCGATTGATTCGCTGTTGAGGTGTTTCATGCACAATTCCACATAGGGATAATTTTCTTTGAAGAATTGGGGAAGGTAGAGATTTCTTCTTCCTTCATAGGATTGCTGGTCGAAGTCAATTGCCCTGATGCGGTATTGGTAATCTTCAATATCCGGAGTGATGTCAACCACAAAATTATAACTCCGCATATCTCCCAGGAGGCGCACGAAGCAGCGTTCATTGAATTTGACGAATTCCTTGGCGAGCCTGATCCGGTTTGTCAGCGGGTCTTGCATCATTTGTTGAAGAAACACATCACCGGGAATACCAGGTATATGTTCTTCCACAAGGGTGTTGCCATGGGTGAAAAAAGTGATCCTGTTGGGTGATAATAAATGTTCCAGTTCCAATCCATAAACCCGTGAGGCGTCAGCTATCTTGATGTAGTAATGATCGTAATTATCATTGTACTTGTTGACGATACGAATTCGAAAAGGGTTTGAATTCCCGAAGGTGCAGTAGTCAATGCGGGCAACATCAAGGTGACTCGTGAAACTAAAATCACCTTCTGTTTTAAGAATGGCGTAGATTTTTACCAGGCCTTCCCGTATGTAGTCCCATTCTCTGCTGTCATAAGATGTTTTTTCCCATAGCGTGTCATTTCCATGTTTGTCGAGTATGGGAACGGAAAAAGTATAATGGAGAAGGTCTTTATATAAAACGGGCACCTTAACCTCCCTTCCATGTAACCTTAGATAATGGCGCAGGTCATCATTTATCGGGTACATTGGTTTTTTGCGCGATGGCTTCTCGCTCTCGCCAGGCTGCCTGGATGCATTATTTTCTACAAAACCCATTCGATAGATGAATTAGAAAAACAGGGAAACTTTATGCGATAAAGATAAGAGGGGAATGGCAGATGTTGCTTTAAGTCGTTCAAGACCGTTCAGTATTGTTCAAGTAAGTTCAAGACGGCTGAATTTGGTAGGGAAAGGGAGAAGGAGAAAAATGTTGAAAGGATCACCGCGCCTCCTGCTAAAATTTACTCTTAGCAGGAGGGGTTCCGGATCTAATACTTTTCATGGATTTGGACACGGTGACTCATGATGGTTCTTCAGGACTGGATGTGTTTTCTACAGGATTGGATTTCTGAATTTTCTTTGGACTGGACGGTTGGTTTGGGTTTTCTAAGGATCGGATTTCAAACGGACGGTTTTTTCATTGGACTCTAACTGGACGATTGGTCTGGGTTTTCAGGGATTCGGATTCAAAACGGACGGATTTTTCAAAGAGTAAAAAGAAGAAGTTGATTGATATTGGACTTTCTGGTTTTTTCTAAGGATTTGGTTTGGATTTAACAAGGAATTGGATGGTTTACGGTTTTTCTCGTTGGTATTGGATTTCTAAATCAGATTGAGTGTATCAATCAACTTCTGAAACAAAAATAATTAGCATCTCATTAATAATATAGAGCAAAACTTCTCGATTTTGAATCGTAAACAAGCGAGATCAATGTTGCGACAATAACGTGTGTTGGGACGTAAAAATACGTTCAATTATTGCCTGTTCACGTTTCAGGCAACCGAGACCATTAGGCGCTGGGAGAAATCCACTGGTTTGCTGAAGGGTAAACTCTTAATTATGGAATTTGGAATTTGGGAGTTGCTAAATATTCAACGAAACCGACGCTTGATTTTGGAGCGGGCAACGTCAACTATTTAGCAACCGCCAAATTCCTAATTCCAAAATCGAAATTCCAAATTCCACATCAAGAGAATGAATTAAAGTTTTTCCTATACCGCCAGCGCCTGTATCACATCATATTTTGTCACGATATGATAATTCCCGCCTTCGTCTTTGGAAAGCACGGCGCCATTACCTTTATTGATGAGGGGACTGAGTTTTTCCACCGGTGTGTCAAAAGGAACGAGCGGCAAGGCAGGTTCGAGAACCTCCTGTATTGTTGAATTCTTTATTTCAGGGTTGTTGAAGATCTTCTGGAACAGGCCGCCTTCGCTGATCGCTCCAATTGGCCCATTTCCATTCATCACCGGGATCTGTTCAATATCATACTTCTTCATGAGCTCCACCGCCTCTGCTACGGTTTTTCCCGGTTCAATGGTTATAAGGCGCTGGGTGCCTCTTGAACTGATCACGTCCCTAAAGGTTTTTACATCGAGGAACCCGCGTTCGATCATCCACTGATCATTGTAGATCTTGGCTACATATCGGCTACCATGATCATGGAAAATGCAAACAACCAGGTCATCTTTCTTTAATTTATTCTTTAATTGGAACAAACCCTGGATGCAGCTTCCGGCACTATAACCGCAAAAAATACCTTCTTCCTTGGCCAGGCGTCTCGCCATTACGGCTCCGTCCTTATCGGTTACCTGCTCAAAGTGATCGATCACGCTCATATCATAATTCTGCGGAACGAAATCTTCGCCAAACCCTTCTGAAATGTACGGATGTACTTCCTTCATGTCAACTTCTCCTGTACGGAAATATTTTGTGAGAAGCGAGCCATACACGTCAATGGCCCACACCTGGATATTTGGATTTTTTTCTTTGAGAAACATCGCCGTTCCCGTAATAGTTCCACCCGTACCTGCCGTGCAAACAAGATGCGTGATCTTTCCATCCGTTTGTTCCCAGATCTCGGGACCCGTTGTTTCATAATGAGCGAGACGATTGGCCAGGTTATCATACTGGTTCATGTGATAGGAGTTGGGTATTTCCTGGGCAAGTCTTTTGGCAACGCTATAATAACTCCTTGGGTCCTCAGGTAAAACATTAGTGGGGCATACTATTACATCTGCGCCCACGGCTTTTAAGATATCAGCCTTTTCTTTTGATTGCTTATCTGTGGTTACGAAAATGCATTTGTAACCTTTCACCACTGCAGCCAGAGCGAGTCCCATACCGGTGTTGCCGCTCGTGCCTTCTATAATAGTACCTCCGGGTTTCAATTTACCTTCCTGCTCGGCAACTTCCACCATTTTAAGAGCCATCCTGTCTTTAATGGAATTACCGGGATTGAAATAATCAACTTTAGCAACAACCTGGCAGGGGAAATCTTTCACCAGTTTGTTGAGGCGTATCATCGGCGTGTTGCCGATAGTTTCGAGAATGTTATTCTTAATATTCATAGCAAGCTTGATTGAACGCAAAGTTAATACATTAGTCCTAAGCGGGGCTGATGACCGAAGTCAGGCAATTATAGTTTAAAGGAAATTATATTAGTAATTGGTAAGGTTGTTGTGTTTTTCAAATTACTTTTAGTTAATAAGTCCAACTTCTACTGCTAGACCATCCAAACTCCACATCCTTCAAATTCCATTCTCTTTTTTTTTGCCATTAAAACCTACTACTTTGAAAAAAGTTTTTACCCTCTTGTGCGGAGCGTTGATTGCGTTCGGCAGTTTTTCACAGGTTAATGTGAACGCCCCATGGGCATGGATGAGCGGAGATAAATTTATCGTACAACGACCAGTTACTGGCACAAAAGGAATTCCTGCCCCTGCTAATACGCCCGGTGGAAGAAAAGATGCTACCACCTGGGTAACACCTGACGGTAGTGTATGGCTATTCGGAGGCTTTGGCTATGCGGGCAATGACAGGGGTTACCTGAATGATCTATGGAGATATGATGCCGCAAGTAATCAATGGACCTGGGTTAATGGTGAAAATAAGGTTGATCAGGCAGGCAATTATGGTTCGCAGGGAGTTTCATCTCCTTCTACAATTCCTCCGGCAAGAAGGGGAAGCATAAGTTGGCTGGATGCTTCCGGAAATCTTATTTTATTTGGCGGAGAATTCAACAGCAATCGCTTCAATGATGTGTGGAAATATAATCTTTCCGCAAATGAATGGACGTGGGTTGCAGGTTCATCAAATGTCAATTCAGAAGGAGTCTATGGCACCTTGGGTTCACCATCGCCTTCAAACTGGCCAGGTGCCAGAAATGGCGCCACGTGTTGGAAAGATGGCAATACTATCTGGCTGTTCGGTGGGCATGGATATGCAGCCGGCAATATACCCGGCAGCCTCAATGACCTCTGGAAGTATGATGTGCTTACTAATGAATGGACATGGGTAAGTGGTTCAAATAACATTGATGCTTTCACTACTATTTCCCAACCCGGCGCAAGAAATTCAGGTGCAAATGGATGGAAAGATGCAGCAGGAGACCTTTACCTGTTCGGCGGTATTGCCGGGCAAATAAATGGTCCAACTTCCACGAATCCCTTTGGAACTTACCTGAATGAACTTTGGAAATATTCAACTTCACTCAACACCTGGTCATTGCTAAAAGGAGGAAGCCTGACGGGAACAGGTGCTGTGTACGGAACACAGGGAATTTTTTCAGCTGCCAACCAACCGGGGAGGCGAGCTTACTCAATAAGCTGGACAGATAATTCAGGTAACTTCTGGATGTTTGGCGGAAGAGGCTATTCAAGTGATGCATTCACCTATTTGAGCGACATCTGGCAATACAATCCCGTTACCAACCAGTGGGCCTGGATGAAAGGCTTTTCTGCCGGTGAAAATTTTGAGGGCACACATGGCCAGCAGGGAGTAGCAAACCCAACCAACCAGCATGATGGACGTTCATCAGGCACCGCATGGGTAGATGCCTCAGGCAAACTATGGTCATTCGGCGGTGATCGTTTTACCGGCGCTGTTTTCAGTTTGCACAATGATGTGTGGCAATATGATCCTTCAAGCAACCTGCATACCTGGATCAAAGGCGATTCAAGCGTGACCAATGAACCCTTGTATGGCGTACAAGGCACAGCGGGTAATTTGAACAAGCCGGGAGAGAGAATAGGAGCCGGTACATGGACTGACAACAGTGGAAATCTCTGGTTATATGGCGGAGATATACTCAATACTACAAGTGGCCCTCCGGCAAAGTGCCTGAATGACCTGTGGAAATATAATATCACAACAGGAGAATGGACATGGATGAAAGGTGGTCCCGGGTTTTCAAATGGCGTTTATGGAAGTTTAGGGGTGCCGCATGAGGATAATCGCCCGGGCGACAGGGAGGAAATGAAATGTTGGTCAGATGCTTCCAATAATTTCTGGATGTTTGGTGGATTTGGATTTTTAGGAAATTACAATGACCTGTGGAGGTACAATCCCTCTACCAACCAATGGACCTGGGTAAAAGGTTCTAATTCCAGTTCCTATCAATTTAATTCAGATGCAGTATACGGCATTCAGGGAACGCCTGACATAAACAATCGTCCGGGCAGGAGAAGAGCGGGTGCGGCATGGACGGATAATGCTGGTAATTTCTGGACGTTTGGTGGAAGTGGAAGAAATGGAAATTACATCAATGATCTGTGGAAGTATGATCCTTTAATTAATACATGGACGTGGATGCATGGTGAGGATGAAGAAAACCAGCCAGGTTCATATGGCTCGCCTGGTGTTGCTTCAGCTGGCAACACACCTGGAGCACGTGATGGTGCAGTTGCTTGGAAAGATACTGATGGCAATCTCTGGTTATTTGGTGGCGAGCTGGGAAACACCAGCGGGAATCCATATGAATATTTCAATGATGTATGGAAGTATGACATTTTTTTAAATCAATGGACCTGGATTACAGGAGATAATACATCTAATAACGCGGGCGTATATGGGGTAGCTGGTACGCCCGATGCTACCAACAAACCTGGTGGAAGAACAAGAGCAACCGCATGGACTGATGCCGAAGGCAATTTCTGGCTCTTTGGTGGGCGGGGATTTGATGCCAGTGGAAATTTTGGTGAACTGAACGATCTATGGATGTTCAGCATTACCACAAAACAATGGGTATGGGTGAGAGGTGATAATACAGTCGCGGTGAATGGAGTGTACGGTACCAAAGGTTCGCCTTCATTAAACGGAAAACCCGGCTCCAGGTATGGTGCGGCAGGCTGGAGAGATGCGGCTGGAGATTTTTGGCTTTATGGCGGTACGGGCCTTGCAGAAAACGGTCGCGACAGGCTTTCAGACATGTGGAGGATCACTTCAGTATTGCTTTCTCCCTTGCCACTCAGCTTTGTTGATTTTAAAGGGAAACTGGTGAACAATGATGGTTTTCTGAATTGGATAACTGAGAATGAAGAAAACGTTGTTGAATTCATTGTTGAAAGAAGTGTGAACGGGTCAAATTACGAAGCTGTAGGAACGGTAGCCGCAAATAACACATCAGGAAGGCAGCATTACCAATACACTGATGACAACATTCGTGCATTGGGTGTGCCGGTAGTGTATTACCGATTGAAGCAAACGGATACTGATGGAAAGATATCATTTTCAACAATCGTTGCGCTTACCATGGATAAAAGTGCGTTGATCATGTTTTACCCTAATCCGACTTCATCCACGGCGAATGTTACTGTAACAATTGACAGGAGGGAGGTTGTGAATGCAAGAATCATCAGCCAGTCAGGAGCAATAGTCAAACAGGTGAGATGGAGTCTCGATAGCGGGAGTACGACCCTTAACATGGATGTAAGCACGCTTGCGAAGGGCGTGTATTATTTTGATGTTAAGGGAGAGACTGTTGCTGAAATTATCAGGTTCATTAAAGAATAGGTGATCGAAAACTACCGGCAGACCTCCACATAACGTGAGTTGATTCAAATTTTCATGCGTGAAAACCATAGCTCCCGTTTTTTGTATTGTGAGATGTGAGTTTCCTGTAACAATGTTATCCATTTTCCAACCACTCGTCCTGTAGGAAAGTCCATATGGCCCTGAAATTTCAATTTCGCATCTTAAATCAGTAAAGTTCTCATACTAAATTTTACTAACATGTACTTCATGCCCTATTGCTTGCAGATTTGTGATCAGTGCTGACCCTTTTTAATATACCTATTTTGTAGAGTAATTAAAATAATCCCTGAAGTCTTTAAAGTGGTTGTTTTATTTAGTTATATTTGAAAACACATCCAAGCTTTCCTCGAAGAATAGCCACTCTATCCACGGTCCTTCCTTTTCAAACCACACTTTTTATTGTTAACCAAAACCTTTCTGTCTTGAAAAAGATTTCCACCCTTGCGTGTGCGCTACTGCTCGTGGCTACCGTTTTTTCACAAGTAAATATTAATACTCCATGGACCTGGATGTCTGGATCAAAATATATTCCTTTCCGCCCCATTCCAGGTCAGCAGGGTGTTGCAGATGCTGAAAACAACCCAGGTGGCCGCACGGATGCCATAACCTGGAAGGACCTGGATGGAAATATATGGCTGTTTGGTGGGAATGGTTATACAACCACTTCTCTTGGTCTGCTGAATGATCTCTGGAAGTATTCTCCTTCCACAAATGAATGGGTTTGGATAAAGGGCAACCTTGAAGTAAATGAAGCGGGGAATTATGGAACTATCAATGTTCCTGATGCAGCGAACATACCATCCGCACGCCGGGGTAGCATCAGTTGGATGGATGACGATGGCGACCTCTATCTTTTTGGAGGTTACGGAATTGCCAATGATGGCACCGGCCTGTTAAACGACCTTTGGAAATATGAAACCTCCTCTAATGAATGGACCTGGATGGGTGGAACAGCTTCCAGGGACGTACCCGGAATTTACGGTACGCAGGGTTCCTCAAATTTTACAAACTGGCCGGGAGCCAGGGGCGCAGCAACCGCATGGAGAAGGGGTAATTATATTTGGATTTATGGCGGAGACGGTATTGGAGCGACCCCGGGTCGGGGAAGTCTTGGCGATCTTTGGAGTTTTCACATTGTTAATCATCAGTGGTCGTGGAAAAATGGACCTACAACCGTAAATGTGGGTGCAAATTCTTTGCATCCTGGCACCAGATCAACGGGAAACAATTCAGGGTATGTGTATGGTCCCTACTTATACGTATTTGGCGGTAACTCACAACTTTCAACTTTTACTACCTCACCCCATAGCTATCCCCAGTCTACATTATTGAACGATATCTGGAGATACAACGTACTTGCCGGTACCTGGTCGCAGGTTCGCGCCGGGTCAGGGGAAGATCCGGTATATGGCACAATGGGTGTTCCAGATATTTTAAACCAACCAGGAAAAAGGGCATTTGGAACCACCTGGACAGGTTCAGACGGTAATTTCTGGTTAAGCGGGGGAATAGGATATAATTCTACATTCCACACGACCCTGAATGATATATGGAGATTCGATCCCGCTACCGAAACATGGACATGGATGAAAGGAGAAAATGCAGGCGAAGCATTCTATGGTAATTATGGTACTCAGGGAACAGGTACAATTGATAATATACGCGAAGCCCGTATGCATTCAAATGGCTGGACGGATGCTGCAGGCAGGCTATGGTCATTCGGAGGAAACCTCTGGACAGGGCTTCCCGAATCATACCACAATGATCTATGGATGTATGATCCATCAACCAATGTAGCTACATGGGTAAAAGGCGACGATTCAAAAAAAATAGAACCGGTTTACGGAGGACAAAATATTGCTGCACCCCAAAACACGCCCGGGGAAAGGAGGTCAGGAGTATCCTGGTATGATAATGATGGTAACCTGTGGATGTTTGGTGGCGAAATAATGAAGAACCAGAATGGTCCACCCGTTTCATGTATAGGCGATTTGTGGAAGTATGATATAAGTGAAGGGAGCTGGGTTTGGGTAAAGAGCGGCAATGGAAGTTTTGTTGAACCTGGAACAATGGGTGTGCCTCACCCCGATAACAACCCCTCTGCCAGGCATGGTTCATTAAGCTGGACTGATGCATCAAACAACCTGTTCATGTTTGGAGGATATGGTGCCCTGGGTTTGTATAATGACATATGGCGGTTTGACCGTGCTACGAATAACTGGACGTGGCTTAAAGGAAGCAGTGACCCCTCATATACCTTCAACGATGAAGCATCATACGGCACAAAAGGTGTGGCGCACGTTGATAACACACCGGGCACAAGAATTCCGGCAGCGCTTTGGAAAGATAACAGTGGACAAATATGGATGTTTGGGGGTGGTTTAAACGCTGCCATCAATGATCTTTGGAAGTATGATCCTGGCTCAAACCAGTGGACATGGGTATCAGGGGATGACGTGACAGGAATGGATGGCGTGTATGGTAGCGTGGGCGTTACCGATCCTGCAAATAAGCCGGGAGCCCGGATGTATTCGGCTTCCTGGACAGACAATCAGGGGAACCTGTGGTTGTTTGGGGGACAGAATGGTACCTACTTTAATGACCTATGGAAATTCGATGTCACTAATGGGCAATGGACCTGGATGAACGGCTCTAATTCACCAAATACCCAAAGCGTATCAGGAACGCTGGGAATGCCTGCATCCGCAAATACACCCGGAGCAAGATCAGATGCTACATATTGGAAGGATGCGTACGGTAGATTCTGGCTCTTTGGCGGCAGAGGGTATGATTCAGATGCGGGAGCAGGATATCTCAATGACATGTGGATGTATGACCCGTCTGTCAACCAATGGACGAAGGTGAAGCAACAGAATGGAGTAAACCGTTACGGTGTTTACGGTGTGAAAGGAACGGCAAATATTGCAAATGAGCCTGGCTCAAGGTTTGGCGCTGCAGGATGGGTTGATGGAGTAGGCGATGTCTGGATATATGGTGGCCAGGGCCTTGCTGAAAATGGTGTCGCGCGTTTGGCGGACTTATGGAAGTTGAATAGCCCCGCGCTCTCGCCATTACCTCTCACATTCCTTGAATTCAATGGAAGGCTGGTAAATGCTGATGGATGGCTAACATGGAAGACGGAGAATGAAGAAAATGTTTCTGCTTTCATCGTGGAGCGAAGCACTGATGGCCGTAACTATTTTCCAGCAGGTACAGTTTCAGCTAACAATATGAGTGGAAGGCAGCAATACCAATTCATTGATCAGGGCATTACTTCACTGGGTAGTTCAGTTGTGTATTACAGGCTGAAACAAAATGATTTTGATGGAAAGGAATCTTATTCAAGGATCATTGCGCTTTCAATTGACAGGCAAAGTCTCGTCATGCTGTATCCAAACCCGGTCACCACGCAGGCTAGTGTAACCATCACGATTGACAGGGGAGAGTTGGTAAATGCGCGGATTATTGCAAGCGCTGGTGCGGTGGTTAAGCAGGTAAGATGGAGTGTACCCGAGGGAAGCTCATCATTTTCAATTGATGTGAGCTCGTTGCCTGCCGGGGTTTACCTCCTTGATCTGAAAGGGGTGAACCTATCAAAAACGATAAGGTTCATAAAGCAAAAGTAAATTTCAAACTAAAAAGCGGCTCGTATTACGAGCCGCTTTTTTTATGGTTATCGGGTAAATAGAAAATGGAAGCGGCAACAAAAGTGTTAGCAATAGCTCATATTGCTCACACTTCATTAGTCCGTTTCTGTTGCGCATTTTTTTTCCTGATGGAAAGATACCTGTCAAACAATATCAAGCCCAGCACTACATTGATCATCATAAATACATTCACGAAATTATTGCTGAACACCTTACTATAATCAATGCTGCTAAGATCAACCGGCAGGTTGCTTTCTTCTGACGATTTCCAATTTACCTGGCCAAGGCCATACGCAATGAAAGCGATGATAAGAGTAATAAAGAAGATGCCGATTCCCCAGATAATGCGTTTGTTGATGTAGGTCCTGGTAGCAGGAGCAATATGTAATCGGCCGATTTCTTCCATTACATTCTTGGTAAATCGCATGGAGGGTGCACTGAGTTCACTGGACTGCAGTAATTCATTCACCAAAAGCAATTCGCTGTATTTTGCTTTCCATACCTCATTGCTTGCTATAAACCGGTCGATCGATGTTCGCTCCTCGGGGGAAATAGAACCATCAATGTAATCCCATAGCTTTTGCTCCAAATCTGCGGGGCTTAACTGGTTATTTTCATTTTTTTCCTGCATAACGACCTCCTGTATTTAACAACAGAACGAGTTAATAAATATCTTTTACTTCTTCCCTAAAATGCTTTTCCATCTTTTCCTTCAACCTGGCTCTTGCCCTGTGTAAACGAACCTTAGCCGTGTTTGTTTCAATTCCCAGGATCCCGGCAATTTCCTCCAGGCTTTGTTCGCTCTTGTAAAATAAGGTTATTACTTCGGCATCATCAGGGCTCAGTAATCCAATTGCCTCGTTAACCATGGTTACTCTTGATTTCGCTTCCACCAGGTTTGCACGAAACCCGGAATCAACGCTATCTGCCACCTCAAAAACGCCTTCCTTATCAAGCGAATGGACCTCCAGCCTTTTCTTTCTTAAGAAAGTAATGCAGGTATTATTCACGATGGTATAAAGCCATGTACTAAACTTTGAATTCCCTTTAAAATCTGCCAATGCACGATAAGCTTTCACAAAAATATCCTGCGCCACCTCCTCGGCATCCTCCCGGTTCTTGGTAAATCGCAAGGCAAGGGTAAAAACATAGTTCTGGTACCGGTCAACCAGCATGGCATATGCTTTCTGGTTACCATTTAGCACCTGGCTAATGATCTCATGGTCATTGTGTGCGGTCATTCCTTTTATATGACTACCAGTTGGCTGGGTTGGTTACAATATGTTGGGAATTTGGAATTGGGAATAGGAATTAAGCGGTTGCTACATATTCAGGGATACGGACGCTTGCTTTAAGAGCGGGTAACCTCAACTTTTTAACAACCGCCTGTTTCCCAATTCCTAATTCCGAATTCCAAATTCCTGGCTCAACCCTGTAACCTAAAGTTAGCAGCCCTGGTCTTAAACAATGTAGGACGTTTTACAAAAAAAAAGCTCTTTTTCCTGTAACCAGCTTTAAAAAGCTGTAGTCAGATAGTTTAAACCAACAAATTAATCACCATCTTCCCCTGAGGAAGCATAAAAATTAAAGTTATGAATGGCCCAGAAGTTTTAGTACCCCTCACCATGTTTGCCGGCGGATTCGCCATGATCTTTGGAATTTATTACCTCAAGACCCGCCAGAATATGGCCATGATCGAAAAAGGAATGAACCCTAAGGAATTTGCAAACCGCCCCGCTCCATATAAGAATCTTAAATGGGCACTATTGCTCATTGGCTCGGGAGTTGGACTTTTCCTGGCATATATGATCGATGCCCTCGTTCTCCGCTCTAACCCCCAATTCCATGATGATAATCCAGCCATCTATTTTTCCCTGATCGCTATTGGCGGTGGCCTGGGTCTGTTTGGCTCTTACCATATGGAGAAGAAATGGTGGGATGAAAATAAAAATAACATCTAACGTTTTCCCTGCTGCGGAAGGCAGGCGTTTCCGGCTTCCTGTTTTCCGTTGGGTTTCCTCCGTTAAATTGAACCTCAATTCTAAAAAAAAGAACGACACTTCAATTTTCGGGTTCTCAGCGGAAAACGGAAAACCGAAATCGATTACTTTTTGATTTGTTTTACAGCTTCATTAAAAAGGTTATCGCTTTTGTTTAATATGCGGTAAAGTCCGTTAGTTCTCCACCTGAATCTTGCCAGGAACGCTTCCAGTCTTGTTTCCAGGGACTCGCGTTGAGAATTTGTAACACTTCGAAAACTTATTGAATCAGTTGATACACTCTTTACAAATTCATTCCACATTTCATCTCCCGAGTTGAAATTCCTGGCATAATCTTCAGCTGATTTGAATACATCAATCTCAGCTTTATGCCTGAGATAATACTGGTAAACGAAATTGTTGAAAGTGCCATCAATGATCAGCCGATTAATAAGGGAAGGGTAGGAGGAAGTGTCAAAGGGAACAAATACATCAGGCGTAATGCCTCCCCCGCCATATACTATTTTCCCGCTACTGGTCTTGTATTGTTTTCCCGTGGCAATTTTCAATGAATCAGGGTGCATGGCTTCCCCATTAGAATAGCGCTGCCAAACCTCATCCATGTACACTTTCTTCCCCTGGTCATATGGCCGTTGGATACTTCTGCCCAGAGGCGTGTAATAGCGGGCAACGGTGAGCCTTATAGCCGATCCATCACTCAATTCATATTGCTCCTGTACCAATCCCTTTCCAAAAGTCCTGCGGCCTATAATTGTAGCCCGTTCCCAATCCTGCAATGCCCCGGCGAGAACTTCACTCGCGCTTGCGGATAATTCATCAACCAGTAAAACGAGTTTTCCTTCTTCAAACAAGCCCGGGCGTTTGCAGCGAAACTCCCGCTTGCGACTATTGGAGCCTTCCGTATAGACTACCAGCTTGTCGCCATCCAAAAATTCATCAGCCATTTCAAAAGCCTCGTTCATATAACCCCCGCCATTGCCACGAAGGTCATAGATCAGCTCCTTCATTCCTTCCTTCTTGAGAGTTTCCAGCGCCTGGGCGAATTCTTCGTAACTCGATTCAGTGAATTTCTCAAGTTTAATATAACCAATACGGTCATCGATCATGTATGCTGCCTCAACGCTCGGAACAGGAATAGTGCCCCGGGTTACTTTTTTATGTACAATCTTATTATCGCGGTAAATTGCCAGTGATAGTTCTGAACCGCTTTCACCCCTGATATGTTTTTTGATGGAATCTGGTGAAAGGTGATCTCCGGTTAGTACATGACCGTTCACCTTTATTATTTTATCGCCAATAAGCAGACCTGCTTTGTCACTGGGTCCATCAGGTATTACATAAACGATATTTACAGTATCAGAAAAAACGTTGAATTCAACGCCAATGCCCTGGAAATTACCTGCCAGATCCTCATTGGCCGCCTGGAGCTCTACGGGGGGATAATACACGGAGTGTGGATCAAGTTGATTCATCATTTCCCTGATGGCCACATCTTCAAGTGAATCAAGGGGTACATCATCTACATAATATAATTGTATAAGATCGAGAGCCTCCTGGAGAGCGGTTTGTTTGTCAGTCTTAAAAAAGCCTTTTCCCTTGTTGCCACTCAGTCCATAGCCGAAAAACATTCCCACGATCATCACAACTGAAAAAATCAGTGGCATCCACACCTGCAATTTTTTATTTCCCATCATTTATTTTAATGTAATTTGACGCAAAATAGAGAATTTAAATCTTATCAATCTACGTTTTGAAGGTTGATGAATGTTAATGTCATTTCCTTCAGATGCATATCATGATATTCGATGGCAGGTATTAAACTTATAGCTGACAGTGGCGCCACCAAAACTGAATGGTGCCTGGTAAAAGAATCCGGCAAAAAAACGGTCTTTACTGATGGCATCAGTCCCTATTTTCTAGATACTGATCAAATCACGGCATTACTTAACAAGCAGCTAACACCTAAGTTGAAGAATGTGGAGATCGATGAAATATTTTATTACGGTACCGGCTGCGCCAACCCCAATAATGCAAAAATTGTCAAAAAGGCTGTCCAGAGAGTATTTCCAGCCACATCCATAAGCGTTACACATGACCTCATGGCAGCAGCCCGCGCCGTGTGTGGCTCTTCGAGGGGCATTGCGTGTATTCTCGGGACCGGGTCCAATTCCTGCTATTACGATGGGAAGAAAATCGTAAAAAATAGTCCCGGCCTGGGTTATGTTTTGGGCGATGAAGGAAGCGGAGCCTACCTGGGGAAACGTGTTCTACAATATTATTTATATAATACATTTGATGAAGATCTGCGTTCGCGGTTTGATGCCGCATACGTCACAACCACTGTAGAAATCCTGGAAAACGTATATAAAAAGCCGCTTGCCAACAGGTACCTGGCCGGTTTTGCAAAATTCCTGGCTGATAACCGGGGACATTATATGATAGAAAACATCATAGAGGACGGACTCAATGATTTCTTCTTCAACCATCTTTGTAAATACCGGGAAACCTGGAGCCTTCCTGTAAGTTTCGTGGGCAGTATTGCATTTGGTTTTAAGGATGTGTTGAAGGAACTTTGCCACGCTTATGAATTCGAACTGGGGAAGGTGCTTAAAAACCCGATGCCCGGATTGATCGAGTATCATGGCAGAACCGAATCTTAAAGAAGGTGCATTATACAGCAGGATGAATCCTGAACCAACGAATATGGAATTTGAGAAAATAACGGAGCAGCCCAGTCCTTACCGCCACCTGGAAAAAATGTCAATTGCTGAGCTTCTCGCAAATATTAGCGAGGAAGACAGGACCGTGCCCGCCGCAGTAGCAAAAGCCATTCCCCAAATAGAGAAACTAGTGGAAGTGATCAGCGATAAGATGTTGATGGGAGGAAGGCTGTTTTATATTGGAGCCGGAACAAGCGGTAGGCTGGCGATAGTGGACGCGAGTGAATGCCCGCCTACTTATGGTGTGCCTTACGGATTAGTAATTGGGATCATCGCCGGCGGCGAAAAAGCCATCACCATGGCGGTGGAATATGCAGAAGACGATAAAGATCAAGGATGGAAGGACCTGCAGGCGTATAAAGTGTCAGATAAAGATGTCGTAATCGGCATCGCCGCCAGTGGCACTACTCCTTACGTTATTGGTGCCCTGGATGAATGTCGCAAAAGAGGCATCCTCACGGGCAGTATCTCCTGCAATCCGGGGTCACCCGTGAGCGCGGCTGCTGATTTTCCCATTGAAGTTGTTGTAGGGCCCGAGTTTGTCACCGGCAGCACAAGGATGAAAAGTGGTACCGCCCAGAAACTGGTATTAAATATGATCTCCACCACGGTTATGATTCAATTGGGCAGGGTTGAAGATAATAAAATGGTCAACATGCAGCTCACCAACGAAAAGCTGGTTGACAGGGGAGTAAAGATGCTGATGGAACGCTTACATGAAAAAGATTACACTAAGGCAAAGAACCTGCTGCTTAAATATGGTAGTGTGAAGAAAGCCGCGGAAGCGGTGCATTCTTAGTGGTATTTGCTAAGTGCGAAAAGGAGCTGACCAGCTAACGGGTCGGGAAAGTTATTGATATTTTAGGTGTATTTGATTATTACCTCAATTGTCTGTTCCAATAGCAACTAACCAATTATTTAACTCTTCAGCTTGTCAGCTAGTCAGCTTACTCATTGCTAAGGTTTCAAGCCACTTGGTATATTTGCCAAAGAAATCCCCCAATGCATACCATTGAACCATTTTATAACTGGAGACACATTTACACCAGCGAAGATGATGCGTTGTCGCCTTTTTATGGGCGTTCCTATTCTGAATTTGAATATTCCCAAACTGTCTATAATTATTACATTCATCCACAATGGGATGATTTCGGTAGCCGTACGCTTTATCTTAAAGTGTTGCTGGCAGATTATGAAGAAAAATATGCCGTGATTGAACTGTTGGGAGAATGGAATGATGCGGTGGAGAATGATATTATGGAGCTCAAACGGGAAGTACTTGAAAAATTCATGTACGAAGGAATTAATAAATTCATTTTTATTGCCGAGAACGTTCTCAACTTTCATAGCAGCAGCGCTGATTATTACGAGGAATTATACGAGGAAACGGCGGATGCCGGAGGTTGGGTAGTTTGCCTGAACATGCCCGAACAAACACAGTATGATTTTCGCAAAGCGCATTTAAATCGGTATATCGAGTTAATTGAGCTCGATAACTGGAGAACCTATAAGCCATTTCATTTATTCAGGAAAATCGACAATGAACAAAAATCGAGGCTCGGATTAGGCGACTAGTTGATTAATGAGTGATTGCTTTAAAGTTTTCAGGACTTTTTCCTCTGCGCATACTAAATTTGCACCAATTTATTCACCTTCTACGATCGCTTATGAAATGGTCTGAGTACTTCACCTCATCGATTGGAAAGAAACTGGTAATGTCACTGACGGGTTTGTTTCTCATTTCTTTTTTAGTCATTCATGTTGGTTTAAATTCCTGCGTTTTCAATGACCTTGCATGGTTTGATCCCAGTGATAATGGGAGAATGTTCAATAAAGCGGCGCATTTCATGGGATCCAGTCTCGTGATCCGAATCCTGGAAATTGGCCTGTTCGCCGGCATTTTACTTCACGTGATACAAGCGTACGTTTTGTACGTTCAAAATACTTCCAAGCGAAAAATTGGATATAAGATAAAGATGGGTACACGTGGAAGTACATGGTACAGCAAATCAATGACCCTGCTGGGTACTTTGCTTCTCCTGTTTTTGATCATGCACGTTTCTCATTTCTGGGTTCCTTCACGAGTTACTATGGATCTTGCGCCAGTGAAGTATGGTGACATGGAAGCGCATAACCTATTTGAAAGAATGGTTACTGTTTTTCAGAATCCCTGGATAGTGGTATTATACGTGTTGGGTTGCATCTCACTCGCATGGCATCTTGTGCATGGCTTCCAGGCTGCTTTTAGAACGTTGGGTTTATCGAACAAAAAATATATTCACCTTGTGCATGCCGTGGGAGTAGGATTTTCAATCATCGTACCATTACTATTTGCATTGATGCCAATTAGTATGTATGCTGGTTGGATAGGGTAGTAAATGCGGGCTACGTTTCCTGCATTTTAATTTTTCAAATTCTCAAATTCTCAAATTACCATGCTCGATTCAAAAATTCCAGGCGGACCCCTAGAAAAGAAATGGACAGAATATAAAGGACATTGTAAGCTGGTAAATCCGGCTAATAAGCGCAAACTGGAGATCATTGTTGTTGGAACGGGTCTGGCAGGTGCATCAGCAGCAGCCTCCCTTGCAGAACAAGGTTACCAGGTAAAGGCTTTTTGCTTCCAGGACTCTCCCCGTCGTGCACATTCCATTGCCGCGCAGGGCGGCATCAACGCCGCTAAGAACTACCAGAATGATGGTGATAGCGTGTACCGTCTTTTTTATGATACTGTAAAAGGTGGTGACTATAGGGCAAGAGAAGGAAACGTGCATCGCCTGGCTGAGGTGAGCGTAAACATAATTGACCAATGCGTGGCACAGGGAGTTCCTTTCGCCCGCGAATATGGCGGTTTGCTCAACAATCGCTCATTTGGTGGAACACAGGTAAGGCGAACTTTCTACGCTGCCGGGCAGACCGGTCAGCAGTTATTATTAGGTGCCTACCAGGCTCTCGAAAGACAAGTGGCGTTGGGAAAAGTGAAAATGTACAGTCGCCATGAAATGCTGGACGTTGTCGTGATTGATGGCAAAGCAAGAGGCATTATCGCACGGGATCTTATTAACGGCACGATGGAAAGATTTTTCGGCCATGCTGTCTTACTTTGCTCTGGAGGCTATGGTAATGTTTTTTATTTAAGCACCAATGCCATGGGCAGCAATGTTACAGCTGCCTGGAAAGCGCATAAGCGCGGAGCCTATTTTGCCAATCCCTGTTTTACCCAAATACATCCTACCTGTATCCCGGTAACCGGCGACCACCAGAGTAAACTGACTTTAATGTCAGAATCACTCAGGAATGATGGACGCATATGGGTGCCAAAGAAACAAAACGATACGCGCAAGGCAAACGAAATACCAGAAGACGAACGCGACTATTACCTCGAGAGAAGATACCCGGCATTTGGCAATCTTGTACCCCGGGATGTGGCCTCTCGCGCAGCGAAAGAGCGCTGCGATGCAGGTTATGGCGTGGGCACAACCCGCCAGGCGGTCTATCTCGACTTCAGGTTCAATCTCATTAATAAATATGGCAGAGCCGAAGCAAGCAAGCAGGGTATCATTGAACCTGATGAGGAAACGTTGGTAAGACTTGGAAAGGAAGTAGTGAAAGAAGAATACGGGAACCTGTTTGATATGTATGAGAAGATCACAGGAGAAAATCCATATGAGGTCCCTATGAGGATTTATCCCGCCGTTCACTATACCATGGGCGGGCTGTGGGTAGATTATGAGTTGATGACGAATATCCCGGGTCTTTATTCATTAGGAGAAGCCAACTTTAGCGACCATGGGGCCAACCGCCTCGGCGCTTCTGCACTTATGCAGGGCCTGGCTGATGGATACTTTGTGATTCCTTACACCATTGGTAACTACCTGGCTGATGAAATTGCCACAAAGGCTATTCCTACTTCTCATGAAGCGTTTACCCTTGCAGAGAATAATGTGAAAGAGAGAATAAACACCTTGATGGGAATAAAAGGAAAACAATCGGTAGAAAGTTTTCATAAGCGGTTAGGGAAGATCATGTGGGAAAAATGCGGAATGGCGCGAAATGCGCAGGGTTTGCAAGAAGCGATCACCGAGATACGTGAATTGAAGAAGGAATTCTGGAAGGATGTAAGGATACCCGGGGAAGTAGAAGAAATGAACCCGGAACTTGATAAGGCCAATCGCGTAGCAGACTTTATGGAGCTGGGCGAATTGATGTGCATTGATGCGCTGCATCGCAATGAAAGCTGTGGCGGCCACTTCCGCGAAGAATACCAAACTCCTGAAGGCGAAGCCCAACGACGCGACGAAGAGTTTATGTATGTAGCGGCCTGGCAACAAGTCGCCGAACATGAGTGGACGTTGCATAAAGAGGTGTTGGAGTATGAGGTGATGAAGCCGACGCAACGATCCTATAAATAATTTGAAGATTTGAAAATTTGAAAATGAAGGGGGAACCGGAGAAAATGAGTGAATTAATTTGAAACTGGCTCTTAACCTCAAATTAGCACTTTCCAAATCTTCAAATTTCCAATTAAACAGGATATAGGTGTTTATGACCAAGTAATCAGTTCTCGATTGTAGTAATCTGAAACTTTAAGTTTCAGATTATGAGAAACGACAGAGCCAATTTGATTGTGGAGAAAGCCATTGATTCTCGGTACACCTGGTGCGATATTGTAATAAGTTGGACGAAAATAAAATTTTGTCATTTCAAGGCGATTATTGCGAGCAGGGACTTCGATAGGTGCTAACATTTTTGAAGCCCCAAACGCCGAAAGTAAGAATGATTTTATTCATAAAATGAAGATAGCGGCAAAGGAGGCTAGTGAAACGAAGTATTGGCTGATTATATGCGAGACAAGCGATCAGAACCTGTATGAAAAGAGCCTAATGATTCAATCAGATGAGATTATACGAATACTATCGAAAATAATCTCAACTTCAAAAAGGAAATTGATAACCCAAAATTCAGGCACCTAAAATATAAATGATTCTTAATTATAACATAGGGCAATTTAGTGCAGGAAACTTAGGGCAGGTAAGGGTTGTCAATTATAAGATGACACTCGCCGTCATTTTCAAATTATCAAATTATCAAATTTTCAAATTATCATGACCCATTACTCAATGAACCTCACATTAAAAGTTTGGCGCCAAAAGAATAAGAAAACTTCCGGCAGCTTCGAAACCTTTCATGTGAAGAATATTTCTTCCGAAATGTCATTCCTTGAAATGTTTGATGTTTTGAATGAACAATTGATCCGGGAGGGTAAAGATCCTGTTGCATTTGACCACGATTGCCGGGAAGGGATTTGTGGCGCCTGTTCCATGTACATCAATGGCCGTCCTCATGGACCCTGGCACGCCACTACTACCTGCCAGTTGCACATGCGCGCGTTCAAAGATGGAGATACCATAGTAGTGGAACCCTGGCGTGCCAATGCTTTTCCCGTGATCAAGGACCTGGTAGTTGACAGAAGTTCATTTGACAGGATTATCCAGGCCGGTGGATTTGTCTCCGTTAATACCGGCGTTTCAGTTGATGGCAACGCTATTCCCATCGAAAAGGAAAAAGCTGATAAAGCATTCGCTGCAGCCGCGTGCATTGGTTGTGGTGCCTGTGCCGCCGCCTGTAAAAACTCATCGGCATTGTTATTTGTTGCCGCCAAAGTTTCCCATCTCGCATTATTACCCCAGGGCGATCCTGAACGCAGGACCAGGGCACTTAGCATGGTTGCACAAATGGACAAAGAAGGTTTTGGTAGCTGTACATTCACGAAGGCTTGTGAAGCCGTTTGCCCGAAGGAAATATCAGTGACCAACATCTCACGTCTTAATGCAGAGTATATCGTGCATGGCCTCACCTCTGATAAAGATTACGGTCACCAATAACATTTGAATTGGGAATTTGGATTTAGGAATTTTAGGGGGGTGCTAAATTGTTGGGGTTGCCCGATCCAGAGGCAAGCGTCGGGTTCCTTGAATATTTAGCAACCCGCTAATCTCAAATTCCCTAATCAAATAACGTTCGATTTTGGGTCTAATGCTAAAAAGCGTAATCCAGCTTCAGGTAAACCGAGAATTGGGCATTGGCTTGTTTATGCTTGAAAATGTATAAACCTGGCGAGACCGAGATTCTATCTCCCATGTGATAACTTGCATCTAGTTGTCCGCCCATCCCAAATTCAGAATCACGCATGTATAATCCAAGGGTAGGGCCTCCCATCAGCCTGATATTACCTTTCCTGAGCGGGTTGTATATCACACCTCCAAACAAGTGCATGTAAAGGTAATCACCGTAAGTAAATTCGTTAGCCGCAATATTTTCCATTTTCCCGATAAAATTTCGTACACCTATTTCGGCCGTAAACCCCAGCAGCTTTGCAGGTATTAATTGGAGTGTACCAAAGCGCTTATGGCTCCAGGCATACGAAAGACCGAAACCGAATGAATGGCTGCCCGAAAATTCATCCACGGGAAGTAAAAATGTGATGCTTCCCAGGTGACTTTTCCCGGTATTGGCAGGAGGTACCGAATCAATAATTCTGTTCGGGACCAACGGAACCGGGATCGGTGCTATCTTCATTCGGGGAAGAGTGATTACGGGACAGGTGGCATTCAGGTTTAAGCAACTCGAAAAATAAATTGCAACGAGGCTGAAGAAGATTCTCATTTGTT
>Ga0196972_1000289_pt1 | contig 32556 bp, 29 predicted proteins | sample S1v_2013CmetaG_FD_148618 | JGI IMG/M metagenome (GOLD analysis project Ga0196972, IMG submission 148618) | Soil microbial communities from Anza Borrego desert, Southern California, United States - S1+v_20-13C | ecosystem: Environmental > Terrestrial > Soil > Desert | place: USA: California...
CACCGAACATGTGGATACGACACTTACCGGATTGTTAAACGAGGCTATACGCTATCATTTACATATTATCAACCGCATTCTATTCTTTATGCGCAATCGGCTTCCTGCCCCTGACTACCCGTTATTGACTGCTTACTCGGGCTGCCTATTACCGGCTGCTTCCCGGGACTACATGCTCTGGTCCGCACTCAAGCCTGGACTTTAACAAAAGGGTCTTCACGGTTTCATTACCTTTAACTAACCTAAACCAACATATGAGAATACTGTTATTATTCGCAACTTTTTCACTCCTGAATTTATCCTGTGCCGGGCCCTCTGATGCCACCCAGGGATACTTCCCGAAAAAATTTACCGTTGAACTGCCCAAAGGGTGGTCTTCCAAGCCCAGACTTATCAAAGCCATGACTGAATTACTACCTGAAGTTTTCAAGGAATTGAAAGACCTTGAATATTGCCGGGACTGTAAGGCGGGCTATACCATTAAATTAGAAATTACCGATCCCAAGATCGGCCTGTCTGCCCTCTCTGTAAATGGCACTGAAGTAAAGATGTATAATTTTACTTCCAAATTCATCCTCTTCAACAATAAGAATGAAGGTCTTGTGTACCTGGACCTTGTTACCACAGAAGATGCCTTCATGCTGAATCCCCCGGCCAGCCCAGTTGGAGGAGCAACTTTTGCCAACCCCCTCAATGCGTATTCAATGCCTGGTCAAAATACAATACAGGTTGATCCCAGGACTTACACAGAAACCGGTCAGAACCGGCGAGCAAGCCGCTCTGCCAGATATGGAAGGGGAAATAAGATTGACAGAAAAGACTTACTAATTCATACAGAACAGCGGATCCTGGAGCTACACAAGCTGGTAATGGAAAATGATGGGCCAATTGTTGAAAACTGACAAACCATTAGATAGGAAAGCTTACAGATGAATTGATAACAGATGCAGCGAATCACCCAAAATAATTATCTAATTTAGCAACCATTATTTCTTAAGACCGAAAACACTAACACATGAGAATGAATAAGAACCTATTTTCCATCCTGGCTATCTGTGCTGCCCTGATCACCGTTTCTTTTTCGTCAGTAAAATCCGGGCATGAAACCCAGGACCATTATTCAATTGATGAATTACCTCCATCCTGGAAATCAAATAACAGTTTGATTAACGCTATTGACTTTATTTTACCAAATACAGTTCCTGAACTGGAAAGAAGTATCTCCTGCGTGAATTGTGAAGCTCCATATACTGTTTCGTTGCTGATCGACTCACCCATTATTCTTAACCAAAAAGTGGAAGACCTGTCCGGCAAAAAAAGGGCAGGTGGTTTCAACTATGAATGCGTGACTACCTTTGCCTTTAAATCATCTCTTGCGGTATATGATTATAACCGCAAAGGCATTGCAAAGGTACAAGTGACCAGTGACACAGAACATGAGTTCACAGTAAAGAAGAAATTTAACCTGTATAGCAAAGATGGCGCGCAAAAGCTGACAACTGAGCAATTCATGGCTCAAAACCCTTCTGAGGTTGGTCCTTCGCAAGATGACATGATTAAATTTGCAGAAAAAAGAATGTATCGCCTTAAGGACGAAATTTCAAAACTGATCAAGCGTCATTAACCGGTTAAAATCCTTATTAAAGGTTGCGGGGATTCTTCCAGCCTTTTTCGAGTCTTTCCAGGGTAGCTGCCACACGCGTTGCCCTGGTTTCTTCCTTTTTGGCGGTTACTATCCATTCAACATATTCCTTTTTATTAGTGAAGGAAAGTTTCTCAAAATTCTCCACCGCTTTTTTATTTTTTTTAAAAGCTGAGTTTAGATCAGGGGGAACCTTTACCGTCTTCGATGTTGAATCGATCCAATTGAAAATTTCCCGTTCGGGTTTATTGGCAACCTCTTTCCGGTCCTTTTCCGTCTCCCGGCGCATGGCGAATGCTGACCATGTTTCATTAAATGAAATGAGGCTTAGCCATTTTAATCCTTTTTGAGCAAGCAATTTGTCCCATCCCTTGTCCCTCGTCAGGTCAGTTTGAAGAGATGAACTTCCCTTCGGGAAAAATATCCACCAGATTACATCACCGGTAATTTGCTTAAGAACGGCTGAAAGTTTCTTTTCCATTTGCATCCTGTTCTCCACGAACCAATGCACCTGGTTGTGATTCCCGGCTTTCTTTGTTATTGTCTTTGTTATTGTAACCTTTTGAGGAAGGTTACCCAGGTCTTTTGTGTAGTTACCGGGGGCCCCTATTGCGAGAATCGTGTCTCCGGCTTTGATCTTTAACTTTGTCGCAATTGTTCCTGCCATGAAATAGAAATGAAATAAAGAGGTATTCAGTGCAATCAAATGCTTTTGATGATATAAAAAAGCATCATAAAACTGGCAACGATCTTTAAGAATGATCCCATGAGAAAGCCTACAAACGAACCCAATGCTGCGCGAAAGGATTTATGAGAACTTTGGCCGGCAATCAATTCACCCACGAAGGCGCCGATAAATGGACCTATGATCATGCCCAGGGGACCCATCCAGAATGCTGCAATAAAGCCAATGGTACAGCCCCACAAACCATACCGGGTTCCCCCAAACCGTTTGGTAGCCCATAGGGGTATGAGGAAATCAATCACAAGCGTAACTAAAACAATACCAGCCCATATGAGTAAAAAACGGGTAGAAAAAGGGTCACCTTCCCGCAACTGCTGAATCAACAAACCTACATAGGCGATGGGAGGACCCGGAATGATTGGCAGCACGCTACCTAAAATTCCCAGGAGTGCGAGACAAATGCCAAGAATAATCCAGAGCCATTCCATCTCATAAATATAAGATTTTCCGTTAGGAGTTAGGGGTTAGGGGTTAGGGGTTCGGGGTTCGGGGTTAGAGGTTCGGGGTTATTGAGGCTCGTACAATCGGACAACGACATGTGACAACGAACAAACGATCATCGACCAACCAATAAAGCTGCCATTTTTTCATACTCTCCTTTAGCGGCATAATGATTGTCATGCATTTATAGCCTCGGGAAAGAGGCGTTAAAAGAAGAAAATATACAATTATGGCAAAGATTATTGGAATCGACCTTGGCACTACGAATAGCTGTGTGTCAGTTCTGGAAGGCAGTGAACCTGTCGTTATTGCAAACGAGGAAGGTCGCCGGACCACCCCGTCAGTAGTGGCATTTTTGAAGAATGGTGAAAGAAAGGTAGGAGATCCGGCCAAACGCCAGGCGATCACCAACCCTCAAAATACGATTACCTCAGTGAAGCGCTTTATGGGTCGCCGCTTTGACGAAGTGACTGAAGAAATCAGCCACTGGAGTTATAAAGTGGCTAAAGGTGACAATAATACCGTACGAATTGACATAGATGGAAGATTATACACTCCCCAGGAGATCAGTGCAATGGTTTTGCAGAAAATGAAAAAGATTGCGGAAGACTACCTGGGCCAGGAAGTGAAGGAAGCCGTAATCACGGTGCCAGCTTACTTCAATGACGCGCAACGCCAGGCAACCAAAGAAGCGGGCGAAATTGCCGGCCTCACGGTAAGAAGAATAGTTAATGAGCCTACCGCTGCTGCCCTGGCCTATGGCCTTGACAAAGGCAAGCATGATCAAAAGATCGCCGTGTTTGACCTCGGTGGTGGTACGTTTGATATCTCCATCCTTGAATTGGGAGATGGTGTATTTGAAGTAAAATCAACAAATGGCGATACGCACCTTGGTGGTGATGATTTTGATAAGGTAATCATGGATTGGCTGGCGGAAGAATTTAAGAAAGAAGAGAACATTGATCTCAGAAAGGATCCTATGGCCCTTCAGCGCCTGAAAGAATCAGCTGAAAAGGCAAAGGTGGAACTTTCTTCATCCAGCGAAACAGAGATCAACCTTCCGTATATCACCGCTGTGGATGGTGTACCCAAGCACCTGGTAAAGAAATTATCCCGTGCAAAATTTGAACAACTGGCTGATAATTTATTCAGCCGTTGCCTTGAACCATGTAAGCAGGCATTGAAAGATGCCGGAATGAATGTGAGCCAGATTGATGAAGTGATCCTCGTGGGTGGTAGCACGAGAATACCCAAAGTGCAGGAAATAGTAGAAAAATATTTTGGAAGAAAACCTAACAGGAGTGTGAACCCTGACGAAGTAGTAGCCATTGGTGCAGCCATCCAGGGAGCAGTTCTCACCGGTGAAGTAAAGGACGTATTGTTACTTGACGTTACGCCACTCTCTCTGGGTATTGAAACAATGGGAGGAGTTATGACAACGCTCATTCCAAGCAATACCACAATTCCTACCAAGAAATCTGAAGTTTTCTCTACGGCGAGTGACAATCAACCGGGTGTGCAGATCCATGTGTTGCAGGGTGAGCGCCCCATGTCAAAGGACAATAAAAGCCTTGGCATATTCAATCTCGATGGAATACCGCCCGCACCGCGCGGCGTGCCACAGATTGAAGTAACGTTTGATATAGATGCAAATGGCATCCTTCACGTGACAGCAAAGGACAAAGGAACAGGCAAAGAACAAAAAATACACATTGAAGCTGGAAGTGGATTAAGCAAAGAGGAAGTGGAAAAAATGAAGGCAGAAGCAAAGATGAATGAAGCATCCGATAAAGCAGAACGTGAAAAAGTAGATAAATTGAACGCTGCTGACAGCCTTGTATTCCAGACTGAAAAACAACTGAAGGAATACGGAGATAAAATTCCCGCTGATAAAAAGGGCGCTATCGAGACAGCCGTGACGAAGTTGAAAGAAGCACACAAATCACAGGACCTTGCATCTGTAGATACGGCTATGGCCGAATTAAATGCAGCATGGACAGCAGCCAGCCAGGATATCTACAATGCCCAGCAACCTGGCCAGCCGGGAGGAGAACAGGCAAATGGAGGGCAACAAGGCACAACAGGCAGCGCCGGGGATAATGTGACGGATGTGCCGTATGAGGAGGTTAAGTAGGTTTCCAGGGAAGGGAGTTTGGATTTTGGAATTGGGAATTTGAGCAAAGACTAAAAGATGCCCGAGACCATGAAGTTGAATTTGAGTAAATCTCTAACCAGCTTTTCCAAATATCATGGTCTCAAGCCAAATTCCAAATTCCAATCCCCAACTCCCGTTCACTCAACAACAATCCACTAAACAAAATCAACAATTCACACAATCCTCCATTGTCCCTGGAAAAAATCAGGCGTACTTTTGCATTATCAATTTGAGCATTGTATAGTACTTACAAAAAGGAAACAGAATTCAACACTTTCTTCTAACGATTCTTTAGTGTTCTTCTTACCGGATCGCTCAGACAATATTTAGTATTTAAAAAAAAGGAGATATCATGAAAACTGATGTGATGCCATCTTTTGTACAGATGGAAGAAGACGAGCTAAGGCAATTAACGGCTGAAGTAAAAGAAACGCTCGCTAGAGAATTTGAACTAAAAGCAAAACCAGGAAAATTCAGTTCGGCTGATCTATGGAATATTCGAAGATCAGCTAAGACAGCCTATGCTTTGAGGAATAGGTGGAGTTGAGGCTTTTAAGGAATTTGGAATTTTGAATTAGACATGAGACCATGAAAATTTGGAAGTTGCCCTGTTGAGCTTTCCAATTTTCATGCTCTGGCCGCCAAATCACCCATTTCAAATCCCGAATTCCGAACCGAAATTGAAAACACTGAAAATAAAAATGCCGTCCCAAAAGACGGCTAATTTTTTTGCCTGCGAATTCCAGGTCACATAATATCCATTGCCTTCACAAAAGATGTGGTCATGAACGGCAGAATGAGTGTCAACCAGGGCCAGTGGGTAATGATAGCAATGATTAATGCAGCCGTTGAGGCCAGGAATATCAACCAGTACATCCCCCTGTATTTTCTTTGTTGCTCCATTTGATGAGTTTTGATTTAAGCGCGGGGCAAAAATAATGATCAAATGTTGAAAGGACAACTTATTACCCCGAAATAGGTTTCGGGAATTTGGATTTAGGAATTTGGAGGTTACTAAAAATTCGATTTCCACAACTTTTTGTGAAGAGTGGATGAACTTAACCATTTAGCAACCTCCTAATCTCAAATTCCTGATTCCTTCAGCCGCTCTTACTCTATCCGCGGCCCCTTTACCAATCCCGCACCGCCAATCAACTAAAAACCAAATAAAATACCGAACCTTGCATGTTTTATTTACTTTCGTATAAATGTGTCTTTCAGACACAACTAAATAGTACTAGTCTGAACCAACGATTGCGATGAAAATTCATTTTTACCTACGCTTCCACACAAAATTTGGGGAAAGCCTTTGGATAGGGGGAAATATCGATGAATTGGGCAATGATGACCCGGCATCCACCATTGCGATGGAATACCTTGACAGGGAATTCTGGCAGGTAAGAATAGAACTGGACAGAAAAAAACTTCCTAAGTCGGGCTTTACCTATAAATATTATCTCAAAAGCAACGAAGGAGAACTCATCTCCGAATGGGGTGGTGATAGAACTTTCAGGTTACCGGGAAAGGAAATTAAAATCATAGAACTAATCGACACCTGGAACCATGCCGGCGAATTTGAGAATTCATTTTATACTGCACCATTCACCAAGGTACTCCTAAAACATCCCGGGCAGAAACCCCGAAAGAATTCATCTACCGATACACACGTATTCAGAATTAAAGCGCCGTTATTAAACAAGCATGAAGTTGTTTGCATTACTGGCAATTGTAATGGCTTGAACAATTGGTCCCAAACAGAACCTCTTCAGTTGGGTACTGAAGGGAACTGGTGGACCATCTCCGTGGATCTCTCTAATGAAAATTTGCCCATTTCATACAAATACGGAATATTCGATACTAGGACATCGGAATTCAGATTTGAATCAGGCGATAACCGATTAGTCCATGAAAGCGCAGCTAAAAACACATTGGTCATTCTTCATGATGGTTTTATTCGTTTTCCCAACACCTCATGGAAGGGAGCGGGAGTAGCCATACCCGTGTTTAGCCTTCGCTCAAAGAACAGTTTTGGCGTAGGAGAGTTCGCGGATATTAAATTGCTGGTGGACTGGGCAAAAGAAACCGGTTTAAAGCTCATCCAGATCCTGCCCATTAATGATACAATTGCTACCAATTCATGGATAGACTCCTATCCCTATGCTGCTATCTCCGCATTTGCATTGCACCCTATTTATGTAAACCTCGGAAAGGTTGCCGGCAAGAAGCATTCCATTAAAGTGAATGCTTTAAAACGAAAACAGAAACAACTCAATGAGCTGACCGCTATTGATTATGAAGAGGTGGTCAGGTTTAAGATGGCCATGCTGAGAGAGCTTTATGACCTGATGCACAAAGAAAGTTTTGAATCATCAGAATATGCAGCATTCTTTGAAGAAAATAAACATTGGTTACAGCCCTACGCTGCATTTTGTTTCTTCAGGGATAAGTACGGCACCACCCATTTTCAACAATGGAAAAACAACGCTGTTTATAGTGAACATGAAGTAGCAAAGTTATTCTCCTCAAAATTTTCTTCCCGTAAAGAGTTGCTGTTCTACTGCTTTGTTCAGTTTCATCTTCACCTCCAATTAAAAGAAGCTGCGGACTATGCTCACAAAAAGGGAATTGTATTAAAAGGGGATATTCCGATTGGTATTTACCGGTATGGCTGTGATGCATGGGTGGCGCCGCAATTGTATAACATGGATGCTCAGGCCGGCGCTCCGCCTGATGATTTTACTGCAGTTGGACAGAACTGGGAATTTCCTACCTACAATTGGCGCCGGATGCAGGAAGATGGTTTTGCCTGGTGGAAGCAGCGTTTCCGGCAAATGAGCTATTACTTTGATGCTTTCCGCATTGACCATATTCTCGGATTCTTCAGGATCTGGAGTATCCCCGTTCACGCGGTACAAGGTATCATGGGGCATTTTGTTCCCTGCCTGCCTGTGCACTACGTTGAGTTCGGTGAAAACGGTATCTGGTTTGATCACCAGCGATTCTGCAAACCCTTTATCACTGATGCCGTACTCTCTGAAATTTTTGGTGAGCTTGAAACACTAGTCAGGTCAGAATTCCTGGACCGCAATACATCAGGTGGTTATGATCTCAAACCGCAATTCGCTACCCAGCGACAGGTAGAATGTCATTTTTGCAATAGGCCGGAAGACGCAAACAATGAACGGCTGAAACTCGGACTTTACAATCTCATCTCCAACGTAATTTTCTTTGAACAGGAAGGATCCAGAGGCCAGGAATTCCATTTCCGCATATCAATGGAAAAGACCCTTTCATTCAAATACCTGATTCCACATGTCCAGGAAAAACTGCGTGCTCTTTATATCAACTATTTCTACGAAAGGCAGGATGAGTTCTGGAAAAAGGAAGCAATGCAGAAACTACCCCACCTAAAGTATGCTACAAACATGCTCATATGTGGAGAAGACCTGGGCATGGTACCTCATTGCGTACCTGAGGTGATGGATCAGCTTGGGATACTTAGCCTGGAAATACAACGAATGCCAAAAGATCCTCAAAAAGAATTTGCTATACCTGAAGAAGCTCCATATTTATCAGTGATCACACCTTCTACCCATGACATGAGTACTGTGAGAGGTTGGTGGGAAGAAAACCGCGAACGTACACAACGTTTCTACAACCAGGTACTAGGCCAATGGGGTGATGCCCCCTTTTATTGTGAATCATGGATCAATCGTGCCATCGTGCTTCAGCATCTGTATTCCCGCTCCATGTGGAGTATATTTCAACTCCAGGATATACTGGGCATGAACGATACACTTCGCAGGGAAAATCCACAGGAAGAAAGAATAAATAATCCAGCCGTTTCCAAGCATTATTGGCAATATCGCATGCACATTTCTCTTGAAGACCTGCTTAAAGAAAAAGAATTCAACAGGGAATTGTTTGATTATGTTGAAAAAAGCGGACGCGCGTAAGCCATTATCGTTACTTGATGACTGTTACTCGATGATCATTATTCACTGATCGAAGCACGATTACGCTTACTTCAACCGATGCTTATGACAGTCTCCAAAATATGTGCTCTTGGGAGTGAAATTAAAATTCCAGTTATAGTTCTTTCCTCCACTTGAACCTTTTCCTTTGCCGCTTCGTTCATTATCATTTGAAAAAAGAATGGTAATGGTACCATATTCACCGCAGGCAGGAGTGTAGGTAGCGCTGTTAAACTTGCGGTCGAGTTTTGCTACATATACATCGTCAATGTATATATCAATTTGCGCATCAAAAACCGAGAATATGGTAGCGGCATATGATTCATTCTCGTAAAGAAAATCCTCCAGATCATCATAAAAGTCAAGTTCAGGATCTATACCGAGGTTCTTGAACGTAAAATTATAGGTTGCAGTAACTGACCCATCACCTTCAATCACGTCAATATCCGTAACATAAGAAGGTAATCTCCTGAATTTTATTTCCAGCACTATTATAGAGCCTGAATTATACACGAAAAATTTACCATCAGTAGTCGTGGGTAACAACCCCGTGTCAACAGGTCGATATTCGGCTTTGGTATTCCGATCAACGATACGCAGATTATTCAGGTATAAACCGGTGTAGGAACCCCGATTTGTTGTTCCCAGATAGGAAACATACAACCTGGTAGAGCTTTCTGTATGTTCAATATATTCCAGACGCAGGGTGCGGTCAGCATTAAGCCTCCCATACTGATTCGTAAAGTCTTTTTGTGCAAGGCAGTAAACACTGCAAAACAAGAAAAAAATAAAAATAATGGAAACGCGTAGAGGGTGGAATACGGATCTCATAAAAAGGGTTTGGTGGTGAAAGGCGAAAATAATAAAAATGATTATAAAATGAAATCTCCAGGCCAATCAATGTTGCAACATATATCGTTTTCTTTTTAAGACAGAATTAACCAAGTATCTTCACAGCGCCATTCCATTCATATGATAGTAAATTATTATCCATATAATCTTCGGTTCAGGCATCCTTTTACCATATCGAAAGGAACAAAAACCCATCAGCCAACATTGATTGTAGAACTTGAGCACCTCGGGGAAAAAGGGTATGGCGAAGCACCGGCCATTACCTATTACAATATCACTGTTGAAAAAATGATAGCTGACCTGCTCGCAAAAAAGCCATTCATTGAAAAGTTTGCCTTCACGGAACCAGAAAGATACTGGCATTACCTGCATCACTTGTTTCCCTCCAATCCTTTTTTAGTCTGCGCCCTTGACATTGCAGCCTGGGATCTGTATGGAAAAATCCAGGGCAGGAGATTGTTTGAAATGTGGAATGGTGATGCGTCAGCAAATCCCATAACGGATTACACTATCGGCATAGATACAGTGGATACGATGGTAGAAAAATTAAAAGAAAAACCCTGGCCAATCTATAAAATTAAAGTAGGAACGGCTGACGATATCGCGATAGTGAAAGCATTACGCGAACATACTGACGCCACTTTGCGTGTAGATGCAAATGCAGCATGGGATGTTGAAACCGCTCTTCGCCTGATTCCGCAGCTGGAACACCTGGGGGTTGAATTGGTAGAACAACCGTTGGCAAAGGATGACTGGCAGGGCATGAAGATCCTTTATAAAGAATCCGCGTTGCCTTTATTTGCTGACGAATCCTGCGTTTTTGAAAACGATGTTGAAAAATGTCTTCATCATTTTCATGGAATAAATATAAAGTTGACAAAGTGCAGTGGAATTACTCCTGCAAGAAGAATGATCAAAAAAGCCAGGGAATTAAAGCTTCAGGTAATGATTGGGTGCATGAACGAATCTACCATTGGCTCTGCAGCAGTCGCCCACCTGCTCCCATTCATTGATCATGTTGACATGGATGGTCCACTATTGCTCGCTGAAGATGTAGGCCATGGAATCACCTATGATTTCGGGAAAATTGGATACAGTGAGGGCCCCGGTCTTGGAGTAGAGTACACGGGACTACAGGAAATTCCTGAACAGAAGTTATGATTCTGGATTTACACGATATACTTTTGTGCAGTAATTCCAGCATCAACCAAAACCATGAACCGGCTTCCACCATTCATTTTATTAGTCCTGTGTTTCATTTCCATCGAAGCCATATCGCAGGATGACAAGACCAACCACCATCCCAGCCTGCGATTATTTGCCGGCTTCATGAACTACCAGGGCGATCTCAACCCTAACAGCTTTTCCATTTCTCATTCGCGTGTAGCACTCGGTGTTTCCATCATTCAACCAATTAATCGCTGGTTATCACTAAGAGGAGGCTTTACTTTTGGTAAGGTGGAAGCAGCAGACCGGTATAACCGCGATTACCTTAAATCGAGGAACCTTAGTTTTTTCTCAGGAATTTCCGAGTTGCATGCCGCAATGGAGGTCAATTTTGTTGATCTTGAAAAAGGAAGGATCAGCCCGTACATCTTTGCAGGTGTGGCCCTCTTTCACTTCAATCCATGGACTTTTGATAATGCCGGAAATAAGGTCTTCCTGAAACCACTTAGCACGGAAGGGCAGGGATTGAGCGAATATCCATCGCAGAAGCCTTATCAACTTACACAAATCAGTATTCCCTATGGCGTCGGGCTTCGCTATAAGTTAGGAAACGCATTAATCATCGGCCTGGAATTCAGCCAGAGAAAAACATTTACTGATTACCTGGATGATGTGAGTTCATTTTACGTTGATAAAGAAATATTACTTTCCAATAAAGGAGCGCAGGCTATTCAACTCGGGTACAGGGGCGCATCAGCTTATCCTTCAGCAGGAGAACAAAGAGGTACGCCAACAGAAAATGATTGGTACTACTCCGCAGGAATTACGCTGGAGAGTAAGTTGAATGCCATACTCACCCTTTTCGGCATAGCAGCCCGGCCAAAATGGAAGTGCCCGGTGCTGTAACCTTTTACGTTCAACCAAAAGACCGTTGATCAATGATCGATCCTGGCTTATCAGATTGCCGATAACTTTTGCCCTTTCCTAATTCGTGCTTCACCAGCTCGTCAACTTGTCAGCTCGATAGCTCGTCAGTTCGTAATCTAAAAAGCTTTTCCCAATATCAAGATCTTGCTCCAAATTCCAAATTTCCAATTCAATACCCAAGGTATTATCAAGAACAGAATTCAATAACGTTAAGTCCGTTCAATGCGTTTAAGTCCGTTTTGTGTACTTAAACATTTCCCAAACACAACGCGGCCCTAAATTTGCTCAGAGCAGGTAACTTTAATTTCCAGCTCATGAAGAAACAGGGGATCGTGCTCGCATTAACCTTCCTTTCCTTTTCAGCTTCCGCGCAGCTTTGGCATATAGGAGTTTTTGGAGGTCTTTCTGCTTATAATGGTGATCTTACTGATAAGATTCTTCCAAAGAAAGTGACCAATGGAGCCATTGGCTTAACCGCCAATTATGAATATCGTGATCAAATAATGTTCCGGGCCGGTCTCACTTATTCAGTGGTTGGCGGTGCTGACAGGTACAGTGAAGATCCGGATCTCGCCTTACGTAATCTTAGTTTCGAAACTTCCATCCTCGAATTCAGTTTGGTGGGTGAATACTATTTCTTCAATCTTTATGACCGTCGTTATTCACCCTATATCTTCGGTGGCATAGCACTCTTTCACTATAATCCTTATGCGTATAATGGCAGTGATGAAAAGATTTATCTGAAACCCCTCAGTACTGAGGGACAGGGATTACCAGGTTACCAGGCAAAACCATATTCACTCACGCAATTTGCAATACCGTTCGGTGGCGGCATCAAGTATGCGATCAATGACCGGTTTAGGATAGGGGCCGAACTCGGCATCAGAAAATTATTTACTGATTACCTGGATGACGTGAGTGGTTTCTATGCTGATCCAAACGACCTGCTTACTCATCGTGGTCAACTGGCAGTTGATATGTCATACAGAAGTGATGAACTTCCAGGCGGTGACCCCATTTATCCCTTAAAAGGTGCAGGAAGAGGCGGACCTGAAAAACAGGATATCTATTATTTCCTGGGAATACACCTCACTTATCGTTTGGGTGGAGGAAAAGTCGGGAAAAGCTATTCCTGCCCCATCTTACCCTGAACTATAGCGTACGTCGTTGAAGCCTTTATCGCCTCGAACATCTGTCATCGAATATCGAACAACGAATTTGAACGCCTAACTTTGCGCCATGGCTTTTAAGAACCAGCATGAATTCATTGATGCATTGGACAGGGCAGGGGAGTTGATCCGAATAAAAACCTATGTTGATCCAAAGCTGGAAATGGCGGAGATCACTGATCGTGTCAGCAAATCAGGAAACGGGGGCAAAGCATTGCTTTTTGAAAACACAGGCTATTCTTTTCCCGTACTGATGAATGCCTATGGCAGCGAAAAAAGAATGTGCATGGCCCTGGGTGTAAATCACCTGGACGATGTAGCCAGGGAAATTGAATCCTTATTCAAACTTCTTGCCTCTCCTAAAGACAGCATCCTCGATAAGTTAAAACTACTGCCTAAACTTGGTCAGTTTGCATCCTGGATGCCAAAAGTAAGATCAGGTCGCGGACCCTGCCAGGAAGTAGTGATGGAAAAACCTGACATCACAAAACTTCCCGTCATTACCTGCTGGCCAAATGACGGAGGTCCATTTGTTACACTTCCGGTAATACACACCAAAGATCCACATACTAACTCAAGGAACGTGGGAATGTATCGCATGCAGGTTTTTGGTCCGCAACTCACCGGCATGCATTGGCACAAGCATAAAGTGAGTGCAAAACATTTCAACGAATACAAAAAATTGAACAAGCGAATGCCCGTGGCTGTCGCACTCGGAGGAGATCCGGTGTACGCCTATTCAGCCACCGCTCCGCTTCCAGAAAACGTGGATGAATACATGCTTGCCGGCTTTTTGCGCAAAAAGAAAGTAGAGCTGGTCAAGTGCCTTACCCAACCTGATGTGGAAGTACCCGCTGATGCTGATTTCATTATTGAAGGGTATGTTGATCCCGGTGATGAGTTGATCTGGGAAGGTCCATTTGGCGATCATACAGGCTATTATTCCCTCCCAGATTGGTACCCGAAGTTTCATATCACGGCCATCACCCACAAAAAAAACCCGGTTTATCCGGCCACCATTGTGGGTATTCCTCCGCAAGAGGATGCATGGCTTGGCAAAGCAACAGAACGGATTTTTCTTGCACCTATTAAAATGACGATGGTGCCCGAAATAATTGATATGGACATGCCGGTTGAAGGAGTATTCCATAACCTCGTAATAACTCAAATCAGGAAGGAATACGCCGGCCAGGGACAGAAGGTGATGAACGCCATGTGGGGCGCAGGGCAAATGATGTTTAATAAGATTCTCATAATAAGCGATGAAGGAACGAAAATCCAGGACTATCACTCCCTTGCGGTTTACGTTTTTAATAACCTGAATCCTGCTACAGATATTTATTTTTCAACCGGCCCCATGGATGTACTCGATCATAGTTGCAGCAAACTGGGCTTTGGTGGCAAGGTTTGTATCGATGGTACAAAAAAATCAGAAGAAGAAACAGATGAGCGGTACCAATCCCCGGTTAGCGATGGCACCACTCAATTGAGACAAAAGTTGCATGACCGGTTTGCCGAGATCAAAGACGTCAACACTGGTTTATTGAAGAGTGGCATACCCTGTATTCTAATATCCGTAGAAAAAAACAGGAAGGGCCACATCAGCAACCTGCATGAACGCATTTTCGAATTGAATGAAATGAATGCGGTAAAAATGGTGTTGTACGTGGAGCACACCGTTGATGTGCTTGACCTTTCACTCGCTTTATGGAGGTTCTGCAATAACCTTGATCCACGCCGTGATTCATTGTTAACAAAGAAAATACTCGATAACGGAAAGTATATCGCCTGTATGGGCTTCGATGGCACAAGGAAAACAAAGGAGCTGGATGACTTTCAGCGCGATTGGCCTAACATTATTGTGGCAGATGACGTTACGATAAAGTCAATAGACAATAAATGGGAAAACCTGGGCATCGGGCCCTTCATTCCATCCCCATCCTTAAAGTATAAAGATCAGCTATATGGCTCGAAAGCCGCGGTTAATTAGTCAATGTGTCAATAAGTCAATGGTGGGTTCTTCAACTTTACGGTTCCAAATTGACTAATCGACTAATCGGCTAATTGACTAATTAAGCCATGGGTATTGAAAACCAAAAACGCGACCCCTTTCCCTCTTCGCTTTCCACACCAATCTCCCCTCCATGCCGCTGAATGATTTGAGAAGAAATGTAAAGACCAAGCCCCAGCCCGGAAAAATTCTGTGCTGAATCGTGCACTCTGAAGAAACGCTCAAAAACATATGGTTTTTTATCTGCAGGAATTCCGATTCCGAAATCTGTAACTGAAAAAACAATTTTTCCTTCCACTTCTTCGCACTTGATATAGATTTTTTCCTGTCCGGGAGAATATTTAATTGCATTATTAAGAAGGTTTACAATAACCTGCTCCATCCTGTATTTGTCAGCATTAACGGTACGGGTAACGCAACCGTCAATTATAATCTCGTGTTTGTTGTTTGAATGTAATTGCTCTATTGAGTCCTCAATAGCCTCGATGATGGGGAAAACAGTGCGGTTAAATTCCATTTTACCAGCATGAATTCTGCTAACGTCAAGCAGGTTTTCAACGAGGCCGGTAAGTTTATTTACCTGCTTGTTTGCCTTTTGAATGAAGGGCGTCAATTGGTCGAATTCCCTGCTGGCCGCGAGCCTCTCTGCAATTTGAAGGTAGGCCTTCATGCTGCTGATGGGAGTTTTCAATTCATGGCTCGCGATACTCATGAATTCATCCTTCTTCTCCAGTTGAGAGTGCGTTTCCTGGTGAGCAAGCTCCTGTTCATTAATATCTGACAGACTTCCTATGTATCCTGAGAATTCGCCTGACTTTAAGGGATTGCTTTCCGCAAGGAACCAGCGATAGGTTCCGTCTTTCGCGCGTACCCTGAATTTGGAATGATAAGGTTTACGGCTACGAAAACACTTCATGAACTTGCTATACTCCTTATCCGAATCGCTCGGGTGAAATGCGCGTCCCCATCCCAGCCCCACGCTTTCTGAAAATGAAAGTCCTGTATAATCTACCCATTGTTTATTCACATAATTACAAAGCCCCTCAGCGTCCACCTTCCAGATCATGAACGGCGTTTGATCAGCTAACTGCCTGAAGTATTCTTCACTGATCTTAAGGTCCTGTTCAATCCGCTTATTATCATTAATGTCAGTGTTCGTTCCCACCCAAAGTGTGATCTTACCATTTTCATCTCGTTGTGCGCGTGCCCTTACAAGATGCCACCTGTATTCGCCTCTCGCATTGCGAAAACGGTTCTCCATCTCCAAATCATGACCTCTTTCAAGTGCCTGGCTCCACCGGGTAATAGTTTCTTCCAGCTCATCCGGATGAAGAATTGAACGCCAGCCATCATTCATCAATACGCTCAGCGGAGTATTAGTGTACTCTGCCCATACTTCATTCATGTAATTGATCTTTCCTTCAGGCGTAGCTGTCCATACTTTTTGCGGGATGGCGTTTGCCAGGAACCTGAACCTGTCTTCGTTTTTCTTTATCTCCTTGTTGGCTAAAATTAAATCCGTCACATCAAAACCAAATGTTGCAACTCCATCCACCTTGCCCTCTACATCAAAAACAGGAGCGAACGTAAAATCAAACCAGCAATCAACCATTTTCCCATTCCTGAACTTATCATACGGAGCATAAAGAGCCTGGCCCGAATACGGTTTCCCCGTTCTGTAAACTTCCCATACAGCCTCATAGATCTTATGTTTCTTAAAATTTGTACTCGCCTCTTCAAACGTTGCGCCCAGCTGCAGCTTGCCTGCATATGCCTCATAGGTTTTATTAATAAAGTCGAGCCGTAGCTCCGGTCCGCGTCTTATTGAAATCATATATGGCGCATCCATCAAAATATTCCTGAATTCCTGCTGCTGCAGTTTTACTTCTTCCGTTCTCTCTCTCACTTTTTTCTCTAACTCTTCGTTCAATGACATTAATTGCCGCTGGGCGATGCGTAACTCCTCTTCTGAATTTTTCCGGGATGAAACATCGATCGTAATATTCGCCACCTGGCTTACACGATGATCAGGCCTCCTGCTAAAGATGATTCCATAAGTTTGCATCCACTTGTAACTACCGTTTCGATGCTGCATCCGATATTCAAATTCAATGATCTGCTTATCATCATAATTCGGATACTCCCGGTTCGCCTTTTCTATGGCCGCATTATTCCTTTCTAATAACACGTCACGATCATCCGGATGAATCAATGATAACATAAACTGGAAACCGCCCTCGAGTATTTCGCTCGGCCTGTATCCCAGTATTTCAAGTGACGCCCGGTTCACATAGTCATATCGCCCGCTGTTGACGTCAAAAACGGCAATAAGGGCCGGCGTGAAATCAAATATCTTCTTATCGAACTCCCAACTTGACGGTTCATGGCCCGCTCGCCTTACCTCTTTCGGAAAAGACGAAACCAACTCTTCTTCATGTATGAGCCTGGAATGCACTTTCTGAAACTTGTAATTTTTCTTTACCTGGCTAAAGCTGTAGGCTAATGAAGTGAAGCCTAGCAGGTAGAATATAACAGGTACTAACGGAAACGTAGAATCCGGAAATGAATGACGGGCAGGAAAAGAAAATATGATTCCCATACAAAAGAGAACCACGGTCAACAAAAATCCCAGAAGTAGCTTTTTTGGCATCCAAACCAAATTTAAATTTTTTTTTACATGACTGGCAAATCAATCCTCTTGATTGTAATCAAGGACCGGGAATTGGAAATCGGGAATTTGGTGGTTAAATAGTGGAGGTTGCCCACTCCTAAATAATGCGTTATTATCCTTGAATTTTTTAACGACCACCAATTTCCCTATTCCAAATCCCAAAATTCAAAATCCCCCATTCCAAATTCCGAATTATCCTCGGTAACTTGCTGAAAAGAAATACGCATGAAAAAGGTTGGTGCTGCACTTTTACTGAGTGCCTGGGCGCTGGGTTCGCTGGGGCAAACCGGTTCAGAAACCGATGTTAATTCTAAAACCCTGCTATGGAAAATTTCAGGGAACGGTCTTTTAAAACCTTCCTTCCTGTATGGCACTATCCATATGATTTGTGCGGATGATGCTGTCCTGAGTCAAAAATTCAAAGAAATCATCAGGAATGCAGAAGAGGTATATTTCGAGGTTGACCTTGATAACCTGGTTGAAATGATGAGTGTGCTGTCAAAAATGAAAATGAATGGCGACACCACGCTTAAACAACTGTTGAGCCAGGTGGATTATGAAGCCGTAAAAGATTATTTCGAATCAAAGGGATCAATGCTTCCTTTTTCCGTTTTGGAAACCTATAAGCCCATCCTGGCTTTATCGACCCTGCAGGAAAACTCGCTTGGTTGTGAGACCATGGCCATGATGGAACAGGTAATAATGGAAGAAGCCAGGGAAAATAAAAAAAGGATTAAAGGACTTGAGTCAATGGCTTACCAGGCGGGAGTACTTGACAGTATTCCCTATAGATTACAGGCAGAACAACTGGTCAATTACATCAACAACATCAAAAAAAACAACGAAGACACGGAATTAGATGAAATGATGGATGCTTATAAGAGCCAGGACCTCGACCGCTTAGAAAAACTCATGATGAAGACTGACATGGGAATAGGAAATTTTACGGAAGTGCTGCTATATAACAGAAACCGTAATTGGGTTGAAAAACTTAAGTCTCTGTTACCGGAAAAATCCCTCCTCATTGCCGTGGGTGCCGGCCACCTGCCCGGTGACCAGGGCGTGATCGAATTATTAAGAAAGGCCGGGTACACCGTGACGCCGGTTGAAAACAGGGTAGAGAGGGTGAAGGGGATCTGATTTGGAAATGGGGATTGAATTTTGGATTGGGAATTTGGCGGTTGCTAAATAGTTGAGGTTACCCACTCCTAAATAAAGCGTTGATATCCTTAAATTTTTTTAGCGACCGCCAAATTCCTAATTCTCAAATCAAAATTCCCTTCAAACTGCCCCCCCTCAAAGGAGGGTGAAATAACGCTTGTCCAGTATTTCTCCCGGGCGCACCTTTGAGAAAGTTGAAACAGGTAATGGATCAATATTTCATTTAAGAAGTTCAGCAGGCTGATTGCTGAACAAGTAAGGACGGTTACCTGAAGTGCGTCATTTGGTGCAAATCATAACAGTAGTCTTCAACCATGGAAGGTAACCTAACTAAAGAGCCACCGAACGGTGGCTCTTTTTATTAAAATCGTTTAACGTTACACGTCGAGCTGCAAAGGCCTTTTACTTCCCTTTGGTTCAACAACGTTAAACGACTTAAACGTTAAACGTCACATGCTGCGCTCCAAACCGGAAAAAAAGAAATTCCCCTCAATTTCTGCATTCTCATCACTGTCACTTCCATGAACCGCATTCTCACCTACAGAGGTTGCGAATAATTTACGTATCGTTCCTTCAGCGGCCTGGGCGGGATTGGTTGCGCCTATTAAATTGCGGAATTCAGCCACCGCGTTATCTTTTTCGAGAATAGCGGCTATTATAGGTCCGCTGCTCATGAATGTAACAAGTTCAGCATAAAAAGGGCGTTCCTTATGCACAGCATAAAACTCTCCTGCCTTTGCCTGGCTAAGTTCGGTCATCTTTAAGGCTACAATTTTGAATCCTTCCCTGATTATCCTGTCAAGAATTGCTCCCGCATGTCCATTCTTCATGGCATCAGGTTTGATCATCGTGAATGTTCTGTTAGTCATATTTTTATTTTTATATCTTTTACTTCCTCCGGCGGCCGCAAAATTAAGCAAGTTCCCTTCTTATACCAATTCAATTATGGGAATGATCCTTGAATATCCACAATCAATATGAAGGCCTGAAAGCACGGCTGGCATAACGATAATCTCGTCAACAATCACCTATCTTCGCAACCGTTTTATGAACCCAATCACGGATATATACCCACTATTAAGCCAGCCAAAGAAGGTCGTAATTACCACGCATCAGAAGCCTGATGCAGACGCCATGGGCTCTTCGCTCGCCCTCGCCCATTTTCTTCGGTTATTTGGTAATACCGTCACCGTCATTTCACCTACCAATTGGGCTAAATGGCTAAACTGGATGCCCGGGGCGGATGAAGTAATTGATTACGAACTCAACCGCAAAAAAGCCGATGAGGAGCTGGATGGAACGGATTGGTTATTCTGCCTGGACTTCAATATTTTCCATCGTACCAAATCGATGGCAGATAAGTTGAAAGCTATAAGTTGTATTAAGGTCCTCATCGACCATCACCAGGAACCTGATTCTCCTTCCTTTAATTTTGGAATAAGTGATACTTCAAAGAGTTCTACCTGCGAAATGGTTTACGATTTTATTGTAGGCTCCGGCCACAGGGACAGAATTGACTCATCCATTTCTCAATGCATTTATGCCGGAATAGTATCTGATACCGGCTCTTTTAGATTTCCCTCAGCCACAGCTGATGTACACAAAGCCGTGGCTGAATTAAAAATGCACGGCCTGAATCATTCAAAAGTTCACGAAAACCTTTTCGACAATTTTCTCGAAAATAAACTGCGGTTCACCGGGCATGTTCTGCTCAATCGTATGCAGGTATTTTATGAATATAATACCGCACTGGTGGCTATTCCCAAATCAGACCTGTTGAAATTTTACATCAAAACCGGCGATACAGAAGGGCTTGTCAATTTTCCACAGACAATACAGGGTATTAAACTGGTGGGATTGGTAATTGACAGGGATGAGGAAAGAAAGTGGAGCTTCCGCAGCAAAGGTGATTTTGACTGTAATACTTTTGCAAGAAAATATTTTGACGGAGGAGGACATTACAATGCATCTGGTGGCAGAAGTACAGATTCACTTGAGGTTACCGTTCAAAAATTCAAGGATGCTCTCCGGGAAAATAAGTCACTCCTTCAATAACACATAAAAAACACAACAAATGATACGCGCGATTTCGTTATTTCTATTTTTATCGGTAATGGCATTTTCATTATCGTGCAACAAGATTGACTATAAAAAAACCAGTAGCGGTCTGCTTTATAAAATTTACCCCGGCAAAGGAAAGGATTCAGTGGCTCAACTGGGAAACGTGGTTAAATTCCATTTCACCCGTAAACTAAATGATTCGGTTCTCCATTCAAGCTATGGCAAAATGCCTTCTTTTTTCCCCATTTCTCCGGGCATAACAAATTCATACAGCCCGCTCGAAGTGCTTCCCATGATGAGGAATGGAGATAGTGCGATCACAGTTGAACTGGTTGACACACTTCTCAATCGCAAGGTTGACGGGCTTCCGCCGAGCGCAAAAAGAGGCGACAGGATCACAACAACTATTAAAATACTTGAAGTGTTCAGGACTGATAGCGTGGCAAGAGCTGATTTTAATAAAGAAGATGAAATTGACAAGCCCCGCCGCGAAGGTGATCAAAAAAAGGAAGTAACGGATTACCTGGCTAAGAACAAAATACAGGCACAGGAAACAGGAACTGGCACTTATGTACAAATCATAGAAAAGGGGACAGGCGAACCCCTCGCGAATGGAAAGTATGTGCAGGTTAAATATGCAGGACGCCTGTTAAAGACAGATGCTCCCTTTCAATCCAGCGTTTATGCTTTTCAATTAGGTACTCAAAGTGCAATCAAAGGATGGGATGAAGGACTGCTTTTATTTAACCAGGGAGGCAAAGGTGTATTATATATTCCCGGTTACCTGGCATATGGACAGCGTCCCGGCCCAGGCAATACCCCCAATGAAGCCCTGATCTTTGATGTGGAAGTGTTACAGGTTTCCGATAAACCCATTCCCCAAATCGACCAGAAACCTGAATAAACTTGATGCAACTCAACGTTTCAATGATGGAACTTTGAAAATATTAGATGAACTTTGTATGGACTCGATTAAGCGAGCGGCAGAATATAATGCTACACTTGGTCCCGTTTTTAGTCCAAGATCCATTATAGCACCCGTGGAAACCTTGAGCCAATCCAACCGCCGCACTTTTTGCTTATGATTCATATATGAAATCCATTCCTTAGAAGAAACTCATTAAGCTTCGCTTTGGTGCATATCTTAATGAATAAAGAAGCATCTGCCAATGGCCGATGTTTTTTTATTTGGGGCCGTCACCAGCTGCATATGCCATAAAAAGTTTCACTGCCTGTGCAGCTTCACGCACATCATGTACGCGTAATATTGATGCCCCGTTCATCAACCCCATTGTATTCATTACGGTAGTGCCGTTTAAAGCATCATCGGCACTTACACCCAGCGTTTTATAGATCATTCCTTTGCGCGATAAACCCAGCAAAATGGGGCAATCAAGCATGAAAAAGAGGTTTAGGTTCTTCATCAATTCAAAATTCTGCTGCGTGGTTTTTGCAAAACCAAACCCGGGATCAATGATAATGTCGCGGATACCTGACTTCCTGCAAACTGCAAGCTTCTGAATGAAATGATCCAGCAACTCCTTCAGCAGGTCATCGTAATGTGTATGGTCCTGCATGTTCCTGGGCGTACCACGCATGTGCATGAGCACATAAGGCACGCCTAACGAGGCTACAGTATCCAGCATATTATCATCTACACTTCCAGCACTTACGTCATTAACCATGGAAGCGCCTGCACCAACTGCCTCCCTTACCACCTTTGAATAAAAACTATCAACTGAAATGATTAATTCAGGAAAACCCGTGTGAATCTGTGAAATGACATCAATAACCCGCTCAAGTTCCTCTTCTTCCGTAATCTTTTCCGCCCCCGGCCTCGTGCTCTGTCCGCCAACATCAATGATATCAACACCCTCACTGATCATTTTTTCCACCCTTTCGAACAAATTTTCCTTCTTATTAATGCGGCTACCGGTAAAAAATGAATCAGGTGTTGCATTTAGAATTCCCATTACCAGCGGTCGTTCTATAGTAAGAATTTTGCCTCTGCAATTCAGTGTATACATTCGGTGTGGTTTCGTTATTTTTGATGCTAAGGTAAGTTTGTATCGCCAGTTTGGCGTTGAACCCTTTATAGAACCATGATGACTGACACCAATCTGCAATATGAGCAGCAAATAAACAGTTGTAAAGACATTTTCCTCAAAAAAGCGAAGGACTATGGTACTGCGTGGAGAGTATTGAGAACCATTTCTATCGTTGACCAGATATTTATTAAAGCGCAGAGAATAAGAACCATCCAGGAAAAGAAACAACAAAAAGTGGCCGATGATGTCTCAGCTGAATTCAAAGGGATCATCAACTATGCAGTAATCGGTTTAATTCAACTGGGCCTGCCTGCGGATGCACCGGAAGAGCTTGCCATGGGCAAAGTCACGAGTCTTTACGAGGGATATATATTTTCAGCAAAGAGTTTGATGGAAGAAAAGAATCATGATTATGGCGAGGCATGGCGCAGCATGAGCCAGGAGAGTTTTGTTGACCTGATACTCATGAAACTTCAACGCATCAGGCAGATTCTTGCCAATGAAGGCAAGACCCTGGTTAGCGAAGGCATCGATGCCAATTATTACGATATCATAAACTATGCGGTATTTGCTCTCATTCTAATGAACCAGGATTAAATTATTATCCATGAAGGCAGCACTGATAATTGCAAGGATCATCGTTGGTTTACTTTTCATTTTTTCGGGCCTCGTGAAGGCCAATGACCCGTTAGGGCTTAGCTATAAGATGCAGGAATTCTTCGAGATCTGGGGCATCACGCAATTCAATGGCCATACTCTATGGATGTCAATCGTAATGAATGCCTTCGAGATTATTGCCGGAGCAGCCTTATTACTAGGTTGGAAAATGCGGTTATTCAGCTGGCTGCTGTTATTATTAATTCTATTCTTCACCTTCCTGACCGGATACGCTTACCTCTCTGGTAAATTTAAAAATTGCGGATGTTTTGGAGATTGCATCCCCATTACTCCTTTCACTTCATTTATAAAGGATATAGCACTTACACTTCTCATTGGCTTCATATTCTGGCAACGGAAAAACATCAAGCCCCTTTTTTCCCGGACCACAAGCGCCATTTCATTAATGCTCGTTGCAGCCGTAAGTTTTGGCATACAATGGTACACGCTAAGTTTTCTCCCGGTGTTTGACTGCCTTCCTTTCAGGAAAGGCAACCATATTCCAACCCAAATGCAAATTCCGCAAGGAGCGGTTCCTGATAGCTTCGCGATTGTTTTTGTGTATGAAAAGGATGGCAAGGAGTATGAATTTCTTCCCACCGGTTTCCCTGATGACCTCTCCACTTATAAATTCGTTAAACGCACTGACAAATTAATCAGGAAAGGAAATGCCGAACCTCCTTTAAAGAGTTTTTCGCTTTCAGGAATAACTGACATTGATTCAACGCAGACCATCCTTGACCAGGACTTTGCTATCTTGTTATTCATACAGGATTTCTCCACTCCCGTATCATCCTGGCAGGATGAAGTAACCAGGATATACAACGAGGCTTCTCTCAGGAACATTCCAATGTATGCTGTAACCAATCGATTGAGCGAAGCAGTTAAACATTTTTCCGCTACACCCCTGAGGGATATACCGGTCATGAAGTGTGATTTCACGGCCATCCGCACAGCCGCGAGAACCAATCCTACAATTTTCCTGCTACAAAAAGGTACCGTGATTGGAAAATGGAGCCATCGAAGGAGCGATCAAGTTGTAGAAAAAATACAGACCCTGGTAGTTCCCGAACCGGAATTACCTCAACAGGAACCAATTCCTCCGCCAATCGATACGCCAAAAATTAAATAGTGCTCAGATACATTTTCAAAAAGATCGTTTATGGCATCCTTGTGCTGGCCGGGGTTGTAGCATTGGTATTTTTTCTTTTCCAGGGCTTTGGTGATCCTTCCAGGCTGGTGATGGGGCAATCAGGAGATTCAACCACCCAGGCAAACATCAGAAAGGAACTATACCTGATAAACGAGCAGGGACAACCTATTCCCAAATTCAAACAATTTCTCCATTACCTGAATGACGTGTCGCCTGTCTGTTTTCATACCAGCAGAGAAATTGAAAAAAAAGAGCTCAATGGATTTTTTATTGGTGGCCAAAATAAATTTGGGATCAAGGTACCGTACCTGAGAACCTCTTACCAGAGTAAGCGCGATGTATGGAGCATTTTAATGCAGGCCCTTCCTGGAACCATCCTGCTTGCGGTTGCTGCGATGCTCATCGCCATTTTCATTGGTATTCCTCTTGGTGTTGTGGCCGCCGTAAAACAGAATACCTGGCTTGATACCTCTGCGATATTCTCCAGTATTGTCGGTATATCTGCCCCTTCGTTCTTTATGGGAATTATTATTGCCTACCTTTTTGGTTTCCTGTTGAGCGACTACACCGGGCTGCATATTTCAGGCAGCTGGTTTGCTATTGATGACGTCACTGGTGAAAAGAAACTGAGCCTGCAGAACCATATTCTACCTGCATTTACACTTGGAATCCGGCCGCTGGCCATCATCACACAGCTCACCCGAAGTGCAATGCTTGACGTTCTTGACCAGGACTACATTCGCACAGCCTACGCCAAAGGTTTGCCTAAGAAAAAAGTGATCTGGAAACATGGCCTGCGCAACGCACTCAACCCGGTGATTACTGCCGTGACGGGATGGTTTGCCGAATTATTGGCAGGAGCATTTTTCGTAGAATACATCTTTGGCTGGCAGGGCATGGGAAAGATCACAGTCGATGCACTGGAAAAACTCGACTATCCCGTTGTAATGGGTTCTGTACTTATTTCAGCAGCGTTCTTCATTCTCATAAATATACTTGCTGACGTTCTCTATGGCGTTGTGGATCCCAGGGTGAAAAGAGAGGGATGAGGGGGGACGTTCAAGATTCGTTTAAAGTCGTTCAAGATCGGCTGTTAAAGATTGTTAAATAGTTCGTGGTTTCCCTGGCGTTTTTTACTTTGGTGGATTAACCATTTAACCAACTCACATTTTATGAGAAAATTTTTTCTTCTCCTTATTCTTGGAGTCGCATTCGTTTGCAATCAATCAAATGCACAGACAGAAAGGGGCACACTGCTCTTGGGCGGTGGAGCAAATTTCCAGATGGTAGATGACGCGTCCGTATTTGTCTTTAATGCCAACCTAGGTGTATTTGTAAAACAAAACTTCGCTATCGGTTTGCAGGCTTCCATCCTGTCATCTGACGGAGTTTCCGCCTGGTCACTCGGACCATATACAAGATTATACTTTGGAAAAAATGAAAAAGGTAAATTTTTTGGGCAGGCCGGGCTTTCCCTATTGGGGTCTACAGGTTTCGATGTAGAATTTGGTGGCGGACTCGGCGCGGGCTATGCAGTATTTCTCAATAAAAGCATTGTACTTGAATTCGGGGCAACTTATTCTATCCTGGGTGATATGGAGATGCTTGTACTTGGAGCAGGGTTTCAGATACATTTCAGAAAGTGAAGTGGGTAAGAATTGGAAATTGGGAATTAGGGGATTAAATTATTGAGGTTCTGCTCCTATTAACATTCTCTTGTGATGGAATTAGGAATTAGGAATGTGGAATTAGGCGCTTGCTAATTGTTGAGGTTGCCCGCGCGTAAATCAAGCTTCGGTTTCCCTGCATATTTAACAACTCCCAAATTCCCAATTCCCCCCGTTTTTTCCCCGTTTTTCCGCGAGGAAAAAACTTTTATCTATTGTGTTTTTCCCCTTGTTTCACTTTCCGGCGATTGTACCTTTAACTTGTTAAAATATAAAACAGGTTGATGAGCATTAGCCCAAACCTGTTGCCCGGCGACGAAAGTCGCAAGGGGGACTGGCGAGCAGGTGGGTGGGGGTGGGGCGTAAAAGTTTGCGGCTTCGGCGAAGCCCTGCCATGCAGTTAAACGATTAATTCTTATTAACACTCCCGTATGGCGGAATTAGGATTAGGAATTTGGAATTAGGCGGTTGCTAAATTGTTGAGCTTGCTGCTCCTATTAACATTCTCCTGTTATGGAATTAGGAATTAGGAATTTGTAATTAGGCGGTTGCTAAATTGTTGAGCTTGCTGCTCCTATTAACATTCTCCTGTTATGGAATTAGGAATTAGGAATTTGGCGGTTGCCAAATTGTCGAGGTTGCCCGCTGGTAAATCAAGCTTCGGTTGCCCTGAATATTTAGCAACTCCCAATTCCTAATTCCCCATTTCCTAATCTTATTTCGAAATTCCTACTTAATGATCACTTCATTAATCACTCTCTTCCCCAACGCCTCATTCACCCGTTGCCTGATCTTTTCCCGTTGGTAGATCAATTCATGTTTAAGAGGGGCCACATTGGTTGTGATGAAAAGTTTATCGCCAATTATTTGTATTTTCTCCGTGTAGCGCGCAATGGTTTTTCCCATGATATCCTCCCATGCTGCTTCCACCTGCATGGCCTGTATATCTCCTTTGATCCTGCTTTTATCAAGGAACTCACGAATTGCTTCACCCATTGAAAACTCTGCCATGATGTGAAGGTAAGAAACTTGTTCCTTTCGCAGTTTTACAAATGAATGATCTGGTATCCAGTGTCCAGGTTGTCAAGATGTGCTCTCAACCTGGTTTCATTCGTATCAGTGATGAATACCTGTCCCGTGTTTTGAACGCATACGTGGGTAAGCAGGTTCGAAATACGGTTCTCGTCCAATTTTTCAAAAACATCATCAAGCAGCAGGAGAGGAGCAAAGCCCTTTTCCTCCTTCAACACTTCCATCTCTGCAAGCTTCAGTGCGAACAATAAACTCTTACGCTGCCCCTGTGAAGCAATATTTCGAAAGGGGTGGCCAGCCAATGTGAATTCCAGGTCGTCCCTGTGTATCCCTGCATTTGTTCTGCCGCTGAACAGGTCTTTCTGCCTGCTATCCTTTAATATTTCCCCGAAAGAAATTCCGTGTAATTGACTTTCATAAAGCAGAATAAGATCTTCCTGTTGCATCGCAATCTCCATATACAGGTGCTTTACCTGTGGCAGAAACGAAACCATGAATGCCTTTCTCTTTGAAAATATATATTCTCCGGGTCCTGCAAGTTGTTCATCCAATACATCCAGCAGGGAAAGATTATCATCCTGGCCCATCCTCCTGCCTGCTCTACCACCTGTTTCAAGCAATGACTTTAAATAGGAATTGCGTTGTTGCAATATTTTCACATAGTTGATCAAATGCTGGAGATATCCTGGATCAAGCTGGGAAAGCAAGGCATCGATAAACCTTCTTCGTTCCTCGCTTCCGCCGGTGATGAGCGAGGCATCATCAGGCGCTATTATTACACAAGGATAACGGCCAATATGTAGGGAGAATCTGTCATATGACTGCCCGTTTACGGTAAATTCCTTTTTCCCTGTTTCCCGCAGGATGCAGGCAGTTTTTTCATTTTTTTCACCCAGCTTAAATTCTCCTTCCAGCCTGAATCCATTTTTTCCCTGCTGCACATTATTGGCATCTGTTCGGGTAAAATAACTTTTTGTAAAACAGAGGTAATGTATGGCATCCAGGAGATTGGTCTTGCCCACTCCATTATTTCCGCAAATACCAACGATCCGCTCATTAAACTCAAAAAGGCGGTTGGTGTAGTTCTTAAACTGGAAAAGAGATATACCTGACAGGAAAAGCATGAAATTGCAAGATAAAGCCTTTAAGTTTAGGAGCTAGGGGTTAGGGAATTGTTGGGAACCTGTAATTCGGGTTTACATTACCAATGCTGGAGCGGGTTACAATTCTACAAGAATATTTCCCAGCAAAAACGATCGCATATACCAGATTAGAGGGTACGGGCAAAACCCTAACCCATAACCCCTAACCCCTAACCCATAACCCCTAACTCTTCAGGAGCTATGCCCTTTTTAAGGTTAATTCCCTTATTTTTGCGGCTCAAATTTTAACCCATTGGCTACCCAATTTTCGAAAGAAACATACCTGTACTGGTACGAATTGATGCAGTTGATTCGACAGTTTGAACTAATGGCAGAAGAAAAGTACAAGATGGATGGCAAGATCCGCGGCTTTTTTCATGCCTATATCGGGCAGGAAGCCATTGCGGCTGGTTGTATGACGGCTACCCGTCCCGAAGACCTGTACATTACCGCCTACCGTGACCACGGGCTGGCAATCGCCAAGGGAGTTTCTGTGGATAGTTGCATGGCTGAATTATACGGTAAGGCTACCGGATGCGCCAAGGGAAAGGGCGGAAGCATGCACTTTTTTGGGAAGGATGTGAATTTTTATGGCGGCCACGGAATTGTAGGCGCACAGATCGGTACAGGCGCAGGACTGGCATTCGCTGAAAAATACAGGGATTCTGATAACGTGGTTCTTTGTTTCTTTGGAGATGGTGCCGCAAGGCAGGGAATGCTCCATGAAACATTCAACCTTGCCATGCTATGGAAACTTCCGGTGATTTTTATTTGTGAGAATAATAACTATGCTATGGGTACTTCAGTAGAGCGTACCTCTAACGTAGTTGACATTTATAAACTGGGCGATGCATATGAAATGCCCGCTGACACCATTGACGGCATGAGCGCTGAAGCCGTGCACGAAGGAGTGGGAAGAGCGGTTAAAAGAGCGAGAGAAAAAGGTGGTCCAACATTATTGGAAATAAAAACCTATCGTTATAAAGGGCACTCAATTAGTGACCCGCAGAAATATCGTACGAAAGAAGAAGTTGACGAATACAAGAGCAAAGACCCTATTCAACAGGTGCGACAAACAATCATTGATAAGAAATTCGCTTCAGAAAAAGAACTGAACGCTATTGACAAGCGTGTTGACGAAATTGTAACCGGCTCAGTAAAATTCGCAGAGGAGAGTCCATGGCCGGATGACGACGAAGTATTGAAGGATGTATATGTAGACAAGAAGTATCCATTCATCGTTGATTAATCAAAACGTAAAAAACAAACTAACATAAACTATTATGGCAGAGAAGACAAACGTGGTGGAAGTAGATGTGGTAGAGAAAGCAAGAAATTTCTGGGCTAAAAACAGCAAACTGATCTCTATAACATTTGTTGTAGTGATACTTGCAGTGGGTGGTTATTTCGTCTACAACAATTATTTCAAGGGCCCAAAGGAAACCAAGGCTGCTGATGCCATGTATAAAGCAGAAGAATATTACCGCATGGATTCTCTTCGCCTTGCCCTGAATGGTGACGGGCAATTCCAGGGTTTTCTTGGAGTGATCAGCAAATATGGCGGAACAGAAGCGGGAAATCTTGCACGATTTTATGCCGGCGCCATTTACCTGAAAATGGATGAAAACCAAAATGCAATTACGCACCTTAAGAAATTTAACACCAGTTCAAAGCCCGTCCAGGCAAGAGCGTATAAATTACTTGGCGATGCTTATGCAGACCTCGGAAATCACAAAGAGGCACTAAAATATTATAAGAAAGCGGCTTACCATTTTGAGGAAGACGAAACAAACTCAGCGCAGGCATTATTCCTCGCTGCTTACCTTGCTGACAGGGTAATGAAGGATAAAGACGAAGCAATTGCATTATACAAAGAATTAAAGACCAAATATCCAAGAACGCAGGAAGGATTCCAGGCTGATACCTACCTTGCACAATTGGGTGTTTACAAGGTGAATTAATATGGCTGAAATCACAAACAGCAAATTACTTGATACAGGCATTCTGAATATTCAGGATGCCTGTATCGTTATAGTGAAGACTGATTGGAATGCAACCGTAGTGGATGAGTTGGAAAGAGGTTGTATGAACACTTTAAAAGTAAATGGTATCAGGAACATCGTTACCATCACTGTTCCCGGTGCTGTAGAAATCCCGTTTGCAGTTCGCTCATACTGGCAGGCTGCAGAAGCATCAGTGGGCAGGAGAGACAAGCCTAATGCATTCATTGCGTTGGGTTGCGTAGTGCGTGGTGGTACTCCCCATTTCGAATATGTTTGCAAAATGGTAACAGAAGGAATCCTGCAGCTTAATCTTTCATTGCCGGTTCCTACAATTTTTGGCGTGCTGACAGTTGATAATGAGACCCAGGCTAAGGAGCGGACCGGCGGTATACACGGCCATAAGGGGGCGGAAGCAGCTGTAACAGCATTAAAGATGATAACCCTTAGCAGGAGCCTTTAGCAAATAATTTATGCTCTTCTTTCCTGAAAAAAATAATTGATCAAGATTGGAATAAATGAACGTTCAGATCTTCATACCCTGTTTCGTTGATCAGCTTTTTCCCCAAACGGCATTTAACATGGTCACCCTGCTTGAAAAAGCGGGCTGTCACGTTTCATATAATCCCTCGCAAACCTGTTGTGGTCAACCTGCGTTCAACGCAGGATTCAGGGACGAAGCAAAATCTGTATGTACGAAATTTATAAAAGATTTTAAAGGGAGCGATTACATAGTTGCACCCAGTGCAAGTTGTGTTGGCTTCGTTAGAAATTATTATTCAGGAATATTTGAAAACTCCTCCGCCCACCATGATGTTTCCGGCCTGGGAAAAAGAATTTTCGAATTATCTGAGTTCCTGGTGCAGGTAATGAAGATGGAAGATTTCAATGCAACCTTAACCGCCAGGGCTACTTACCATGATAGTTGCGCAGGTTTGCGGGAATGCAGGATCAAAGAAGAACCTCGAAAATTGCTTTCGAAGGTAAAAGGATTGGAACTGGTAGAGATGAATGACGTGGAAACCTGTTGCGGATTTGGCGGAACCTTTGCGGTAAAATTTGAAGCCATTTCAGTTGCCATGGCTGAGCAAAAAGTTGAACACGCTATCGCAACGGGTGCAGAATATATTATCTCTACTGATCTTTCATGCCTCATGCACCTGCAAGGGTACATCAACAAAAAAGGTCTGGCGTTGCGCACTTTGCACCTGGCGGATGTACTGGTTAAGAGTTAGGGGTTAGGGGTTAGGAGTTAGGGGTTAGGGGTTTTGCAAATTTCAATATATCCAAATTTACTTTCACTTGCCTGCAATCAGATTTCCAAACGCGTAGTTAAAAGGGAATTTGATTGAGCCAATCAATTATAAAAAATCTCGGGGAAAAGTACACCCCCGCTTCAACGACCAATGCAATTTCGGCTTCCGAACACTTGTAAAACCTCTAACTCCTAACACAAAACATCCTTAACGCCTTATTTTTGCATCTTAATCAATAAACCATGGCATACTGGCTCGTAAAATCTGAACCCTCTGTTTATAGTTTTGAACAGTTGCAAAAAGACAAGCAGACTGTTTGGGAAGGCGTGAGGAATTATGCAGCACGCATACATTTACGGAACATGAAGAAAGGAGATGAGGTTTTATTTTATCATAGCAATGAGGGACTCGCAATTGTAGGTATTGCCAAAGTAGCCAAAGAAGCATACCAGGATCCCAGCACTGATAATGAAGCATGGGTTGCCGTAGATATCAAATACCATCAGAAGCTGAAGAACCCGGTGCCTCTCGAAACCATCAAAAAAGACAAACGTCTTTCAAACATGGCGCTGGTTCGCATAGGACGTTTATCAGTGCAGCCGGTAACAGAGGAAGAGTGGAAGGT
>Ga0196972_1000290_pt1 | contig 32411 bp, 36 predicted proteins | sample S1v_2013CmetaG_FD_148618 | JGI IMG/M metagenome (GOLD analysis project Ga0196972, IMG submission 148618) | Soil microbial communities from Anza Borrego desert, Southern California, United States - S1+v_20-13C | ecosystem: Environmental > Terrestrial > Soil > Desert | place: USA: California...
TGCCCGGGGACGAAGGTGCGCTGGGGCCCGGCGTGGGTATGCACGACCCGCGGCGCAGGAGCGACGACGTAGGCCGCGGTGTGCGCGGAGGCAGCGCCGGCCATCAGCAGGGTGCCGGCCAGCAGGGTGATGGAAGCGGTCTTGCCCATCTCGCATCTCCTTTTGGGATTGGGGTGCTGCGATGGTGGCGCCCGAAGCTGTCGGGTTCGCGAAGCCGGTGCGAACCTGTGTGAAGAGTGCAATGCCGCGGCGAACGCGGGCGCGCCAGCGCGGGCCGTAACGGCCCGCCCGGTCCCTGCTTACATGTCGTGGGCGCAGGCGCCTCCGACCGACCGCGCGGCCTCGGTGGGCGTCGGCGTGCCGTCATCGAGGGTGGTGGTGATCCGGACCTGCTCGACCACCTGTGCCGGTGCCGTCGCCGGCGCCACGGCCGAGGCGACCGTCGCTACGACGCCCTGCGCTTCATCGGCCGACACCGGGGGCACGGCGGGCGGCACGAGGACGGCGGCGACAGACAGCCCGGCGACGAGAACCGCCGCACCCACTCCCGCCCAGCGGGGCCGGTGCTGTCCAGTGTCCGTCGGCGCGGTGGCATGGCCCTTCCCCGGCATGGCTTGCTGATGACGAGCCAGGTAGCACATGGGGACCTCCTGTGTGTCGGTGAGGCGTGAGCAACCAGTATCCGCCTCCCTCGCGGCCATGCAAGGCAGCACACGCGCCGGCTTGTGAACCGCCGGCCTCTTCGGCATCACGACGTTACCGGCAGCCCCGCACGAGGCCGGTACGGACGCTCACGCCCGTGGCTTGGGCCCGAAGATGACGTCCAGGCCGTCGTCGTGGACCTGCAGTTGCTCCGGCACGAAGCCCATGGTGTCCGGTAGCGCGAGGTCCCGCGGCGAAAACTGGTGCAGCACGACCTCGCCCACCTGGGCGGCCAGGCCCGGCAGCAGGCCCTGCACCAGCTCGAGGGCATCGCTGGTCAGTCCCGGCCAACGCACCGCCAAAGCTTCCGGGCTGTGGGCGCGCACCGTGCGGTCGGCCGGCTCGTAGCGCAGGGCGAAGACCAGGTCCATCTCGCCGGGCGGCACCGGCCCCACGCCGGGCCCGCCGACCTGCGCCTCCAGCGCCGCGCCGATCCGGTTGCGCGCGGGCAGCAGCAGCAGGCGCGGCGCACGGATCTGGATCTCGAGCAGGCCCGGCATCCCGAAGCGCACGGGAAAGCGGGCCGACAGCATGGTGTGCAGCTGGCCCGCCGAGATCTTCTGGTGCGGGCGGGGCGGATCGTCCTGGGCCAGCAGGCGGCCCATGGGCCAGCCCAGGAGGTTGGCGAGGATCAGGCGCCGGTTCATGGCGCCCATTCTCCGCCGCATCGGCGCCGTCCAGGCGCCGGGTGCGGCGACCGGCCGCTCAGGCGAGCTGCTGCTCCAGCTGGTGCAGCACCTCGTAGCACGGCAGCACCTGGGCCACGCTGGCGTTGGGCTCGCGACTTTCGCGGATGGCGGCGACGAATTCGCGGTCCTGCAGCTCGATGCCGTTCATGGACACGTCGACCTTGGACACGTCGATCTTCTCGTCCTTGCCGTTGAACAGGTCGTCGTAGCGGGCGATGTAGGTCGCCGTGTCGCCGATGTAGCGGAAGAAGGTGCCCAGCGGGCCTTCGTTGTTGAACGACAGGCTCAGCGTGCAGATGGCGCCGTTCTCGGCCTTGAGCTGGATGCTCATGTCCATCGCGATGCCCAGCGTGGGATGGATGGGGCCCTGGATCGCGTTGGCCTTCACCACCTTGCTGCCGGTCTGGTACTGGAACAGGTCGACCGTGTGCGCGGCGTGGTGCCACAGCAGGTGGTCGGTCCAGCTGCGCGGCTGGCCCAGCGCGTTCATGTTGGTGCGCCGGAAGAAATAGGTCTGCACGTCCATCTGCTGGATGTGGAACTCGCCGGCCTGGATGCGCTTGTGCACGAACTGGTGGCTGGGGTTGAAGCGGCGGGTGTGGCCGCACATGGCGACCAGGCCGGTCTTCTTCTGCAGCTCCACCACCGCGCGGCCGTCCTCCAGCTTGTCGCACAGGGGGATCTCCACCTGCACGTGCTTGCCGGCCTTCAGGCAGGCCATGGCCTGCGCCGCGTGGATCTGCGTCGGCGTGCACAGGATGACGGCGTCGACGTCGTCGCGCGCCAGGGTCTCGTCCAGGTTCGTGGTGGCGTGGCCCACGCCGTACTTGGCGGCCACTTCCCGGGTCTTGTCCAGCTCGCGGCCGATCACCGAGGTGACCTGCACGCCGTCGATCAGCTTCAGGGCGTCGAGGTGCTTCTGGCCGAAGGCGCCGGCGCCGGCCAGGGCGATGCGAAGGGTCTTGCTCATCACGTGTTCTCCAGGATCAGGTGCCCGACGGCGGTGTTGGACGCAGGCACATGGTAGAAGCGGTGCTTCACGACGGGCTTGTTCCTGCCGCCCGCGACGTCGGCCATCGCGCCGCGCGCGATCAGCCACATCACCAGCTCGATGCCCTCGCTGCCGGCCTCGCGCACGTACTCGATGTGCGGCACCTCGGCCAGGCCCTGCGGGTCGTCGACCAGGCGGTCCAGGAAGCGGTTGTCCCACTCCTTGTTGATCAGGCCGGCGCGCGGACCCTGCAGCTGGTGGCTCATGCCGCCCGTGCCCCAGACCTGCACGTTCAGGTCACCGTCGAAGCTCTCGATCGCCTTGCGGATCGCCTGCCCCAGCATGAAGCAGCGCTTGCCGCTGGGCACCGGGTACTGCACCACGTTGACCGCGAACGGGATCACCTTGAACGGCCAGGCCTCGGGCTGGCCGCACATCAGCGACAGCGGCACCGTCAGGCCGTGGTCCACGTCCATCTTGTTGACGATGGTGAGGTCGAAGTCCTGCTGGATCACCGATTGCGCGATGTGCGAGGCCAGCTCCGGGTGACCCTCCACCTTGGGCACCGGGCGCGGGCCCCAGCCTTCGTCGGCCACCGCGAACTCGGCGGCCGTGCCGATGGCAAAGGTCGGGATGATCTCCAGGCTGAAGGCGGTGGCGTGGTCGTTGTAGACCAGGAACACCACGTCGGGCTTGTTCGCCTTGATCCACTCGCGCGAGGGCTCGTAGCCGGCGAACACCTTCTGCCAGTACGGCTCCTGCGTCTTGCCCAGGTCCATCGCCGCGCCGATGGCCGGCACGTGCGAGGTGTAGACGGATGCGGTGATGCGGGCCATTTATTTCTGCTCCTTCGCGGGTGGGGTCCACGTCGACGGGCGCCCGCCGCCGATCATCATGTCGCGGTATTCCTCTTCGGACATGCCGGTCATGGAGCCAGCCATCTGCTGGAAGCTCTTGCCGTCGGTGGCGCCGATCTTGGCCAGGAAGTAGATGTTGCCGCCGAGCTGGATGCAGCGGTTCAGGTCGCGCGCCAGCACGGCCTGCTTCTGCTCCTCGGTCATGGGCCACTCGTCCAGGTAGGCCCGCTCGTCGGCCTTGAAGCGCTCGCGATTGGGCGCCTTCATCAGCGACATGCAGAACTGGTTGAGCCAGTAGCCCTTGCGGCTCTGGTCGGCGTCGAAGATGGTCGTGCCGGGCACGTCCTTGTACGGTTTGTCAAGCGGCATGGTCAGCCTCCTTGGGCGAGTTCGGGCCAGTACAGCCGGGCCGGGTTGTCCACGAGGAGCTTCTTCTGCAGCTCGGGCGTGGTGGCGATGTGCGGGATGAAGTCCACCAGCAGGCCGTCGTCGGGCATGTGGCCCTTCAGGTTGGGATGCGGCCAGTCGGTGCCCCACAGCACGCGGTCGGGGAAGGTCTCCACCACCTTGCGCGCGAACGGCACCACGTCGCGGTAGGCGTTGCGCTCGCCATCCAGCGCCGGCGGGCCGCTGACCGACAGGCGCTCGGGGCAGCTCACCTTGCTCCAGACGTTGGGGTGCTCGCGCATGAACTTCAGGAACAGGCCGAACTCCGGGCCGTCGACCGGCTTGCCGACGTCGGGCCGGCCCATGTGGTCGACGACGACCGTGGTCGGCAGGCTGGTGAAGAAGTCCCACAGCTCGGGCAGGTCCACCGCCTCGAAATAGATCACCACGTGCCAGCCCAGCGGGGCGATGCGGGCCGCGATCTCCATCAGCTCGTCGCGCGGCGTGAAGTCCACCAGCCGCTTGACGAAGTTGAAGCGCACGCCACGCACGCCGGCGGCGTTCATCTCCTCCAGCTCGCGGACGGTGACGCTGCGCCTCACGGTGGCGACGCCGCGTGCCCGGCCGTTCGAGGCCTTGAGCGCATCGACCAGGGCGCGGTTGTCCGCGCCGTGGCAGGTGGCCTGCACGATCACGTTCCTGTCGAAGCCCAGGTGGTCGCGCAGCGCGAACAACTGCGCCTTGCTGGCGTCGCAGGGCGTGTACTTGCGCTCGGGGGCGTACGGGAACTCGGCGCCCGGGCCGAACACGTGGCAGTGCGCGTCCACGCTGCCGGGCGGCAGGCGGAACTGCGGCTTGCTCGGGTTGGCGTACCAGTCGAGCCAGCCGGCGGTCTTGGTGAAGTCGCCCGAAGTGGGTTTGCTCATTTGTTCTTTTCCCCTGTCATTCCCTGCCTTTCGTCATCCCCTGCCCCCTGTCATCCCCGCGAAGGCGGGGATCCAGGGCTTCCACCATTGGGGTCCGGAGGTCTGGATCCCCCGCCTGCGCGGGGGATGACGGAACTGAAAGATGACGGTTGCGGCCTGTTCAGTCGATGTACCGCAGCCCCGCCTTCTCCAGCGGTTCGCGCATCTTGTACATGTCCAGCCCCAGCTCGCCGGCGGCGAAGCGGGCGCGCTTGGCGGCCTCGTTGGCCTCGCGGGCGGCAGCGGCGTCCAGGGTCTTGCGGGCCATCGCGGCCGGGACCACCACCACGCCATCGTCGTCGGCCACGATCACGTCGCCGGGGTGGACGATCATGCCGGCGCACACCACGGGGATGTTCACCGAACCCAGCGTGGCCTTGATCGTGCCCTTCGAGCTGATCGCCTTGCTCCACACCGGGAACGGCATCTCGGCCAGGGTCTTGATGTCGCGCACGCCGGCGTCGATCACCAGGGCGCGCGCGCCGCGTGCCTTGAACGAGGTGGCCAGCAGGTCGCCGAAATAGCCGTCGGTGCAGGGCGCGGTGACGGCCGCCACCACGATGTCGCCGGGGCGGATCTGCTCGGCGACCACGTGCATCATCCAGTTGTCGCCGGGCTGCAGCAGCACCGTGACAGCCGTGCCGGACACCTGCGCGCCGGGGTAGATCGGCCGCATGTAGGGCGCGAGCAGGCCGACCCGGCCCATGGCCTCGTGCACGGTGGCCGAGCCGTAGTGGCCCAGCTTGTCGGCCGCTTCCGCGTCCGCGCGCTGGATGTTGCGATAGACGACGCCGAGTTCATGCATGTTTATCTCCTTGTTCCCTTCGCCTCCCGGGGGAGGGTCAGGCCTGACTTGTTCCCTCCCCCTCTGGGGGAGGGTTAGGGTGGGGGCACCCGGGACCGCATTGGCTGAGTGGCGTGCCCCCTCCCCGGCCCTCCCCCAGAGGGGGAGGGAGAAAACCAAGGCCTACTTCCCGCGCTGCTTCAGCAGCGCATCCAGCCGCGGGAACACCCGCCGCGTGTTGCCTTCGAAGATGGCCTGCTTGTCCTGCGCCGACAGGAGGGTCGACGCGTCGATGTAGCGCTTGGTGTCGTCGTAGTAGTGGCCGGTGGTCGGGTCGATGCCGCGCACGGCGCCAATCATCTCGCTGGCGAACAGCACGTTCTTCACCGGAATCACCGTGTTGAGCAGGTCGATGCCGGGCTGGTGGTACACGCAGGTGTCGAAGAACACGTTGTTCATCACGTGCGTGTCCAGCAGCGGCTTCTTCAGCTCCTGCGCCAGGCCGCGGTAGCGGCCCCAGTGGTAGGGCACGGCGCCGCCGCCGTGGGGAACGATGAAGCGCAGGGTCGGGAAGTCCTTGAACAGGTCGCCCTGGATCAGCTGCATGAAGGCCGTGGTGTCGGCGTTGATGTAGTGCGCGCCGGTGGTGTGGAAGCAGGCGTTGCAGCTGGTGCTGACGTGGATCATCGCCGGCACGTCCCACTCGACCATCTTCTCGTAGATCGGGTACCACCACTTGTCGGTCAGCGGCGGCTCCTTCCAGTGGCCGCCCGACGGGTCGGGGTTCAGGTTGATGCCCACGGCCCCGTATTCCTTGATGCACTTCTCCATCTCGGGGATGCAGGTCCTGGGGTCCACGCCCGGCGACTGGGGCAGCATGGCCACCGGCACGAAGTGCTCGGGGAAGAGCTGCGACACGCGATGGCACAGCTCGTTGCAGATCGCGGCCCAGGTGCTGGACACCTCGAAGTCGCCGATGTGGTGGGCCATGTAGCTGGCGCGCGGCGAGAACAGCGTCAGGTCGTTGCCGCGCTCCTTCATCAGGCGCAGCTGGTTGTTGGCGATCGATTCGCGGATCTCGTCGTCGCTGATCTTCAGGTCGGACACCTTGGGCTTGGCGGACGGGTCCTTGATGCCGGCGATCTGCTGGTTGCGCCAGGTCTCTAGCGCCTTGGGCGCGGTGGTGTAGTGGCCGTGGCAGTCGATGATCATGGGTGAGGGTCTCCTGGGAAATCGCGTGTCGTTCAGGCGGCGTCCATGCCGCAGGCGCGCTTGATGCCGGCCGTTTCGGGGGAGGCCATGAAGGCCAGCCACTCGCGCACCGCGCCCGGCTGGCCGGAGGCGGTGCACACCGCCCCTGAAAAAACCGTGGTGATGTGGATGGGCGCCGGCAGCGGCCCGACCACGTCCACGCCGTCCAGGTGCATCAGCTCGCTCAGTTGCTGGAAGCCGAGGGCGACTTCGCCGCGGGCCACCAGCGAGCCGACCGGCACGCCGGCCGGCGCCTGCACGGTACGCGGCCGCACGGTGTCGGCGATGCCCCAGCGCTCGAACAGCTTCAGCAGCGCCGTGCCGCTGGGTCCGGTGGAATAGCCGATGGTGGGTGCGGCCAGCACCGCCTCGCGCACGGCCTCTTCGCTGCCGAGGTCGGGCTGGGGCGCGCCGCGCTTCACGGCCACCGCGACGCCCGAGCGCACCAGGTCGACCCGGCTGCCGGCCAGCGCATGGCCCCCCGCGACCAGCTTGTCGATGGCGTCGGCCGCCAGCAGCACCGCATCGAAAGGCTCGCCGGCGGCGACCCGCCTGGCGGCATCCACGCCGCCCACCGATTCGATCTCGACGGGCACGCCGGACCGCTCCGTCCAGGCGCGGGACAGCTCGCCCAGCACCTGCCGCGTGGCCATGGACGAGATTCCGCGGATCGCTGCAGTCATGGCCGGATTGTGGGCGGCCGTGGCTGCCGCCAACAGCCCGCACTGCGACTAGCAGGTATAGCAGTTCAGCATAATCGGGTGAAAGCTATTCACATGGACCTCAGGCAGCTCGAGTACTTCGTCCGCGTCGCGGAACTGGGCAGCTTCACCCGCGCCGCGGTCGAGCTCGGGGTGGCGCAGCCCGCCCTCAGCCGGCAGGTGCGCCTGCTGGAAGTGGAACTGCGCCAGAACCTGCTGGTGCGCAACGGCCGCGGCGCGGTGCCCACCGAAGCCGGCAAGGTGCTGATGGAGCACGGCCGCGGCATCCTGCACCAGGTGCAACGCGCCCGCGACGACCTGGGCCGGCTGCGCGGCGGACTGGCCGGCAGCGTGTCGCTGGGCCTGCCCAGCAGCGTGGCGCGGGTGCTGGCCGTGCCCCTGACGCGGGCCTTCCGGGAAGCGATGCCGGACGCCCGGCTGTCGATCAGCGAGGCCCTGTCCACCGGCCTGCTCGAAGGATTGATCAATGGGCGACTGGACATCGCCGTGCTGTACAACGCCCAGCCCTCGCGCGAGATCGACGTCACGCCGCTGCTGGACGAGGACCTGCTGCTGGTGCGGGCCCGCCCCCCCGGCCTGCACGAGGATCCGCCGCCCGGCCCGGTGGAACTGCGCGAGGTCGCGCAACTGCCGCTGGTGATCCCGAGCCGGCCGAACGCGATCCGCATGCACGTGGAATCGGCCATGGCCCGCATCGGCTGCAAGCCGGACGTCGCGCTGGAGATCGACGGCGTCACCGCCATCCTGGACCTGGTGCTCGACGGCGCGGGCTGCGCCATCCTGTCGCGCAACGCCCTGCTGAACTCCCCTCGCCCCTCGGCCTACACCGCCCAGCAGATCGGCCGGCCGCCGCTGCGCATCGCGCTGTCGCTGGCCACCAGCCTGCAGCGGCCGGCCACGCCGGCGCAGAAGGCCACGCTGGAACTGATCCGCACCATCGTGCCGCAGGTGGTCGGCCGCTGAGCGCGGACGGCGCCGGTCAGCGCGCCGACACGGCGGCCGCCACGGTGAGCGCCGCCAGCACCAGGTTGAGCGCCACCAGCTGGCGGATGCGGTTCAGGGTGGCGGCGGCCGCCGGCCAGGCCGCCGCTTCGCAATAACGCTGGAGCGCGGTGTAGGGCACCAGCACGATGTAGGCGTACAGGCCGGACATCAGCAGTCCCAGCGTCATCATCGCATGCCAGCCGACCGGCGCCGCAGCGAAGCCCACCTGCAGCAGCAGGGTGAAGCCGCTCAGGAGGATCAGGGCGATGGCCACGCCGACCAGGGGGAAGAAGCGGCCGAAGGTGCGGGCCCACAGCGTCAGGCGCTGCGGCGGCTCCAGCACCTGGGCGGCAGCGGGGCGAAGGCAGAAATAGGCGAAGACCATTCCGCCCACCCAGACCATGGCGCCGGCGAGGTGGAGGAACAGCAGCACGTCACGAAGCATGCGGTCGAGTGTAGAGGCTGCGTCGTGCGGGCCCGTTCCACGTGCGGCGTCTCGTCTCCACGCCCGTGCCGCGTACCGCGACCGGACAGCGATCGTTCCAGAATCTGGAAAGGTCAGCTCGACAGGGCCGCTTTATAATCCGGTCCATACCAAGTGCCGTGCCCTCGGGCCCGGCCACCCGGCACTACTCGCGGAACGTTCCGATTCCCGTCGCGGTGCAGGGTCTTCCCCGCCGGCTTTGTTCCGGCTAGCTGCCGGCCCTCGTGCCGGCCCCCGACGCCGCAGCGCGCCGGTCCCGTGCAGCCCCCTTGACCAGGCCCGCTGCATGGCCTTCCCGGCGTGTCCCAGGCTCTGGCTTCGTCGCATCCGTCGTCTTCAGTGCCTGCCGCGCGGCCCGGTATTCGCGCGACCGCCCGTGTGCGGCCGTACAGGACAAGCAAGAAGCCAGAGGAAGGAAAGCCCATGGCCAAGGACATCCTGGTCGACCACGTCTTCAAGGTGTTCGGCGACGCGCCGCAGCAGGCACTGGACCTGGCGCGCCGCGGCTGCGCCAAGCACGAGATCCTGGAACGCACCGGCCAGTCCATCGGCGTGTACGACGCCAACCTGCACATCGCAGCCGGCGAGATCTTCGTCGTGATGGGCCTGTCGGGTTCCGGCAAGTCCACGCTGGTGCGCCTGCTCAACCGCCTGATCGAGCCGACCTCCGGGCGCATCGTCATCGACGGCGAGGACATCAACCGCTACTCCGAGGCCCGCCTGCGCAGCCTGCGCCGCAAGGACTTCGGCATGGTGTTCCAGTCGTTCGCGCTGCTGCCGCACGTGACGGTGCGCGAGAACGCCGCCTTCGGGCTGGAGCTGGCCGGCGTGGGCCGCTCGTTGCGGCTCGCGCAGGCCGACCAGGCGCTGGCGCAGGTCGGCCTGCAGGGCTGGGGCGACAGCTATCCCGACGAGCTCTCGGGCGGCATGCAGCAGCGCGTGGGCCTGGCCCGCGCGCTGGCCTCCGACCCCGCGATCCTGCTGATGGACGAGGCCTTCTCGGCGCTCGACCCCATCATCCGCAGCGAGATGCAGGCCGAGCTGCTGCGGCTGCAGCAGGTGAAGCGGCGCACCATCGTGTTCATCTCGCACGACCTCGACGAGGCCATGCGCATCGGCGACCGCATCGCCATCATGAAGGACGGCCAGGTGGTGCAGGTCGGCACGCCCGAGGAGATCCTGCGTGCGCCGGCCGACGACTACGTGCGCGCCTTCGTGCGCGGCGTCGATGCGGCGGCCGTGTTCAAGGCCGGCGACATCGCGCGCCGCGGCCCGGTGGTGGTGGCCGAGGAGCCGCACCGCGGCTGCCGCGCCGCGCTGAAGATGCTGCAGGACGAGGACCGCGACCACGCCTGCGTGGTGGATCCGCAGCGGCGCTACCTGGGCGTCGTCTCCGCCGATTCGCTGCGCGCCGCGCTGCGGGGCCACGAGGGTCCGCTCGGACTGCAGCACGCCTTCCTGCCGGACGTGCGCGCCATCGCTGCCGGCGAGCTGGTGGGCGAGCTGTTCGGGCAGGTGGCCGAGGTCCCCTGGCCGGTGCCGGTCGTGGAGGACGGCGGGCGCCTCGTCGGCGCGATCAGCAAGAACACCCTGCTGAAGTTCCTGGACCGCGGCTCCCACGAGAGCCGCCTGACCGCGTAGCCGACATGAACGAACAAGACAAAGACACCCCTCTCGCGCAGGCCGACTCTTGGGCCGACGATAGGGTGGCGCCGGCTCCCTCGTGGGCCGACACCGTCGTGGCGCCCCCGGCTGGCGATCCGCCCCTCGCCAGCCCGGCGCCGGCCGGCGCAGCCGACCCTGAGAGCAGCGGCGCGGCCGCGCCCGAAGCCGCCGACCCGTGGAGCACCGGCCCGGCGCCGTCCGACGCCGCCGATCCCTGGAGCGGCACCGCCGATGCGGCCGGCCAGGACTGGCTCGGAACGGCAGCCGATGCGGCCGCCACCCCCGTGGTCGAACCCGGCTTCCAGCTGCAGCAGCTGTGGGACGGTTCGCTGCCGGTGGAAGCCTGGATCAACGACGGCCTGCAATGGCTGGTGGGCCATTTCCGGCCCGCGTTCCAGTCCGTGCGCCAGCCGATCGACGCCACCCTGGCCGGCGTGGAAGGCCTGCTGCAGAGCGCCCCCATGCTGGCGCTGACCTGCGTGCTGGGCCTGTTGGCCTGGCAGTTCGTGGGCGGCGCGGTGGCCGTGGGCGCGGTGGTGTCGCTGCTGCTGCTCGGCATGCTGGGCATCTGGCAGGAGGCCATGGTCACCCTCTCGCTGGTGCTGACCTCGCTGGTGTTCTGCCTGCTGGTGGGGCTGCCGATGGGCATCCTGCTGGCGGCCAGCGACCGCGCGCAGCGCCTGCTGCGGCCGCTGCTGGACGCCATGCAGACCACCCCGGCCTTCGTCTACCTGGTGCCGGTGGTGATGCTGTTCGGCATCGGCAACGTGCCGGGCGTGATCGTCACCATCGTGTTCGCGCTGCCGCCGCTGGTGCGGCTCACCGCGCTGGGCATCCGGCAGGTGCGGCCCGACCTCATCGAGGCCGCGCGCGCCTACGGCGCCTCGCCCTGGCAGCTGCTGGTGAAGGTGCAGCTGCCGCTGGCCATGCCGTCCATCATGGCCGGCATCAACCAGGCCCTGATGCTGTCGCTGTCCATGGTGGTGATCGCCTCCATGATCGCCGTCGGCGGCCTGGGCCAGATGGTGCTGCGCGGCATCGGCCGCCTCGACATGGGCCTGGCCACCGTGGGCGGCCTGGGCATCGTGCTGCTGGCGATCACGCTGGACCGCCTGACGCAGGCCCTGGGCACGCCGCGCCGCGGCACCCGGCGCTGGTGGCAGGCCGGCCCGGCCGGGCTGCTGCTGCGGCTGGTGGCGCGCCCGCGTCCGCCGGCCACCACGCCCTCCGCATCGCCGGCCCCCGCCGTCGAAGCCAACTGAACCCGGCTCCGTAACCGCGGCAACCCTGCCGCGGCCGGGCCGGCTCGTCCCCGTTTGTCAACCGAGAAGGAGTCCTACCCATGCATGTGAACCTGCGCCGTCCCCTGGCCTTCCTGGCCACAAGCGCCCTCGCCCTGGGCCTCGCGCTCCCCGTCGCCGCTGCCGGCAAGCTGCCCGGCGAAGGCATCCAGGTGCAGCCCGTCAAGAGCTCGCTGGCGGAAGAGACCTTCCAGACGCTGCTGGTGTCTCGCGCGCTCAAGAAACTGGGCTACGAAGTCGCCCCGATCAAGGAACTGGAGTACGCCACCGGCCACGTCGCGCTGGCCAACGGCGACGTGACCTTCGGCGCCGCGCACTGGAACCCGCTGCACGCCGGCTTCTACCGCGAGTCCGGCGGCGACGCCAAGCTGTACCGCAAGGGCGTCTACTCGGACAACGCGGCGCAGGGCTACCTGATCGACCGCAAGACGGCCGAAGCCCACGGCATCACCAACCTGGGCCAGCTGAAGGATCCCAAGATCGCCAAGCTGTTTGACACCGACGGGGACGGCAAGGCTGACCTCACCGGCTGCAACCCGGGCTGGGGCTGCGAGCGCGCGATCGAGCACCACCTCGACGCCTACGGCCTGCGTGGCTCCATCACGCACAACCAGGGCAGCTATGCCGCCCTGATCGCCGACACCATCGCGCGCTTCAAGGAAGGCAAGCCGGTCCTGTACTACACGTGGACACCCTACTGGGTGAGCGCCGTGCTGCGCCCGGGCCGTGACGTCGTCTGGCTGGAAGTGCCCTTCTCCTCCACGTCCGAGCAGGGCCGCAAGGCCAACACCCGCCTGCCCAATGGCAAGGACTACGGCTTCGAGGTGAACAAGCAGCAGATCGTCGCCAACAAGGCGTTCGCCGAAGCCAACCCGGCGGCCGCTAAGCTGTTCGAAGTGATGCAACTGCCCGTCGCCGACATCAACGCGCAGAACCTGCGCATGAGCCGTGGCGAGGACAAGCCCGCCGACATCGAGCGCCACGTCGACGGCTGGATCAAGGCCCACCAGAAGACCTTCGACGGCTGGATCGCCGAGGCGCTGCGCGCCGCCGACTGATACCCAGCGAATGGCCGCCCGGCCCGCCCGCGGGCCGGGCGGCGGCGGCTACGCGCCCGTGTCGAAGCCGGGATTGAAGACGACCTCCCACAGGTGGCCGTCCGGGTCCTGGAAGTACCCGGCATAGCCGCCGTAAAAGGTCGGCTGCGCCGGCTTGACGATGCGGGCGCCGGCCTGCGCCGCCTGGGCCATCACCCGGTCCACCTCCTCGCGCGAGGCGACGTTGTGGCCGATCGACAGGTCCGTCGCGCTGGCGGGCTGGACCGCCAGGCCGGTGTCGGCCGCCAGGCTGCTGCGCGGCCACAGGGCCAGCTTGAGGCCCCGATCGAGATCGAAGAAGGCGACCGCGCCGTGCTCGAACTGCTGGCCGACGATGCCCTGGGTCACGAAGCCCAGCCCGTCCCGGTAGAACGAGACCGCCCGTTCCAGGTCGTCCACGCCCAGCGTGAGGACGGTGATGCGCGGATGCATGGTCGGGCCCTCCCTACTCCTTGATCTCGGGCTCGACCAGCCGGGCGAGCAGCGCCAGCGATTCCTGCCATCCGAGGTAGCAGGCCTCCGCCGGGATGACGGCCGGGACACCCTCCTGCACCACGTCAAGATCCGTGCCGCAGGACACGGCCTTGAGCGAGATCGTCACCCGCATTTCGCCCGGCAGGTTCGGGTCGTCGAAGACGTCCGTGTGGACGATGCGCTCGTTCGGCTGCAGCTCGAGGTAGCTGCCGCCGAAGGAATGGCTGTGCCCGTTGGTGAAGTTGGTGAACGACATGCGGTAGGTCCCGCCCACCTTGGGCTCCAGGTGGTGCACCGTGGCGGTGAAGCCGTCGGGTGGCAGCCACTTGCACAAGGCGGCCGGGTCGAGGAAGGCGCGGTACACGCGCTCGGGCGGCGCTTTGAGCACGCGGTGGAGACGAATCACATGGCTGGCTGGCATGGCGAATCCTTTCGACTTTCGGGATGGAGGGTGACCCTCCATCCATACGACGATCGACCGCGCCCGGATTCGACAGCCCTCATGGCTGGGCCGCTCGGTGCTGCCGGCCGACCATCGTACAAGCGCCCGACCGCACGTGACGCGCGGAGCTGCGCCCTTCAGTCGCGGTCCGGCGCGCCCAGCGGGAAGTAGCGGCGGAAGGGGCGCGCCTCGTCCACCGCCCGCGCCACCGACGGATGGGCCAGCAGCCGCGCGCGGAAGGCCCTCAGCGTGGCACGGGCCTCCGGGATCGGATGGGCCCAGTCGGCATAGAAGAGCGACGGCGCCGCCGCGCAGTCGGCCAGCGTGAACGATGCGCCGGCGGCCCAGGTGCGCCCGGCCAGGCGCTCATCGAGCCAGCCGTAGATCCGGTCGAGCTGGGTGCGCGCCTCGGCCACGCCCCAGGCATCGCGCTCGGCCTCCGGGCGCAGCCGGTCCAGCACGATCTTCTGCATGGGCGTCATCACGTAGTTGTCGAAGATGCGGTCGAGCATGCGCACCTCGATGCCGGCATCGCCATCCGGCAGCAGGCGAACGGGCCCGGAATGGTGGATCTGGAGGTACTCGATGATGGTGCTGGTCTCGAGGACGGTGCGCCCGCGGTCCTCCAGCACCGGAAAGCGCGCCAGCGGCCAGAGCGCTTCGAGCTCGGCCTTGGCCGCGGCATCCTCGAGGTTGCGATAGTCGAAGGGCGTGCCGTTCTCGTACAGCGCGACCAGCACCTTCTGGCAGTAGGAGGAGAAGGGGTGGGCGTAGAGCTTCATGCCGGCGCCCGCCTCACTTCATGAAGAACTCGTCCCACTCGAGATCGCTCCACCACTCCGCCTCGAGCCCCTTGCAGGTGTCGCCGTGGGACCGGCACATGAAGCAGCCCTCGCCGCGCGTGAGCGCAGCATCCTCGACCGGCGGATAGCGCAGCAGCAGCGCCGCGGCGCCCTCGCGCGCAGCCGCCTCGGACTCGCTCATGGGCCGGTCCGGCAACTCGTGGACGCCGCAGCGGCGAAGCCGCTCCGCGCCTTCCGGGTACAGCACGGAGTTCTCCGCGTCGATGTGGCGCCAGAGGGCGTGCGAGTAGCGGACGGCCATGGCCTTAAGCCGCTCCCCCGGGTCCCCGGACGGCAGTCCGTGTTCGAGCAAGGGCACCATCTCGCGCAGCCATTCCTCCATCTCGGCGTGCTCGCACATCACGGCGAACACGGGCCCGCGCTCGGCCGGGAGTTCCGCCTCCTTCACGAGCGCATCGAAGAACACCTGCTCCTCCCGCTCGTGGTGGAACCGGCCGGCGAACTCGGTGAAGAAGGCGGCAAAGCGCTTGCCGTCATCCGGGGCCGCGGTTCCCTGGACGAGGCCGTCGACGTACACGCGAAAGGACCCGAGCACCTGCTCGATCAGCACGTGCTCGTCCTGGAAGGTGTCGATCAGCTTCATCGTCGATTCCTCCTGCAGGGCGGCCGGACGCCCTGCTCGCACCCGATTGTGGGCCTCGGCCGCGGCGCCCGCTTGCGCCGCATCAGCCGCGTGGCTTTCGAAGCAGCCTTCGTACAGCCTAGCGGCGGCGCCGGCCGGCCGGCGGGTTTGCACCGCGGGTCGCAGGCTCCCCGGGGTCGTCATCGGCCAGCAGCTGGTCGAGGCGCCTCGGGTAGTTGTTCAGGAAGTCCCTGGTCACCGCGAAATGCTCGGTCTCCTCGAAGGTCGTCTCGCTGGCCCCGGACGCGTCGAACTGGATGATCTTCGCGTTGGGGTAGGACAGCAGGATCGGCGAGTGCGTGGCGATGACGAACTGGGACGCGTCCTCGACCAGCTGGTGGATCGCGCGCAGCGCCGCCAGCTGGCGGCCGGGCGACAGCGCGGCTTCCGGCTCGTCGAGGAGATAGATCCCGTTGCCCCGCAGCTTGTGCAAGAGCACGGCCATGAAGGACTCGCCGTGCGACTGGCGGTGCAGCGAGCGGCCGCCGTAGCCTTCCAGGTAGCCGGTCTCGTTCATGTAGGTCGCGACGTTGAAGAAGCTCTCCGCCCGCAGGAAGTAGCCATCGTCGGCTTCGGCGTCCCGCGGGCCAGCCGCAGGACGTCGTGCAAGGGTGAAACCGATTCGGCCGTCTTGAACTGGACGTTCCTCGTCCCGCCCTCGCTGCCGAAGCCGAGCGCCATCGCCAGCGCTTCCAGGACCGTGGACTTGCCGGCGCCGTTCTCGCCGACGAGGAAGGTCACGTTCGGGTGGAAGTCGAAGTCCCCGAGCTCCCGGACCGCCGGAATGCTGAAGGGGTAGGCGTCGTAGTCGATCTGCGCATCCGGCCGGAAGGAAGCGCGGATCAGGTAGGGCTTGGTGCGCCTGGGCATGCGTCCTGCTTCATTCGGAAGCGCCCTGGCCGAGCTCCTGCGCCAGGCCGATGAGGATGCCTTCGGGCCCCCGGATGTAGCAGAGCCGATAGGCGTCCTGGTACCGGACCACCTGGCCGACCAGTTCTGCGCCAAGCCTGCGCAGCCGCACGAGGGTGTCGTCGATGTCCTCCACGGTGAACATCACGCGCAGGTAGCCCAGGGCATTGACCGGGGCGCGGCGGTGATCGGCGACCACGGCGGGCGCGACGAATCGTGAAAGTTCGAGCCGGCCGTGCCCATCCGGCGTGCGCATCATCGCGATCTCGACGTGCATGCCGCGCAGCCCGGTGACGCCGTCGGCCCAGTCACCCTGGATCGGCGCGCGGCCCTCCAGCTCAAGGCCCAGCTCGCTGAAGAACGCGATGGCGGCATCGAGGTCCTCGACCACGATGCCGACGTTGTCCATGCGCTTGAGGGTCATGGGGCCTCCTTCGACGGTTGTCAGGCCTGACCGGCCTTGGCCCGGACCTTGGCGTCGAAGCGCTCCCTGTCGATGACGAACCGCTCGTGCGTCCCTTCGGAAATCACGTCCACGCCATCGGTGGCACGAACGCGAAAGACCAGCTTCTTCCCTTCGACGGCAATGAGCTCGACGCTGGCAGTGACCTCCATCCCCGGCGGGGTCGCAGCGGAGTGGCTCACGTTGACGTGGATCCCGACGGTTTGCTCCCTTGGCCAGTCGAGGTGTGGATTGATGGCCTTGATGCAGGCCCACTCGAGGAAGCCGACCAGGAAGCCCGTGGCGAACACTTCCGGCATGGCGAGGAACTCCTCGGCCTCCGGATAGAGCGCAGGGACGGTCTTGCTGGCAGGCACCCGATAGCGGTGCTCGTAGCGGATGCCGGGTTTCAGGGTGGGTTTCATCGGGTCTCCGTGTGCGCTCAAGGTACGACATGCGCGGCAGCGCCGGCGTACGGAGTCTGCCGGCAGCTGCCCGCCCGTTGCAGGGAGCAGCGCGATTGTCCCTATGGCCTGCGGAAAACCTGCACTAGGACTGAGGATCGAATCCGAAGACGCGAAGTTCCTGGCTGCAGCGGCAGGCCTTCGCCAAGCGCGCAGCCCATTGGATGGCCTCTTCACGCGACGCAAGCTCCAGCACGGCAAAGCCGCCGTTCAACGGGGGCGCCCACGGATAGCCGCCCTCGCCGACCGTACCTTCAGCGGACACGAACACGGGCGGCACCTGTTCGTCGATTCCTCCGGCAAACACATACACGCCGGCCGCCTTGGCCTGGTCGATCACCGCGTGCGAGTCGTGAATCACCGCCTCCCACTCACCGTCTGGAACGACCATTACGGCGCTTGGGAACGAGATGAGGTATTTGGCCATGGTGCTCTTCCTGGAACTGGCGCGCGTGAGGAAGTCCTAACGTGATCAGTTAGCCCCGATCGTCAACGCCCTAAGCGAGCACCATGCTCGCAAGAAATCTGTGATCCAGGGTCGAGCTGCCTGGCGGGCAGAAGCTCTGACCCCGAAACATCTGCTCCCACGGACGATTTGCGTCGCAATGTCGCCACTGCGCCTCAGCGTCGAATAAACCCTTAGGCTGCACCGTGCTCCCCGAGACGTTCACGCGAACAAGCGATCGCCTGCTCGGAGAAGTGTTGCTGATTCCGCAGTACAACAGCCTCGAAAGCAAACTCGTGTAGACCCATTTCAGCCAGCGCGCTGTAGCCGGTGGATTCACCACGCTTAGTCACGATGCGTTCAACGGCCGGGAGGACGCCGTGGCGGTGGATCATCTGCCAAGTGCGGCCGGCAGGCTGACGCCGTCCGCGCTTCTCCGAGAGGATTTCCTCGTACGCGTACACGGCTTCCAGGCATTCGCGCTCGACGTCTGATTGAGCCCCATGAGATTGGGCGCGGAGTTGCACAGCCCGCTTTCGGGCCTGTTCCGCCAATTCAGGGGCGCCCCGTGCCCTCGCATTCGCCGCGAAAACTTCGCATTCCATGGGCGTCTTGAGCTTTGCGACTCGTGAGTCCATAGCGACATCCTCTGCAGAGTTACGTAGAAGTGGCTGGAGGACTTTGCTGGCGAAAGCCAGCCAATAAAGACGTCCACGTCAACTCGTATGTCATGTCGTATCCCAGGCTACGGACACGACAAACAAGAACGTACCGGTCACATAGAGCCATCGGAAAAGGAACGCATTGATCTCCTCTGCCAGGCTTTCCCGCGACCAAGTCTCAATCCTTCTCCCAACCTCTGATAGGGTGGCCCCCAAAAGGATGGCAGCGCCAGCACCTTGCAGCAAGTAGAGAGCGAACCTAGATGGGGCGCCAACTACGCTGCCCAGCGCGACTCCTCCAAGTACGCCAGCGACGATTGCAGCGAGAGTGATACCGATGCTGGAAAGAACACTGGTCCGAACGACGGTGACCTGCGATCGGACGTTCGTCTCGATTTCGGCTCGCCGCTGCACGGGAAGATTCTGGTTTGGGAACTGCTCTCGCAGCTGGCGATTCCTCTGGAATTCTGCTGAGATTGCGTGCTCGGTGGCGCGAACGACATATCGCTCGGGAGCCAAGAGAAGCAAGAGCGCGTCAATCAGCTTCATGGGGCGGAATAACCGTAAAGGTCAGCGGCCAAAAAGGCGGGGATCGACGAATCTCGGCGCCCCCGCACTTCGTGCCTCTGATGACCCCTAAGTCGTCAGCAATTGCGGCTGTAAGCGCCATTCGCCGCGGTCTGAAACTTCGGCAGCTTGCACAAGCTTGCGTTCTCTAAGCTTCGTGCATGCCCACCGCATGTCGTACTGCCAAGTATAGAAAAGGTCGCCTGAAGCCCTCAGTTCGGCCTCGTGGTTTGCCCAAATGTGCTTCGCGACCTCAACAATGCTCGCCGACCCGCCCTTTGATTTGAGCGCTGCGATGACCCAATTCTGCAATTCAGTGCGTGATGTCATGGGGCCTCCGTGTTGATCGAGTTTACATATTGGGCTAGACCAGTTCCTGCATGAACGACGGGATTCGAATGTCCCAATCGCGATGCTAGGATAAAGGTAATAGATTGCTGCGCGTACGTCCAGCAAGTAGTGATTTCCGAGATGGTCGCAATGCTTCCTCGGACGTGGCAGATCTGGGCCAAGTCCACTGGAGGGCGACTGCCCGCACGACAGCCACGCATTGATAACGCCTATCTGTAGTAGATCCGAACTCGCCTACTAAGGCGACAACCGCATGTCGAGGACGTTGATTTGCAGGCGGCGGACTCGTCTGCACCCACGAGTCGGCTTAAGAGCCCTCCGCCCTCTCCCACGCCTCCACCCCACCCGCGCAAACGACGAACAGCGGATGGCACCCCGGCACGACCACGTCCCGAATGCGCTCCAGCGCGGCCGGATCGCGCACCGCCAGCTTGGCTCGCAGGTGGCGCCACTCGCACGCGACCTGCCCATCGGTGACCGGGATGGTCACCGCGCTGCCCGCCGGCCGCAGCTTGGCGGCGTCGAAGGCGTAGCCGCGGCGAGTGGCCTCGCGGTGGACCTCCTGCAGGTAGATCGCGATGGCGTCCAGCGGCGCCGCACAGGCGCGGAACCGGATCAACTGGGGGTGGTGGCGATAGCCCCTCGTCTCGCCGCGCAGGACCGCCTGGGCGAGCAGGCCTTCGCGCCACAGCGCGACCAGACCGCGTGCGTCGAGGTACTGGGGATGCAGGGACCACAGGCGCACGAGCGCGTCCTCGCGACCGGCGCCGGGTCAGGCGGTCAGGTCGCCGCCTGGGGCATGCTGTGCCACCAGATGCGCGCCTCGGCACACAGGCCGACTTCGAACCGCGCCTGCAGCACGCCGTCCAGCACCATGCGCGGCAGCGGGTCGCCCGGCTGGCGCGCGACGAGGTTGGTGCCGGTGGAGCGGGCCCAGACCTGGAACAGTTCCTCCGACGCGACCTGGTAGGTCACGTGCCAGTGCGCGATGCCGGAGCTCGCGTCGCTGGACAGCACCTCGAAGCTCACCTGCACGTCTTCCTGCAGTTGCACGCGCTTCCAGTACGCGGCCAGTTCGTCCCGGCCTCGCTGCACCTGGAATGGGATGTTGTGGTAGCGGCCATCGGACTGGAATAGCGCGGCGAACATCGCGGGGTCGCGCCGTTCCCACGCAGCCTTGTAACCCTGCATGAACGAGTGGATGTTCACCGCAGCTCCCTCCTCGCTCACGCTTTCGCAGCGCCGGCGCTGAACACGCCTGCCCGGCCCTCCAGCCCCGCCTTCACCGCCTCGACCTGGTTCGGGCTGCCGATCAGCGCCTTCTGCTCGCGCGACTCGGCCAGCAGCACGGCATCGGCCCGGACCGGCGAGGCGCCATTGAGCAGGCGCTTGGCGCCGCGGATCGCGTCCGGGCTGCTGGCGGCGATCTGGCGCGCCAGCTGGCGCGCCTCGGCCAGCGGGTCCTCGAAGCTGCGCGTGGCCAGGCCGATGCGCACGGCCTCTTCACCCTCGACGATGCGGCCGCTGAAGGTGAGTTCGCGCGCGACGTCGGCGCGCAGCAGCTCGGTCATGAACACGCAGCCGCTCATGTCGGGCACCAGGCCCCACTTGATCTCCATGACCGAGAACTTGGTGTCGGGCCGGGTTTAGCGCACGTCGGCGCCCAGCGCGATCTGCAAACCGCCGCCGAAGGCCGCGCCCTGCACGGCTGCGATCACCGGCACCGGCAGCTCGCGCCAGCCCCAGGCCACCTGCTGCCAGATGTTGGCCAGGCCGTGCGTGCGCCGCTCGATGTCGCCGAAGCTGCGGTCGCCGCGCATCATGGCCTCGAAGCTGCCCTTGTCCAGGCCGGCGCAGAAGGCGCGGCCCTCGCCGTGCAGCACCACGGCGCGCACGGCGGTGTCGGCGCGCAGGCGCTCGATCGCGCCCGTGATGGCCTCGAACATCGCGGGGTCGAGGGCGTTCATCTTGTCCGGGCGGGCGAGGACGACCTCGGCGACACCGGTGGGGTCTACGCTGACGCGGACTCGTTGATCGTTCATGGACAAGTTACTCCGTTCGTTCCTGTGTCATTCCCGCGAAGGCGGGAATCCAGGGCTTCCTTTGCAGCCGCCGAAGGCGGACGCACTGGATCCCCGCCTCCGCGGGGATGACCAACTTCCGAGCTTTCGCGATGATGGCCGATGGATGGCTCCGCAGGGCATGGCTCGTACCGCGACGCGATTGCCGTCACGCCGGCAGGATCACCCCCTCGCCGCCTTCGTACAACCGCTTCACCAGCTCCGCCCGCCGCTGCAGCACGGCGCGCTGGTTGATGTAGCCCTTGTCGGTGATCTCGCCTGTGTCCACGCTGGGCGGCTCGGCCAGCACCAGCGCGCGCATCGGGCTGTGCGACGAGCTGCCGCCCGCCTCCTCGCGCAGGCGGCGCAGCGCGGCGGACACCTTGGCGGCGAGTTCGGCCTTGTCCATGGCAGCGGCGGCCGGGGTCGGGAAGATCAACAGGCCGATCTCGCTGCGGTCGTGGCCGGTGACCACCACGTCCTGCGCCAGCGGGGCCAGTGCCGACACGGCACGCACGCGCAGCGTGCCGACCGACACCCAGGTGCCGGTGGTGAGCTTGAAGTCCTCGGCCACGCGGCCGTCGAACACCACGCCGCGCTCGGGGTGGGCTTCGTCGAACAGGTAGCCGGCGTCGCCCAGGCAGTAGTAGCCCTCGTCGTCGAAGGCCTCCGTGGTCTGGCGCGGCGAGTTGCGGTAGCCGGGGAAGATGCTGACGCCGCGCACCCGCATCTCCAGCTTCTCGCCGTCGGGCACGAACTTCAGCTCCAGCCCGGGCAGCACGCCGCCGATGACGCCGGCCCGGTCCAGCTCCCAGTGGGCGCTGGTGATGGCCGGCGAGGTCTCGGTGGCGCCCCAGGAGGTGGTCAGCCACACCTCCTCGCCGCGGGCCTTGCGCGCCACGGCCTGCAGGCGCTCCCAGCTGGCCTGCGGCAGCGCGGCGCCGGCGTAGAACACCACCCGCATGCGCGCGAACACCTTCTTGGCCAGCTCGGGGTCGTTCTCCAGGATGGGCAGCGCCACGTCGAAGCCGCGCGGCACGTTGAACCAGATGGTGGGCTGCACCTCGGCCATGTTGGCCAGGGTCTTCTCGATCAGGCCCGGCGCCGGCCGGCCCTCGTCGATCACCAGGGTGCCGCCGTTGCGGAGCACCATGTGCAGGTTGTGGTTGGCGCCGAAGGTGTGGCTCCAGGGCAGCCAGTCCACCAGCACCGGCTTCTCGTGCGCCAGGAAGCGCCACGCCTGCGCGATCATCTGCTGGTTGGCGCACAGCATGCGGTGCGTGTTGATCACCACCTTGGGGTGGCCGGTGGAACCGGATGTCAGCAGGTACTTGGCGTGCACGTCCGGCGTGATCGCCTCGAAGGCCCGCATCACGCCCGGGCCCTCCTTCTTCTCCAGCAGCACGCCGAAGGGGATGGCGCCGGGCACCTGCTCGGCCCCGCGGCCCAGCACCATGGGGCAGTCCAGGCCGCTGCTGCTCATCGCCGCGCCGTACACCGCGGCGTCGGACGCATAGACCAGCGCCGGCCCGAGCGTGTTCAGGATGCCGTGGACCTTGCTGTAGTCCCTGGTCATGCGGCAGAAGGCGCTGGACACCGTGCACACCGGGATGGCCACGTGCATCGCGGCCAGCGCCAGCAGCAGGTGCTCCATGCCGTTGTCCGACAGCACGACCACCGGCGCGTTCGGCGGCAACTGCATGTCCAGCAGCGACTGCGCGATGCGGCCCACGCGCTCGCGCGCCTCGGCCCAGGTCAGGCGCTGCCAGCTGCCATCGGGGTTGCGCTCGGCGAACGCAGGGGCCTGCGGCGTCTCGGCCGCCCAGTGCTCCAGCCATTCGCCGATGCAGCGGGCATAGGGCTTGAGCTGCTCGGGGGAGCGCAGCACGAAGCAGCCGTCGTCGAGTTGGACGCGCACCGCGCGCGGCGGTGCCATGAGATTCGAATCCTTGAGCCAGTCCAGCGACATGTCGTTTCCGTCCGGGTTGAACGGATGACTGTAGCCCCTGGCCGACCAGGGCCGCGATAGGGAAAGTCAGGCTTCCGGGCTCGCACGGGCCGATCAGACCCGCTCGCTCGTCACCGAGATCGGCTCCAGCGATTCCGAATCCAGTTCCAGCCGCAGCAGCTTCACCACCGGGCCGGCGGGCAATTCGCGCGGGACACGGCTGCGGTCGACGTAGACGTTGCCGATGCCGGCGCCCTCGCGCGCGTTGCGGTAGACCGGCAGCCAGTGCACCAGGGTCTGCGGCTTGATGCGGAACTTGAGCCCCGGTGCGGATCGCACCAGGGTGGCGACGGCCACGGTGGGATCCATGTCGGTCCAGCCGTCGTCGTCGTTGGGCGTGACCTGGACCACCTGGCCGTTCAGGACGGCCTGGATCAGTTCGGCATTCGGGATGTTCGGTTTCACGGGCGATGCGTTCACGGTCGAGAGTCCATTGTGGGCAATCTCGCGGCGCGGGCCCTGCTGAGCCAGTCCGACTGTTGCGTGCGCGCTCACGCCGCCGCCGCGGCAGCCGAACCCATCCGCAGGGACCTCGCGTTCCAGGCCCGATCGAAGAAGTGGTACGCGACGGCGTTGGCCAGCGGCTCGATGAGCGCATACGCCCCGCCCGCGGCCAGGCTGCCGGTGAACCACCAGCCGCAGCCGGTCGCCACCACCAGGTGCGACGAGGTCAACAGTGCCGCGCGTACGGTCGCGCGCCGCCGGGCCGGCAGGCGCGAGCGGTCGATCCGCTTGTTCAGCTGGTGCGCCACCCCCGTGTTCAGCAGCGGCTCGACCAGCGCCAGCGCACCGGCGAGCACGAAGCCACCCGTGAACAGCCAGCCCAGCGTGACGGCGATCGCCAGGTGGATCACCGCGAAGCTGGCCGTCTTGGCGAGGGAAGCATCGAGTCGGCGCAGGAGCATGCTTCCAATGTAGGGCTGCGGGCGCGGCATGTGAAATTGCTTTGCGCCATGGCGGCGATTGGGAAAACCCCCGGCAAGGGCCCCACGCCGGTCCGCGCCGGGCCATGATGTGGCTCATGCACGAGGCCTGCGCATGTCCGCCGCCATCGAACCGCTGAGCTGTCCCTTCTGCGGCGCGTCCGTCGGCCTGCGCGTGCGCGTGTGCCCGCACTGCCGGGCGGAGCGCCGCAGCGCGCCGGGCATGACGCCGCGGCAGTTCCGCTGGTTCGCGCTGCTCTGGGCCTCGCTCGCGCTGCCGCTGATGGTCCTGGCCGTCTACCTGGCCGTGCTCCCCTGGACACGCACCGGTGCGCCGCCCGGCTACGCGCTGTCGCTGGTGGGCGCCTCGGAGGCCGCGCCGCAGGCGCGCTGCCGCGTCGTCGTGTTCGAACCGAACGGGCAGCGCAGCGAGCAGGTGAGCGATGGCCCTTGCGGCAGCGCGGGTGCTGCGGGAACACCCGGTCGCGCCGCGGCCGCATCCAGCGACCCGCCTGCGCCGAGCGCCCGGCGGCTGGCATCGGTGCTGCACAGCACGATCGCACTCGCGGGCGGGGCACTGGCCTGCTGGCTCCTGCTGGCGCCCTTGCGGCGGCTGTTCCGCCGCCGTGCAGCGTTCACCTGGGTGCGCCGTCTCGCACAGGGACATCCATGATTGAAGCTGCGCCCGCAGCGAGGCACAGTGGACCGATGCCCAACCAAGACGATCTGATGTTCAGGCCCGACGGCTATGTGCCCAGGCGGTCGCGCAGAGGCCTGGGCGCCGGCCTCCTGCTGGCAGTGCTGGTCGTGCTGGGCGCGCTCTACTGGTTCTACTACGTCCGGGACACCGCCCCCGAGCCCACGACCGTGGAGGCCCCACCCACGGCACCGGCGCAGGCCGCCGCACCCGCCGCCAGCGAGCCCGCCATCCAGCACCCCGTGCCCGCCGCGCAGGCGCCTGCGGACTTCGCCGCTTCGCTGCGCGAGCTGCTGGGCAGCAGCGGGCTGGCCCTGCTGCGCGAGACCGACTTCCCCACCCGCTTCGTCGCCACCGTCGACAACCTGGCGCGCGAGCACGCGCCGGCGGCGGCCTGGCCGGTGCTGCCCACGCCGGGTCGCTTCGCCACCCGCGCCCAGGGCGACGGCGTCGTGATCGCCGAGGACAACGCCAAGCGCTACGCGGCCTTCGTGAACTTCGTCGACAAGGTCGATTCGGCCGCCGCGGTGGATCTCTACATCGGCGCCTACCCGCTGTTCCAGCAGGCCTACGAGAACCTGGGCTTCGGCAAGCGCTATTTCAACGACCGGCTGGTCGAAGTGATCGACCTGCTGCTGCGCACGCCCGAGCCCCCCGGGCCCCTGCAGGTGCGGCTGCTGGAGATCAAGGGCCCGCACCAGCCGGAACGCCCCTGGGTGCGCTACGAGTTCGTCGACGAGCGCCTGCAGGGGCTGCCGGCGGGGCAGAAGATCCTGCTGCGGATGGCGCCCGAGCAGCGCCGCCGCCTGCAGGCCAAGCTCACCGAGTTCCGCGGGCTGATCGTCGCCAAGGCAGCGTCCGCCTCCGCCGCACCGGCCGCCTCCGCCGCGCCGCAGCGCAGCGCCACCACGAACTGATCCCGTTCGCCGGGCCGCTCAGCGCTCCCGCGCCGCGCGCCGCATCGAATCCGACAGCGGCTCCAGCAGGTAGGCCAGCGGCGTGCGCCGCTCGCCACGCAGGAACACCTCGGCCGGCATGCCGGCCTGCAGCTTCAGGTCGCCCGCCTCCGCCAGCGACGCAGAGTCGACCTCGACCTGCACCGCGTAGTAGGCGGCGTGGGTGGCGGGGTCCAGCAGCCGGTCGGGCGAGATGTACACCACCTGGCCCCGCACCAGCGGCGTGGCGCGCGCCTTGAACGCGGTGAAGCGGATCTGCGCCTCCTGCCCCGGCGCGACGCGCTCGATGTCCTCGGGGCGGATGCGCGCGTCGGTCAGCAGGCGGGCATCGGAGGGCACGACGTCGGCGATGGTCTCGCGCGGCGCGATCACGGAACCGGCGGCCGGGTACTTGAGGTCCAGCACCACGCCGCTGGCCGGCGCGCGGATCACCTGGCGCGCGGCGGCGTCCGCCGACTTGCGCAGCTCCTGCTCGAGCTCGGACAGCCGCGCCGCCGCCACCCGCCGCTGTTCGCTGGCCTGCTGGCGATAGTCGCCCTCCAGCGCGCTGATGCGCAGCTGGGCGTCGGTCATGCGCTGGCGCGCCCGCGCCAGCTCGGAGCGGCGCTCCTCGATCCTCGCGCCGTAGTCGGCCACCTGGCCTTCGATCTGCGCCACGCGGGTCGGCGAGATGAAGCCGTCGCCGAGCAGCTTGCGGTTCGTCTCCAGTTCCACCTTCTGGTAGTCCAGCGAGGCGCTCGCCTTCTCCACCTGCGACTGCAGCGCCGCGATCTCCTCGGCCGCGTGCGCCCGCTGCGCCTGCAGCAGCTGCACCTGGCCGAGCACCGCGGCGCGCCGGGTGGCGAACAGCTGCCGCTCCTTGGCCAGCTGTTCGGCCAGGCGCGCATCGGCGTCCGCGGCCTGCAGCAGCTCCGGCGGAAAGGTCACGCTGGCCGCCATCAGCTGCTCGGCCTCCAGCCGAGCCAGGCCGGCGCGCTCGGCCTGCACGCGGTACGCCAGCCGGTTGCGGTCGGCGTCGACCGACACGTCGCCCAGCACCAGCATGGGATCGCCCTCCCGCACCGACTGGCCGTCGCGCACCAGCACCTGCAGCACCGTGCCGCCCTCGGCGTGCTGCACCGGCCGGCGGTCCAGGTCCACCTTGACGTGTCCGGCCGCGACCACCGCCGAGGCCAGCGGCGCCAGCGACAGCCACGCGGCCAGCGGCAGCAGCCCGAAGAAGATCACGACGGCGGCCACACGGCATAGCCGGCGCGCTTCGGCCAGGTGCCGGTCGATGGGCGGCAGTGCCACGGCGGCGAGACCCGTGCTCATGCCACGCTCCCAGCCAGCGATGGGCGCGCCTGCGGCACGCTGTCCGTCCGCGGCAGTGGCATGACCTGCGCGCCGCCGGTCGCCACGGCCTTCGGCTTCATGGCCTGCAGCACCTCCTCGCGCGGGCCGTAGTGGCGCACGCGGCCGCCCTCCAGCACCAGCATCCGGTCGACGTGCCGCACCAGCGCCACCCGGTGCGTCACGACCACCACCGTCACCTGCCCGGCCAGGCCGCGCAGGATGCCCTCCAGCGCCGCCTCGCCGTCGCCATCGAGATTGGCGTTCGGTTCGTCCAGCACCAGCAGCCGCGGCTGCCCGTACAGCGCCCGGGCCAGCGCCAGCCGCTGCCGCTGGCCCGGCGACAGCAGGGTGCCGCCCGGCAGCAGCAGCGTGTCGTAGCCCTGCGGCAGCGACAGCACGAGCTCGTGCACGCCCGCACGGCGCGCAGCCTCTACCACCCGTTCGGCATCGACCGGTCCCATGCGGGCGATGTTCTCGGCCACGGTGCCGGCGAGCAGTTCGACGTCCTGTGGGACGTAGCCCAGCCAGGGGCCGATCTCTTCGCGCGGCCACTGCGCCAGGTCGACGCCGTCCAGCCGCACCGTGCCCGCACTCGGCTGCCACAGGCCGGTGAGCAGCCGCACCAGGGTCGACTTGCCGGCGCCGCTGGGCCCGACGATGGCCAGCGACTCGCCGGCCGCCAACTGCAGCGACACGCCGGCGAGCAGCAGGCGTTCGCCCTGCGGCGCGTGGAACACCAGCCCCTGTGCCTGCAGCCGCCCGGACGGCGCGGGCAACGCCATGCGCGGCGGCTCGGCATCGGCCTCGGCCAGCAGCGCGGAGAGCCGCCGCAGCGACAGCCGCCCCTCGGCCAGCAGGCGCCAGCTGCCGACCACCTGCTCCACCGGCGACAGCGCGCGACCGAGGAGCAGCGTGGTGGCCACCAGCACGCCGGGCGTGGCCTGGCCGTCGATCACCAGCCAGGCCCCCAGCGCGGGGATCAGCACCTGCACCACCTGGCGCAGCGCCCGGGTCGCCGCTGCCAGCGGGACCGAGCGGCGGGCCAGCGCCTGCTGCACCGTCGCGCAAGCGGTATTGAGCGACTGCCAGCGCTCCAGCACGGCCGGTGCCATGCCCAGCACCTGCACGACCTCGGCGTTCTGCAGCGACGCCTCCAGCGAGCGGGTCGCCTGCGCGGCCTGCGTCTGCACGGCCTCGATGCCGCGCCGGGTGGCCAAGTCGTTCGCCAGCGCCAGCACCAGCATCGCCACGGAGGCCGCCAGCGCTCCCATGCCCAGCACCGGGTGCGCGAGCCAGATCACCCCGACATACACCGCGACCCAGGGCAGGTCCAGCAGCGCGACCAGGCCTTGCGCGGAGAACAGGTTGCGCAGCGCCTGCACGTCGCGCAGCCCCTCGCCCGGCACGCGTTCGCGCGCGCCCGCCATGCGCGCCAGCAGCACTCGCGCCACCCGCGGTGCCAGCGCGTCGGCCACCAGGCTGCCGATCACGCCCTGCAGGCGATTGCGCAGCAGGTCCAGCACCAGCATGAAGGCGATAGCCAGCCCCACGCCCAGCAGCAGCGCGAGCAGCGTTTCCTGGCTGCGGCTGGACAGCACGCGGTCGAACACCTGCAGCATGAACAGCGCCGGGGCCAGCAGCAACAGGTTCACCAGCAGCGACAGCAACGCCACCCAGGCCAGGGGGCGGCGCAGCAGGGCGGCCAAGGCGTCCATCGCCCGCCGCTCAGAGGCCGACCTTGAAGTCCGAGGCGTCGACCGTGCCGGTCAGCCCCGACGGGTCCAGCGTCGCGAACAGGGTGCGCCCGGCCGAAGAGCCGCCGTTCGAGTCGTAGTAGAGGTTGCCGGTGCCGGGGTCGTAGAGGACGTGGACGCCGGCGTCCACGCTCGCCGTGCCGGCGTCGGCAACCGCGAGGAACTCGCTGGGCTGCAGCGTCGTGCCGGCGGCCGATCCGGCGGTTGCCAGGCCGGCGAAGGTCGCCTTGGACAGCATCACGGTGTCGATCCCGCCCGCCTCGAAGTCGGCGATGCGGTCGACGTTGCTGGCGGCGGACAGGGCGGAGTTGAACAGGAAGGTGTCGGAGCCGGCGCCGCCCACCAGCACGTCGTTGCCGTCGCCGCCCTGCAGGTTGTCGTTGCCGGCTCCCGCGACGAGAAGGTCGCCTTGATTTCGGCCGATCAAGATGTCGTTATCTCCGTTGCCGAACAGCAGGTCCCGGCCGCCGTTCCCGCCGCCGCCGTCCAGGGTCTCGCCGCCCGAGGTGCCGGCCACCACATCGGCGCTGCTGCCGTTGCCGGCCACGAAGCCCGGATTGGAGTAGATGTTGAAGGTTCCAGCCAGCGAATAGCCGGCGTAGGTCTGGCCGATCGCGAAGCTGATGGTCTCGATTTCGTTGCTGCCGAAATGGTTCTGGACGGTGATGCTGTGCCCGTCGAGCTGGATCAGCAGGTCGCTGCCGATCTTCTCGAAGTTCAGCGCCGTCAGCACTGCTCCGTCGCCCGTGAGGCTGATCTTGTCGCCATTGCCACCCGGGTCGCTGATCAGGTAGTTGCCGCTGCCGCCTGCGGCGAAGTTGTAGGTGTCCGAACCGGTCGTCGGCTGCGTGGGCAAGGGTGTAATGTCGTCCATGCCGTGGCTCGTGACCGTCACGGTCTGGCTGGCGCTGCCGTCCAGCGAAAAGGCCTCGAAGCTGTCGGTCAGCGACTGGCCCGCGTTCAGCGCCTGCAGCGCCGCCAGGCTGTTGGACACGGCGTAGGTCCAGTTCCCCTCGGCGTCCAGCGTGAAGCTGCCGTAGGTGCCGCCGATCGCGGCCTGCGCCAGGAAGCCGGACTCGCCGGCGTCCAGGTCCGAGACGGTCAGCTGCCCACCGGTGGTCAGCAGCCCGCCATCCACATTGGTGTCCTCCTGCACGCTGCCGCTGGCTACGCCGGCGATGAGGGCGACGTCGTTGGCGCCCTGGATGGTGAAGCTCACATCCTTGGTCGTGCCGTCGAGCGAAGTGATGGTGAAGGTGTCGACGTGGCTGTCGCCGCCGCCGAGGGACTGGACCGCGGTGTTGGCAACGCTGTAGGTGTAGCTGCCATCGGCGGCCAGCGCCAGCGAGCCCAGCACACCGGCTCCTGCCGTCACCGTCGTCTGGAACGAGGCTTCGCCCTGGTCGACATCGGTGATACCGATGGTGCCGGTCGCCGTCAGGTCGCCCGCGACGACATCGGCATCCTCCGTCACCGAGGCGTCGGTCGGCTCGCCGATCACCGCTGCATCGTTCACCCCCTGGATGGTGAAGCTCACGTCCTTGGTCGTGCCGTCGAGCGCACTGATCGTGAAGGTGTCGACGTGGCTGTCGCTTCCGCCAAGGGACTGCACTGCGGCATTGGCGACGTTGTAGGTGTAGCTGCCGTCGGCGGCCAGCACCAGCGAGCCCAGCGCACCGGCTCCCGCGACCACCGTCGTCTGGAACGAGGCCTCGCCCTGGTCGACGTCGGTGATCCCGATGGTGCCGGTCGCCGTGAGGTTGCAGGCGCCACTCACATCCATGTCTTCGGTCACCGAAGCATTACTGGGATTGCCGATCACCGCCGCATCGTTCACCCCATGGATGGTGAAGCTCACGTCCTTGGTCGTGCCGTCCAGCGCGCTGATCGTGAAGGTGTCGACATGGGTCCCGCCGGCGCCCAGCGACTGCACGTCGTCACTGGCCACGCTGTAGGTGTAGCTGCCGTCGGCCGCCAGGTCCAACGAGCCCAGCGCTCCGGGGCCTGCCACCACCGTCGTCTGGAAGAAGCCCTCGTCTTGGTCGACGTCTGTGATACCGATGGTGCCGGTCGCCGTGAGGTTGCCGGCGTCACTCACATCCATGTCTTCGGTCACCGAAGCATCGCTGGGATTGCCGATCACCGCGGCATCGTTCGCCCCGTGGACGGTGAAGCTCACATCCTTGCTCGTGCCGTCGAGCGACTTGATGGTGAAGGTATCCACGTGGGTGCTGCCTGCGCCCAGCGACTGCACGTCGCCGTTGGCGACGCTGTAGGTGTAGTTGCCGTCGGCCGCCAACTCCAGGCTGCCCAGCGCTCCGGGGCCTGCCACCACCGTCGTCTGGAAGAAGTCCTCGTCCTGGTCGACGTCGGAGATAGCTATGGTGCCGGTGGCGCTCAGCTTGCCGTCCACCTCCCCCTCGTCCTCGGTCACCGAGGCATTGGTCGGGCCCTCGATCACGGCCGCGTCGTTCACCCCGTGGATGGTGTAGCTCACCTCCTTGGTCGTGCCGTCCAGCGATTTGACCGTGAACGTATCCACGTGCGTGCTGCCGTCACCGAGCGACTGCACGTCGCCGTTGGCGACGCTGTAGGTGTAGTTGCCGTCGGCCGCCAACTCCAGGCTGCCCAGCGCTCCGGGGCCTACCACCACCGTCGTCTGGAAGAAGCCCTCGTCCTGGTCGACGTCTGTGATCGCTATGGTGCCGGTGGCGCTCAGCTTGCCGTCCACCTCCCCCTCGTCCTCGGTCACCGAGGCATTGGTCGGGCCCTCGATCACGGCCGCGTCGTTCACCCCGTGGATGGTGTAGCTCACCTCCTTGGTCGTGCCGTCCAGCGACTTGACCGTGAACGTATCCACGTGCGTGCTGCCGGCACGGAGCGACTGCACGTCGCCGTTGGCGACGCTGTACGTGTAGTTGCCGTCGGCCGCCAACTCCAGGCTGCCCAGCGCTCCGGGGCCTGCCACCACCGTCGTCTGGAAGAAGCCCTCGTCCTGGTCGACGTCGGTGATCGCTATGGTGCCGGTCGCCGTGAGAGTGCCGGCGTCGCTCACATCCATGTCTTCGGTGACCGAGGCATTGGTCGGATCCTCGATCACGGCCGCATCGTTCATGCCGTAGATGGTGAAGCTCACGTCCTTGCTCGTGCCGTCCAGCGCCTTGACCGTGAACGTGTCCACGTGCGTGTCGCCGGCACCGAGGAACTGCGCGTCGCTATTAGCGACGCTGTACGTGTAGTTGCCGTCGGCCGCCAACTCCAGGCTGCCCAGCGCTCCGGGGCCTGCCACCACCGTCGTCTGGAAGAAGCCCTCGTCCTGGTCGACGTCGGTGATCGCCATGGTGCCGGTCGCCGTGAGAGTGCCGGCGCCGCTCACATCCATGTCTTCGGTGACCGAGGCATTGGTCGGGTCCTCGATCACGGCCACATCGTTCATGCCGTAGATGGTGAAGCTCACGTCCTTGCTCGTGCCGTCCAGCGCCTTGACCGTGAACGTGTCCACGTGCGTGTCGCCGGCACCGAGGAACTGCGCGTCGCTATTGGCGACGCTGTACGCGT
>Ga0196972_1000291_pt1 | contig 32407 bp, 24 predicted proteins | sample S1v_2013CmetaG_FD_148618 | JGI IMG/M metagenome (GOLD analysis project Ga0196972, IMG submission 148618) | Soil microbial communities from Anza Borrego desert, Southern California, United States - S1+v_20-13C | ecosystem: Environmental > Terrestrial > Soil > Desert | place: USA: California...
ACATCGTGCATTCGATGATGCGCGCGGCCGGTGCGCCCTTCCTCGCAGCGAGCCAGCAGGTGCTCAACCAGTGCACACTCGACATCCGCGGCGAACTCGCGGACCGCATCTTCGCGCGCGAGCTCGTGCTATGGGTACTGCGCATGACGGCGCTGTTCATGTTCTGGGGGCTGGCGCTGGTGCTTACGCCCATGCACCTGTTCCTTACTGGTTCTGCCTTCCTCGCTGCGGCGATGGCAACCGAATACGCATTGGGCAGGTCGCTGTTCTGGAGCAGTGCTTCCCGCCAAGCGACATGACTTGACCCGGGAGTGCCAAGCACTTCCGGACCGGCGCTTTTTTGATAAAAATCAGAAGTCGCTGCTTCGATTTCCCACTATCCTCCCTTCGCGCATTTTCGCTTTGTGCACGGCGAAAAAATGCCTTGGGGACACACGCCTCCAGGGTCACAAGTTTGGCTCCGCAAGCCAACGCGCCGCCCCTCGTTCCTCGCAAATCTTGTCTTAATCTAAACACTCCACTGCAGCGAACCACACAACGCAAATGCGCTGACACATCGCGCAGGCATCGGTGTCGCCACTGCACAGGAGAGCAGGAGAGTCAGTGTTGAGGAGACGCGCCGGCCGCATCCGCCGGCGTTCAAGACAAACGAAAGGCCACCAAGGCCCGAGGATCAAGGCATGAAAGACAAGTACAAGCTGGTAGGTCCCATCTACGACTGGTTGAGCGCCGCCTACAGCGGCAAGTCGATCCATCATTGCAAGGTCGCGATGCTGGACAAGCTCAAGCCGGGCGACAAGGTCCTGTTTGCCGGCGTCGGCCACGGCATGGATGCCGTGCACGCCGCAAAACTGGGCGCGGAGGTGACCGTCGTGGACTTGTCCGAAACGATGCTCAAGAACTTCCAGCGCAACCTGGACAAGGAAGGCGTGCAAGTGCGCATCCGCCAGTTGCACAGCGACATCATGAAGGTGCGCGAGTTCGAGAAGTACGACATGGTCGTCGCCAACTTCTTCCTCAACGTGTTCGACGAAGAAATGATGCACCGTGTTCTGGAACACCTGATCCGCCTGGGAAAGCCCGGCGCGCACGTGGTGGTCGGCGATTTCGCCTATCCGACCGGGAACATCCTGTCACGCCTGATGAAGAAGGCTTACTGGTACGGTGCCGTGCTGTTCTTCTGGGCGTTCGCCGGCAACGCTGTGCACAAAATCTACAACTATCCCGAATCCATGCAGAAGCTCGGTTTGCATGTCCGCGAAAAGAAGCATTACCGGCTGCTGCTGCTCAATTGCTATTGGTCGGTGCTGGGGACGAAGCCGGCGCAGACGCCGAGAACGGCTAATCGCTAGCGGGACGAGCTCCTTCCCCTTCAAGGGCGGCCGGCGAGGTGGAAGGCCGGGATGGGGATGGATTTCTTCAGCAAGGGAAGACTAACCCATCCCCACCCTAACCCTCCCCCTCGTCGGGCACCCTTGAAGGGGAGGGAATGGCCACTCTCCGCATTCTCATCCCCACACCCCAGGGAGGCTGTTTTGCAAGAACAAGCACAAGTGCAAGTCATCACCACGCTGGACCGTCCGCTGGTCGCGGACATCACCCATCTCGACATGGCGCGACGCATCGCCTGCCTCAAGCAGTTCGGTTCGCATTCGATGTCGTTCTCGACGCTGCAACCCGACATGTCCTACTTCGACATACCCGGCGTCGGCTACATCGCCTATGCAACGCACTGGGGCATGCGCTTCGCACTGGCTGACCCGGTGTGCCATCCGCACCATCGGACGTTGATGCTGGACCGCTTCATCGAAGCCTATCCGGGCGCAGTATTCGTACAGGTCAGCAAGCAGGTGGTCGACCACCTGCACAACCGCTACGGCTACTACGGCACGCAATTCGGCAGCGAATCGAAGATCGACCTCGAAAGCTGGTCGCTGCGCGGTTCGAAGAAGCAGATCATCCGCACCGCGATCAACCAGGCGCGCAACCAGGGCATCGAGATCCGCGAGTCGGGTTTCAATCCCGACGTGAAGAAGATTTCCGAAGCCTGGATCCAGACGCGCCGCTGCAAGAACAATGAAATCCGCTTCCTGATCCGCCCGATGCTGATCGACTACCGCGAGGGCACGCGCTACTTCTATGGCTATCTCAACGGCGAGGCAGTCGGCTTCATCTTCTTCGACCCGGTGTACGCGAACAACAAGCTGATCGGTTACGTGCCGAACATCTCGCGCTCGTCCGCCAACTTCAAGCAGGGCCTGTGGTACGCGCTGATGGCGCACGCGATGGAAGTGTTCAAGGCGGAAGGTGTGGAATACCTCGACCTCGGCCTGGTGCCGCTGATGTTGGCCAATGAGATTGAGCCGCAGGAGTCGCGCCTGTTGCGCATGACCATGGGCGTCATCCGCGAGCGCATGGACTTCCTCTACAACTTCAAGGGCCTGGAATTTGCGAAGTCGCGCTTCCAGGGGAAGGTGGAGAAGACCTATTGCTGCCACCGCAATGCGATGCCCGGGCTGGCGATGACGGCGATGTTCCGGTTGACGCGAATCATCTGAACTCATCTGAACTATAGGCCTTCACTCCGCAATCGGGAGCAGGAAGCAACAGCAACAAAAACAAACACGTTGGAGACAAAGCAATGAATCCCCGCACCGCGCCCTTAAGCGTACAAACCGCCCTGTCCGGCAAGCGCATCCTGCTGACCGGCACCACAGGTTTTCTCGCCAAGGTGGTGCTGGAGAAAATCATCCGAGCTGTCCCCGACATCGCAGGCGTCGTGCTCGTCATCCGCGGCAACAAGAACCATGCAACGGCACGCGAACGCTTCGAGCGCGAGATCGCGACCTCGTCGATCTTTGAGACGCTGCGCGCCGAGCAGCCTGCCCGCCTGCAGCGCTTCTTCAGCGAAAAGATCGAATGCATCACCGGTGAAGTCACCGAGCCCAGCTTCGGCCTGCCCGCCAACAAGTTCATCGAACTGGCCTCGCGCATCGACCTCATCATCAACGCCGCAGCCAGCGTGAATTTCCGCGAGCCGCTGGACCAGGCACTGTCGATCAACGCACTCAGCCTGCATTACGTAACGGCGATGGCTCGGGTTGCCAATGCACCGCTGATCCAGGTCTCGACCTGCTACGTGAATGGCTACAACCGTGGCGAAATGCGTGAGCAGATCGTGCCGCCGGCCGGCGCCTCCATCCCGCGCCACCGCGACGGCTACTATGACGTCGAAGCGCTGATCAACAAGCTCGAGCAGAAGATCGAACAGGTCAAGGCCGCCGTGCGCGATCCCAAGCAGCGCGAGCGCCGACTGACCGAACTGGGTATCAGCGAATCCAACAAGTACGGTTGGAACGACACCTATACCTTCACCAAGTGGATGGGCGAACAGCTTGCGACGCGCGGCATGACAGGCCGCTCGCTCACCATCGTGCGCCCGTCCATCATCGAAAGCACGTTGCAGGAACCTGTGCCCGGCTGGCTCGAAGGCGTGAAGGTGGCGGACGCCGTCATCCTCGCCTACGCGCGCGGCAAGACCAGCCTGTTTCCGGCCAAACCGGATGAGATCATCGACATCATTCCCGCCGACCTGGTGGCCAACAGCATCCTGCTCGCCTCCGCCGAAGCTCTGGCCGAACCCGAAGGGCATCGCATCTACCAGTGCTGCAGCGGCTCCGGCAACCCGATCAAGATGGGCGAGCTGATCCAGCTGCTGCAGGACGAATCCAAGCGCAACTGGCAGAAGTACGATCGCCTGTTCTACAACGAACCCAAGCATGACTTCCGCGTGGTCGGCAACACCACCTTCCGCCTGATGATGGGGACGATGCGCGCGGGCGTGAATGCCTGGACGGGCATCCGCCGCGCCTTCGGCGCTGCCGGCGAGACCAGGGCGATGGAAAAGATGCGCACCACGCAGACGCTGGCGATCACGTTCTCGTTCTACACGCAGCCGCGTTACCGCTTCCACAACAAGAACCTGATCTCGCTGACGCGGCGCTTCCGCTCGCAGGACAAGATCCTGTTTCCGGTGGATGCCAAGCTGATCAACTGGCCGGAATACCTGTGCAGGATTCACATGGCGGGCTTGAACCGGTACGCACTGAAGAAGAAGGATGCGAAGCCGGTCGAGACTGTGGTGACGCCCGCCACCAGCCTGCCCGCACCGTCAGTGGAACCTGCATTGACTGCCGCAGAGGCGGTGCAATAACTGGTTGACGCTGTCAGTCCGTAAATAGAAGTACTTGCAGGCGCCGGCGCGCGCCTGCCGATTCGCCGATGACAAACGGGCCACGCACACCCCGGCCTGTTTGCCGACCTGGCATTCCTTTCTTTCCATCCTTCATTCTTTTTCCATTCCCTTCGGAACCTTTTCCTCTTCGAAACCTCTGATGTTGCACTCGGTTACGAAATTTCTTTTGACAGAATTCGAAAAGGTCCGCTGTGAAGTTTGTTGCATCCCTCCGCAAGCGTTACGCCATCCTTGCGATCCTGCCCGTTGCCGCATTGCTGTCCGCCTGTGGTGGCAATCCCGAAGATGGCGATCCGATGTTCGAGCCCGCAAAGCAGCTCCATGGATCAACGACAACAAGTGCCGGCAAGCGCGCCCCGGCACAGGGCGAGTTCAACCTCGACATCTGGAATGAGCACAGGTGGTATGAGTGCGACTGTGCGCGCGAATCGACGCCGCCGGTACCAGGTTGAGGACATGCAGTAACGAGACGCGGTATGCGGCGCCTGCGAGCAGTCGCTTCGATTACGTATCCAACTCCCGATACCGCCGAAACACATCCTCGTTATTGAACGGAATCCGCCGCTTCGACTTCAGGTAGGCTTTGATCCGCTTTCTCTCCGCCACCCGGTCATGCAACGCGATCAGCAGCGGGGAGCCGGGCTCCAGCCGCTTCATCGTCCGCGGAAACGCATAACGCAAGCCTTCGATCACCTGGAACATCGACAGGTCCACATAGCTTAGCGCTCCGTCGGCCAACCATTCATTCCCCGGACTTCGCTGCAGCACCGCCTCGAAATAGTCGAAGAACTTCGGCATGCGTTCCGCCGTGAAGCCCGCAGCACGCCGCAGCGCCTCCTCTTTCTGCTCCTCGTAATACAAGCCGGACGCGATCGGATGGTGCGTGTCATGCGCCTCGCCCACCAGATCCGCGATCGTCAGCTGCAACTGGTGCACCCACAGCCGGCCAGCCTCGTCCTCTGGCACAAGCCCAAGCCGCGGACCGAGAAAGAGCAGGATGTTCGCCGTCTGCCCGATCACCTGCTCGCCGGCCTTCAGGAAGGGCGGTGCGAACGGCAGGTGGGCGAGCGTCTCGCTCTGCATCAGCCGGAACATCGCCGCCATCCCCATGCCGCTGCGCTCGGATCGGCGCGCCACGTCGACATAATCCGCATCGCCTTCCTCCAATGCCAGCCGCACGAACTCACCGCGCCCCTGGATCTCCGGCCAGTAATACAGCTCGTAACGCATGGAACGGCCTCCATTCGAAAATTGTCGAACCATTAATTGTCGAACTGCCATGCCTGCGGCGATTGAGCAGGCGCAGGGACATTGAGCGTTGACTCCCTGTTATTTCCAATATCTAATGTCGCACCGCACTTAGCTTATTCCCTTCGCGTATAAGCAAAGTCGCGAAAAATTGTTGTCCTCCGGCTGACGCGCCACTACATTGCGTTATAACCAAAAGTAATTCCGGCGAAAGAAACCATAACCCGCTAACATGGATGGTTTCGGCATGTCGCCGGCACACCACACGATCCATGAAGCTGTCGTTCAATAACATACAGAAGCGTTTTGCGGACCTGCACGTCATCGACAATTTCAGCCGCGAGTTCGATGAAGGCCAGCTCGTCGCGCTGGTCGGTCCGTCGGGCTGCGGCAAATCGACACTGCTGCACATCGCAGCCGGCCTGGAAAAGCCGAGCGCCGGCAACGTGCTGGCCAACGGCAAATCCATCGAGGGCCCGAATCCGGAACGCATGCTGATGTTCCAGGAGAATGCGCTCTATCCCTGGATGACGCTTTCGCAGAACGTCGCGATGGCGCTCGAGCTGCAAAAGATCGACAAGAAGCAGGCGCGCGAGCAAGCCTTTGCCTGGCTGGAAAAGGTCAACCTCAAGGGCTTCGAGGATTACTACCCGCACCAGGTCTCCGGCGGCATGCGCCAGCGCGCCGCACTGGCCCGCGCGTTCATCACGCGCCCGAAAGTATTGCTGCTGGACGAACCCTTCGGCGCGCTCGACGCTCTTACCCGCATGACACTGCAGGATGTATTGCGCGACCTGATCCGCGAAGCACGCCCGACCGTGCTGCTGGTCACCCATGATGTGGACGAGGCGCTGTTCCTGGCCGACCGCATCCTGGTGTTCAGCAATCGTCCGGCGAAGGTGCTGAAGGAATTCAATCTCGAGCATTACGAGAAGACGCACGACTTGTCTGACTTCGCCGACGTGCGTCGCCAGATTTTGGGATTGCTCGGCATCCATGCGGAGCACGAAAACATTGCATTGACGGAAGGAGCAGGTATATGAAATCCGGAAAACTACTTCTCGCCGCAGTCGCGGCATTCGCCATCGCTGCGCAGGCCAGCGCGCAGGAAAAATTCAAGGTCGGTTACCTGCGCGTGATGGATGACGCGCAAGCCATCCTCGCGCAGGAAGCCGGTCTCTACAAGAAGCAAGGCCTCGATGTGGAACTGGTCGAGTTCAAGTCGGGCACCGACCTGATCAAGGCCATCGTCGGCGGCCAGCTCGACACCGGCGTGCTGGGCTTCACCAACGCAGTCGCCTGGGCATCCAAGGGCGCAGACCTGAAGGTGGTGGGCGGCGCGCAGCACGGCTACCACGCGATCATCGCGCGCGATGAAGCGAACATCAAGAAGGTCGCTGACCTCAAGGGCAAGACGCTTGCGTCGCAGGCTGAGGGCAGCACCGCCGACACCGTGCTGAAAGGCGTGGTCCTCAAGCAGGCCGGCCTGTCCGCGGATGATGTCAACATCATGGGCGTGAGCCCGCAGGTTGCGGTGCAGTCGCTGATCGGCAAGCGCGTCGATGCCGCCTTCCTGTTCGAGCCGCAGGCCAGCATTGCGCAGCTGGTCGCGCCGGTGAAGCAGATCTACGAGATCGGCGAAGTCTGGCCTTTCCCCTGCATGGTGGTGATCACCTCCGGCGACGTGCTGAAGAAGCGCAAGGATGCGCTGTGGAAGTCGCTCGACGCGCAGAAGGAGGCGATCGACATGCTGCAGAAGAAGCCGACCGAGGCATCGAAGTACATCGCCGGCTACTTCATCAGCGAGCCGACGCTCAAGACCCTGAACAAGGGCGACGTGCCGCGCGAAACCGTGATCACCAGCGCAATCAAGAGCCAGACCTTCAGCCCGGTTGTGACGGCGAAGGAACAGGCGCGCATGCAGGAAATCGCGGATATCCTGCAGGAGCAGGGTTCGCTGAAGACGCGTGATGGCAAGCCGTTTGATGTGAAGAGCATTCTGGATTTGAGCTGGCAGAAGGAACGGAAGCTGTAAGGGCTTTCGCTGGCGTGCGGGTGATGACGGTTGAATCTTCATCCCCATTTCCCCGTCATTCCCGTGAAGGCGGGAATCCATAGGCAGGTAGCACGAGCACACTCAGCATGGATTCCCGCCTTCGCGGGAATGACGGGGATAAAAAGGTAAAGCGATCAAACTGCTGTGTCCGCCCACAAGCATAAATAAACAGAACCAAACATGGCCGGCCCCCGCCGGCCATCGCATTTAAAACAACATGAGTACCAAAACCCGCCTCACCGGCAACAGCAAGAAACTCGCCTTCATCCTCGCCGTCGTCGTCATCCTCTTCGGCTGGCAGCTGGCCGCCTGGTCGCTGCCCGACTTCCTGATGCCCGACGTGCCGACGGTGATCGAGCGCCTGTGGCGGGAAATCCAGTCCGACAACTTCCGCACCGCTCTCTGGGGCAGCCTGTTCCGCCTCGGCACCGGCTACGGCTCGGCGATGCTGTTCGGCGTCGGCTTCGGCCTGATCGGCGCGATCCTGTTCTTCTTCCGGGAAGTGCTCAAGTCGGCCATCATCATCCTGCAATCGATCCCCTCAATCGCCTGGGTGCCGCTGTTCCTGATCCTGATGGGCTTCGGCAACATGCCGATCATCGTGGTCGTCGCCATCTCCGCCTTCTTCCCAGCCGCGCTGTCGGTCATGAACGCTACCGAAAGCGTGCAGCAGGTGCATGTGTCGGCCGCCCGCGTGATGGGCGCCTCGCACTGGGAACTGGTCAAGCGCGTCTACCTGCCCGCGGTGATGCCGGAACTGATCACCGGCGCACAGCTTGCATTCGGCAACGCCTGGCGCGCGCTGATTTCCTGCGAAATGCTGATTGGCTTCGGCAAGGGCCTCGGCCGTTCGCTGTCGTACGCCGGCGAGACCGCCGATATGGTCGGTGTGATGACCAACATCCTCGCCATCGCCATCATCGCGCCGCTGATCGACCAGGTGCTGCTGGAGCGCCTGAAGCATCGCGTCCTTCGTTACCAGTACGTCTGACCATGAACATCGCGCCGCTCCGCCTGTCCCTGATCGCCCTCGCAATGGCCGGCCTGTGCGCCGGGGCGTGGGCCAACGGGCTGGAGCGCGCAAAACAGCGTGACAAGCTCGTCGCCGGCATTCATTACGTGGTACCGGAATACCGCGGCGGCATGAAATACCGCACGCCGGAGACACTCGACCGTGCGCTGCTGGAGGATGTCGCCAAGCGCCTGAGGCTTCCGCTGGCGGCAGCCCCAAGCGCCGGCAATCCGGCCCAATTGCTTGCCGCCGGAAAGGCCGACATCGCGATCGCGATGGTCACGGACGCCGATCCGGTGCACCGCACCCATACCGTCATCCCCACCGGCTATACCGCCGGCCCGATGGCCATCATGCGCACCGATACCGACATCAAGACCTGGGAGCAGCTGAAAGGCCGCAAGGTCTGCGTGTCCGAAGGTGGAGTCCATGTCGGCACCATCGCCGCGAAATACGGCGCAATCGAAATGACCTATAGGGCGCCGGCCGATGCGCTGATCGCCGTGCGTGTCGGCGAATGCGACGCGACCGTGCACGACAGCGCGATGCTGGAAGATCTGATCAAGTACCCGGAGTGGAAGAAGTTCTCCGCGCGGCTGCCCGCCGGGCCGCGCTCGACACTGGCGTTCATCGTGCCGGCGTCCGACAAGAAGAGCGTTGCCTACCTCAAGGAGGTCGTGAACGACTGGAGCACCACCGGCCATCTCGACAAACTGCTGAAATCCGCAGTGCGCAACATCGCCTTCGAAGTCTACCTCGACCAGAACGCACCGGACTGCCACTGACGGTTCCGAGCGACAATCCCCGCCGGGGATTTGCATCCATCCCCGTCGTCCACTACATTGTTCTTGCTCCGCATTTCCGCGAAAGGCCCTGACCATGCCCAAGAACAACAGCCGCAAACCGAAAAAGAAAATCCTCCTCGCCCTGCAGGGCGGCGGCGCACACTCCGCCTATGTCTGGGGCGTGGTCGACCGCCTGCTGGAGAACGAGGACATCGAAATCGTCGCAGTGAGTGGCACCAGCGGCGGCGCGATGGTCGCTGCCGTGCTCGCCTATGGGTTGAACCTCACAGATGAGGCCGGGAAACCGCTGCCGGACGCGAAACGCCGCAAGGAAACGAGGAACCTGCTCAAGCGGTTCTGGACCAACGTCGCAGCCATCGGCGATTTCTCGCTCAATCCCTACCGCTTTGTCGCCAACCCGTTCTACCCTTCATGGAATATCGACGGCACGCCGGTCCCGATCGCGCTCAATGCGCTGTCGCTGGTCGTGTCGCCGTACCAGCGCCCGTTCGACCTGCGCCGCAACCCGGTAGAGCTCGCGCTCAGGGACTGCATCGACTTCGAAAAGCTGCGCAGCAGCACGACCGGCCCCGCGCTCTACGTGTGCGCGACCAATGTGCGGACCAGCCAGCTGCAGACCTTCCACAAGGCCGAAATCGACACCGAACATCTGCTCGCGTCGGCGTGTCTGCCCGTGGCCGACCATGCGGTGAAAATCAGAGAAGAATATTACTGGGATGGCGGTTATGTCGCCGATCCGGCATTGATCCCGCTGATCGAGCATCACAAGGCCGAGGCGCGCGACCTGGTCATCGTCGGCGTCAATCCGATCGTGATGGAAAAGGACAGGCTGCCGCCCGACACAGCCTGGAAAATCATCGACCGGATGAACGAAATCACGTTCAACGCCTCGCTGATCTCAGAGATCAAGCGCATCCACGAGATCAACGAGCTGCTGCGCCAGCTGCGCCCGCATGCGGAAGCGCTGAAGGCATGCAAGACCCTGCGCGACAAGGTCGAGGTGCTGATCCACTACATCCCGCCACACGCCGACATGGCGAGTTTCGGCGTGGCCAGCAAGAGCAATACGGCGCTGACTTTCCTGAAGCACTTGCGCGAACTCGGGCGGGAAGTGGCGGGCGCCTGGGAGAATGGCCGCATCGATGGCGGCGGCGCACCGTTGCTCGGGGTGTCCTCCGATACCAATCTCGAACGCCTGTTCATCAATCCGCATCATGCGGATGCACCGCCGTTGCCGGAGCCGGTGCAGGGCGCCCGCACCGTGCCAGGTGCGCCGCTGCAGCAGCAGAGGGCCGTAGTGCAGCCTGCGGCCGAGACGGCGCACGGGTAGCGCGGCTGCAGGCTTTTTCATTCCTGGCTGCGCAGGGGTGACGGGGAAGCTTTATCCGTCGCCCGTTCACCATATCCGCGGTCAAGCCCGACGGGCTGGTTTTCACATGGATATCAAATCAGGCAATAATGCTGTTGCGCATCATTCCGCGCACGACCGGAAAACGCAGCTGCCATGAAAACACGCATCGCCCTCGCCATCCTGTCCTTCATCGCCTGTGTGCACGCTCATGCCGGCCCGGGCTATTACCTGATCTCCATTTACGAGAACGAAGGCGAAAAATCCATTGACTTCCGCTTCTGGAATGTGGCCCCGCACAACGCGAAGTCCTCCTATGCGCCCGAAATCGGTTTCGGCTATGGCGTAACGAAGCGCTGGTACACGGAGGTCCTGGCCGGCTGGCTGCACACCGCGCAGAGTGGCACCCGGTTCAACGACTTCGCCTGGCAGAACGATTACCTGCTGACACAGGGCCAGTACTCCTTCGATCTCGCGCTGCATTCGGAAGTGAAGCGTTTTCGCGACAGCAGCCAGGGCTACGGCGTTGAATTCGGCCCGGCACTGCAGACCGAATTCGGCCGCACCCAGGTCAATGCCAACCTGTTCTTCGACCGCAGCTATCGCAGCGCGCAAGCCAATCCGATGCAGCTGAAATACCAGTGGCAGCTGCGGCATCGCTGGCGCCCGGCATTCCAGTTCGGACTGCAGGGATTCGGGGAACTGGGCGAATGGGATGACTGGGCACCGCGCAGGCAGCAGTCGCACCGGAGCGGGCCGGTGGTGGCGGGCACCATGCATCTGGGAAAGACGCAGGCATTGAAGTACGAGTTCGCCTACCTGGCTGGGAAGGTGTTCGCAACGCCGGCGAAGACCTTCGTGATGCGGGTGCAGTATGAGTTCTAACGATATCGGGATCGTCCGCGCCCCCATGGGCTGACAAGGCTGAAAACCCGGACTCTGTTCGCTACTCCTCACCCGCCGTCAGCCGCACCGTATACTGCCCCGTCTTGTCATCCCGCGTCATCACCAGCATGTTCCGCTTCTGCGCATCCTCGATCAATTCCTTGAACGAGCGATAGCCGTACGCCGACTCGTTGAACCCCGGCCGCCGCCGCTTCATCGTCTGCTTGACCATCGAGCCCCAGATCTTGTCGTCGCCACGTTCGGCGATGAGCGCCTCGACCGTTTCCACCGCGAAGTCGAGCACGTCCTGCCGCCTGTCCTCTTCGGTCTTCACGGGCTTCGGCTTTTCGGCGCCGTTCTCCGACTTCTTCGCGGCCGGTTTCTTTTCCGCCGGCTTGCGCTTCGGCTTCTGGTCGCGCACGAGGTCGTCGTAGAAGATGAATTCGTCACAGTTCGCTGCCAGCAAATCGGACGTGGAATCCTTGACCCCGATCCCGATCACGTACTTGTTGTTCTCGCGCAGCTTGGACACCAGCGGCGAGAAGTCCGAGTCGCCGCTGATGATGACGAAGGCGTCGACATGCGACTTGGTGTAGCAGAGGTCGAGCGCATCGACGACCATGCGGATGTCGGCCGAGTTCTTGCCCGACTGCCGCACATGCGGGATCTCGATCAGTTCGAACGCGGCCTCGTGCATCGGCCCCTTGAAATCCTTGTAGCGCTCCCAGTCGCAATACGCCTTCTTGACCACGATGCTGCCCTTGAGCAGCAGGCGCTCGAGCACGCGGCGGATGTCGAAGTGCGCGTACTTGGCATCGCGCACGCCGAGCGCGATGTTCTCGAAGTCGCAGAACAGCGCCATGTTGGTGATTTCTACCTGTCCGGCCATCGGGACACTCCTGTGTTGAACGCAATGCGGGATTATTGCATTTCCGCCTGCAACAAACGCATGATTTCGTCAGGCGACATCCTGCCGCCTGCGTCCCCGCCTTCCAGCAGGTTGTCAGCGAGTTCGCGCTTGTGCCGGTGCAGGTCGACGATGGCTTCTTCGATGGTGTGCCGCACCACCAAGCGGTAGATGGTGACGGGCCGTTGCTGTCCCATGCGGTGCGCGCGGTCGGAGGCCTGGTCTTCGACCGCCGGATTCCACCAGGGATCCATGTGGACCACGTAGTCGGCCGCAGTCAGGTTGAGGCCCGTGCCGCCGGCCTTGAGGCTGATCAGGAACACGTCGCCGTCGCCAGACTGGAAGGCATCGACACATCGCTTGCGCTCTTGCATCGGGGTGGCACCGTCGAGGTATTGGTAACGCACGCCGCGCTCGTCGAGATAGGTGCGAATGAGTCCAAGGTGATCGACGAACTGGCTGAAGACGAGGGCCTTGTGCCGGTTTTCGAGCAGTTCGTCCAGCAGCTTGCCGAAGGCGGCGAGCTTGCTGCTGGCCAGACCGAGTTCGGGGGCGACCAGTTTCGGGTTGCAGCAGGCGCGGCGCAACCGCATGATCTCCGCCAGGATCTTCAGCGATTTCTGTCCCGCCGACGCGTCGTCCTCGGCCAGGCGCTGCAGCGCGTCGCGGCGCAAGGATTCGTACAAGGCCATCTCTTCTTTTGACAACTCGACCTGGCGCACGATTTCCGTGCGCGACGGCAGCTCCGTCAGCACCTGGGTCTTGGTCCGGCGCAACATGAAGGGCTGGATCAGGCGGCGCAGCCGGGCGCGTGCATCGGCGTCATTATCGCGCTCGATCGGCGTCGCGAAGCGCTGGTTGAACTGCTCCAGCGAGCCGAGCAGGCCGGGATTGATGAAGCGGAACAGATTCCATAGTTCACCAAGATGATTTTCCAGCGGTGTGCCGGTCGCGGCCATGCGGAAATTGCCGGACAGCGCCATCACCGCCTGGCTGCGCTTGGTGGCAGCGTTCTTGATGGCCTGCGCCTCGTCCAGCACGATGGTGTGCCATTGCACGCCGGCGAACAGTTCGGCCTCCTGTTGCAGCAGGCCGTAGCTGACGACGACGACATCGAAAGGCTGCAGTTCGGCAAGCGCCTGCCTGCGGTCGCCTGCGCCGAACAGGAGCGGTTGAAGGGTCGGTGCGAAGCGCGCCGTCTCGTCCAGCCAGTTGGGGCACACCGACGTCGGCGCCACCACCAGCGCGGGTCCCTGCGCGGCGCGCGATACCAGCAGCGCGAGCGTCTGCACGGTCTTGCCCAGGCCCATGTCGTCGGCCAGGCAGGCACCCACGCCCCAGTGGGCAAGTCGCGCCAGCCAGCGGAAACCGGCGAGCTGATAGTCGCGCAGGTCCGCCTGCAGCGTGCCGGGCAACTGCGGATCGAAGACATCGAGTTCGCGAAGCCGGGCAACATGCTGCTGCCACTGCTTGTCAGTCTTCACCGCGCTGGTATCGTTGACCAGATCTTCCAGCGCGAACGACGCAAGCGGATGGATACGTACTCCCTTCGCATGCGATTCGCCGAAGACGGCGAGTTCGCTCAGGCGGCGATGGAACTCTTCCGTGAGCGCGAGAAAACGGTTGCCTTCCAGCGGCACGAAACGTCCGCGGCTCTGCTTCACCAACTCCAGCAGCTTGCGAAGATCGATCACGGTCTGCTCGTCGACCTGCAGTTCGCCGCTGGCGGCAAACCAGTCGCGTTCACTCTTGACGGCCAGGCGCAGCTGTTCGAAACCGAGGTGTGCGCCGATGCGGAATCGCTCGCCTTCCGGCCAGGCAATGGACATATTGTTGCCGGCGGCCTGGAGTTGCAACAACAGTTCCAGACTCGTTTGTGCGTCGTCAAGCATCCATTCACCGTGCTGCTGATACACAGTGTCCAATACCGGACAGGACACGATGAGCTGGCGTTCTGCCTCGCGCTCGGCGGCGAGGTCGCGATGCGCCTGCAACCGGCGGCCCCCCACTTCGGCGATCACGCTTTCGCTACCCTCACCCGGCGGATAGAAGGGACCGCCATCGGCAAAGGGCTTGACCAAAACCTGCATGCGCAAGCCGTCGCCATGCGGCATCAGGTGCGCATGCAAACGCGTATCCGCGTCGACCTGTTCCGCGTCGGACGGACCGCCGCCGATATCCGATTGCACCGTGATCAGGGACGACACCGCACCGACCGCCTGCAGCACCTGGTCCTTTGCATGCGCCGGCACCTTCAGCCCGTTGCCGAGAATGGCTGCGACGCGCCGGTGCTCGTCGGTGATGCCATACACCCGCAGGCGCGTCGGCGTCTCCTTCCTGACCAATACATCGCTCTGCGAATCAAGCGGCGGCTGCAAGTCAATGTGCAATTTTCCGCCGCTCGTCTTAACCAGCAGTTCGGGCTCGCCGCGCAGCACTTCCACCCGGATATCAGGCGCATCCTGCCAGAATACGAGCGGGTGGCCGACCAGGGCGACGATCGCCTTGTGGGCGTCGAGATCATAGCTGGCGCCCCGGTAATACGAAGAACTGGCGCCGACGGCGGCGTTCAGCACCCGCGCATCCTGCGCCGCGAGGAACGGTAGGCTGTCGGCTTCCTCGCGCAGCCGCCTGAGCGCGATCGCACGCCCCTTCGTCCAGTTGCCGCGTGCGTCACGCTTTTGCTCGCGCGGTTCGACCGAGATCCAGTTGTGCTGCGGGTCGTACGAAATCATCCATGCCAGGCGCATCTCGCCGCCGCCCTTGGAGGCGGCGGTCCCCTCCTGCCGCAACCCCATCAGCGCAGACAACTGGCGCTGCCAAGGCTCCTGCCGCGCAAACCAGTCACAGAGATCGGACAGCCCGTAGCGTTGGCGCAGCGCTGCGGCACGCTCGCCGTAGCCGGGCTCGCCCGTACGATGAAGCATTTCGGCCGCCTGCGCGGCAACCCAGTGGAATCCCGTGGAATCGGCGCGATCGAACAGCTGGACAAGCGACTTGCGCGAAGCTTCGGTATCGCGCAGGCCCAGCCAGTGGTGCGCCAGCGCCCGGAACAGTTGCGGCAGCATGTCCGGATCCGTCATACCATCCAGCTTCCGCGCCGCCTCTTCCGGCATGATGCCGGACTGCACCTGACCGAGGACATGCAGGCGCATATAGACACGCAAGTCGACGGGACTGGCATGGCGCTGCGCCTGGTCGAGATAGGTGTCGGCAAGTTTCTTGTGCCCGGCGTCCTCCGACCGCATCATTGCAAGCACATACAGGTAGCCGGGCAATCCCGGCAAGAGCGCGGTACGCTTGCCAAGCGCCTTTCGCATCATTTTGAGCGCTGCCTCGAATCCTTCGGCGGCACGCGCATGCTCGCCGCGCAACAGCAGGATGGCCGGTTGAAGAATGTCTGCCGCAAGCCCGGCGTGGTCTCCCAGCAATGCTTCGGCATCATCGAGCATGCCGCAGGCAATCCAGTGCTCCGCCAGCGCCGACACCAGTACGCCGGTCCTGCTTTCCTTACTGCCGAGATAGTGCCCGGTCCAATTGCGCAGCTGGTCGCTGCCTTCCGGCACGGAAATCGCGTGTGCGAGAAGATAGGTCATCACCTCTTCCTGCATCATCGGATGCAGCCGCTCGAACAGATCCTGGTCGAAGGGTTTCGCAAACAAGGCGACATAGGGATGCTCGCTGCGGAAAAAAGTGCGCAGGCAGGCTTCGAGCCAGGGGTACACCTCCTCCGGCGCCCGACCGCGCAGCAACACGATCCGCAATCGTGCAAACGCCTGGTGATAGTCGCGCAGGTAGAGCGAACCGTCGTAGGAGAGCCTGGCCGGGTTCAACGCCTCGATTGTCTGGCAGAGCGGCTCGAATGTCCCATCCTCGAATGCGGCACGGATGGCCTGGGCCTGTACCGGCGCGGCACAGGCAAAGCCGATGCCCTGCGCCTCGGTGACAAGCTGCGCCTTGCGCAACCCGGCGAGCGTATCGGCAAGCGTGCTTGCGTTGTAGCTCTTGCCGCCTGCCTGGATGCCGGCGTGGCGGATATGTTCAAGCAGGCGCGTCTTGCCGAGCGGGTCACTCAACAAAGCGAGCAAGGAAAGGATCGCTCTTTCCTCGAAGGTGCATGATTGAAGAGAAGGACGGGAGGCGGATTTATTCATCGCAAGATTGGTACCGGTGACATGCCATGTCTCCGGCAACGCAACGAGTTCTTGTAAATCCGCCATTTTATCGACGAACGGCGAACGCACCTGTACTTGTCGCGTCACCCCGTAGGTTCCAGCGCTTCCGGCGTCAACTTCACTTCAGTGTGCTTCCCCTCCCGCAATGCCTTCGCAACTACCGTCGTCCCCGGCTTGGTGCCCCCGACGAGTCGCGCCAGGTCGGCTGTGGTCTGCACCGGCTGCCCGTTGTATTCCACGATCACGTCGCCAGGCTTGATCCCTGCCTTGTCCGCCGGCCCGCCTTGCTGTACCGCTGCGACCAGTGCGCCTTCAGTGCCCTTCAGGCCGAGCGATGACGCAATGTCCTGCGTCAGCTCCTGCAACTGCACGCCGATGCGGCCGCGTGTCACCTTGCCGGATTCGCGCAGCTGTTGCGAAATACCCATCGCGATGTCGATCGGAATGGCGAATGCGATACCCATGTAGCCGCCGGTCTGACTGTAGATCTGGGAGTTGATCCCGATGACCTCGCCCGAGGTCGAGAACAGAGGTCCACCGGAATTGCCCGGATTGACCGCCACGTCGGTCTGGATGAAGGGCACATAACTGCCGCTGGGAAGCAACCGGCCTTTCGCGCTGACCACGCCGACGGTCACACTGCTTTCGAAGCCGAACGGCGAACCGATCGCGGCCACCCATTCGCCCGGCTCAATCGAGGCCGGATTGCCGATCTTCACTGCCGGCAAATCCTTGGCGTCGATCTTGATGAGCGCCACATCGGTATAGACATCGGCGCCGATCACCTTGGCCTTGAACTGGCGCTTGTCGGTCAGCTTCACGGTCACGGTGTCCGTCTGGTCGATCACATGCGCATTGGTCAGGATGTAGCCGTCGCTGCTGATGATGAAACCGGAACCGAGGCTGCGTTGCGGCGCCTCGCCCATGTCGGGATCGCCGCCGAAGCGGCGGAAGAACTCATACAGCGGATCACCCTGGCGCATCCCCAGCCCGTTGCCCTGCCCTTGCCGAGTAGCGCTGATGTTGACCACGGCCGGCCCTTGCTGCTTGACCAGGTTGACGAAACTGGGAAGCTGGACGCCGCTGCCGGTGACGGGCGGCGGCGGGGCCTGCGCCGGCGCCGGTGCGCTTGGTGGAGGCGCGTCCTCCTGTTTCGGTGAGCAGGCTGCGAGGAGCAGCAAGAGCGCGATGATGGATATCGGCTTGCTACCCGCCGGTTTGTTGGTCATGTTGTCCTCCCTGTTCAATGCATTGGGTAAGCAGCCGCCGAATGCCACCGCCGGCGGCCGCCATATGGCATCAGAAACATAGGGGCGGCGATGCCGGTTTTCAACAGGCTGCCCCGAGGGTGCAAGCTAGCTATTCGATCTTGACCCGCACCTTCTGCGGCATGCCGGGATCGGCCTTGGGCAGCTCGACACGCAACACGCCGTTGTGGAAGCTGGCCGTCGCCTGGTCGGGCACCACTGTGACAGTCAGGGGCACGATGCGCTCGAACGCGCCGTACGCGCATTGCAGCACGCGGTAACGGCCCTCGCCGCCCTCGCGCTCAAAGCGCTTTTCGCCGCGTACGATAAGCTTGTTGTCCAGCACCTCGATGTCCAGGTCGTTCTTGTCCACGCCCGGCAGCTCGATACGGACAACGATGCGCTTGTTGTCCTCGAACAGGTTGGCGCCCAGCATCGACCAGGTCCCGGAAGGGATGTAGAACATGTCGTCCACCTCCGCCTTCTCCGGCACATTGGTCTGCGCGCTTGGGCGGAAGGAGGTCAGCGCGGATGAAGCGGCCTGGCGCATGTGCTGCCAGCCGCCGGATACGGAGTCCAGCAGGGAAGACAGGCCTTGCTTGAGTTCGTCCAGATTCATGATTGTCCTCGTTCAACAGGTACATGACCGCATCTGCGGTTCACATCGTCCCATTGTGCAAGGCCGGGTGTGCGGCGCTTTGGGCAGGCGCAAGCGAAGGGCGGCAATCAATGCCGGGAGCGGCGCCCACTTGCAACCCGCCAATTCCTGCCATCAAGATACGTGTGCCGGAGCGTGAATCCGGTGTCTGGCCATGGCTTGCACACGCCCGGAATTCTGTCCGTCGCGACCTGCGCGGGCTTTCTCCAGCAGCGCGGAAAACGCCGTTGCAAACGCATGCACATCCCCCGGCCATCTCGCCGACACGTACATGCCGTCGACAACGACAAACGCCGGCCTCGCGTCATCCGGATTGTCCCGGAACAGCCCGCTGCTCTTCCTGAAATAGTGCGCGCTCGACTTCGGCACATCGAGGAAATCCGACGGGCTCGCAAGCACCCGTTCGATCTCCGCCTGCACACTCCGGTAGCCGGACGGCTCCGACTCCGACTCCATGTAGGTACGGTAGTAGCCGGCATCCCAGAACCGCCCGAGAAACTTCATCATCCGCCAAGCCGTGCTCTCAAGCTTCCAGGTCAAACCCGTGGTCTTGCGCCCATGGAGAACCGACTTGCCCGTCACCGGCGAGATGCTCCTTGCCGCCAGCACCGTACCGTGGCAGATTGCCGCGACCGGTTTATCCGCTTCGAAGAATGCCGCCACCAGGGACTGGAGCGCGGTGCTTTCGAGATAGGCTCGCATGCCTCGTGCACGGTGCCCGCCCGGCAGGACGAGTCCGTCGAAATCCTCGCACTTCAGGCCGCGGTAACGCAGCGGATGCAGGAAGGCCGCGCTCTTCGTCATTTCCGCGTAGGCGCGCCTTCCCCGCGCATCGGCACGCAGCGCCAGCCCGAGCAGCTTCAGCTTCTTCAGCCCCGGAATGCATCCCCAAAGATCGAGGCCTTCGCCCGTGAGCATGAGCGAATCCGCTGCGCCTGGCCGGCCGTCCGGCGTGGCAAAGCACACTTCATGGCCGCGGCCCGACAGGACCTGCCATGAAACTGCAACTTCAGTCGGATCGAAATCCTGCGACGGAATGGGGATAAGGACTCGTGCCATGTCGGATGTCTCGTGTATGGTCAGTGCACTTGTGCGATGGATGCGTAGTTTGAACGACAGCGAAGCGCCTTTGGCATACCGGTGCTTCGATTCGAAGACATCCTCGACTTATGCATCCAAGCGTATTTCTTTCCTGAATGCCTGCGAGACGAAACCTTCGTGCCTTTCAACACATTTGATTTTGAACAACTGCCTGATTGATTTACAACTATTTGCACTCTCTTGCCTCATGGTCTGCTTTCACTCGGCGCAACCCAGCGCCTTACCCCAGCCAACAATAAGGAGAGACAATGCCAGGCATTCCCGTGAGATGGCTCACCACCATAACGATAGCCTTCCCCCTGCTGGCCGCCCACGCGGCGAACGGCACGCAAGAAGGCGGCTTCGACAAGACGACCCGCGCGACGGAATACGGATGGATCGACGGCAGCGTCGACGCGGCCACGAAAACACTGTCATGGAAGGGCGTCCCCTACGCCAAGCCACCGGTCGGCGACTTGCGCTGGCGCGCTCCGGCCGCCCCGGACAAATGGAGCGAGGTGCGCAGCACCAAGGCCTTCGGCAATGCATGCGCACAGTACGGCCGCATCTACGGTCCGGGTGCGAACAACCGCTACGACGAAACCATCGGCACCACGCTGAACCAGGCCGTCGGCCATGAAGACTGCCTGTACCTGAACATCTGGCGCCCGGCCAACAACGGCAAGAAGCTGCCGGTCATCGTGTTCTTCCACGGCGGCAGCAATGTGTCGGGCTACACCGCAGACCCGCTGTACGACGGCGCCAACCTCGCGCAGACGACCAACTCGGTGGTCGTCACCGTCAATTTCCGTCTCGGCATCCTCGGCTTCCTCAGTGTGCCGCAGCTCAAAGCCGGCACGGATGCGGATACGCAATCGGGCAACTTCGCCATCCTCGACAGCATCAAGTCGCTGGACTTCATCAAGCGCAATATCGCCAACTTCGGCGGCGATGCGGACAACGTGACGATCATGGGCGAGTCGGCCGGCGCGATCAATGTGTACGCACTACTGACCTCGCCCAAGCTGGCCAACGCCCCGGCCAAGGCCTTCCATCGTGCGGTACCGCTGAGCGGGGGTCTGTCGCTGGCATCGAACCTGCCACCGGGCACCATCCCCACCATGTCTCCAGCCGCGACCTATAACGCGCAGGGCCTCGCGCTGCTGTACCAGCTGCTGATCGCCGACGGCAAGGCAACCGACACCGCATCCGCGCAAGCGTATGTGGCAAGCCAGACGGACCAGCAGATCGCCGCCTACCTGCGCTCCAAGACACCAGCCCAGCTGTTTACCGTCCTGCTGACGCGCCTGGCGTTGCAAGGCCTCGCCGGCTCGGGCCCGATCCCGGAAGGCACGGTAGTGGCGAGCAACCCGGTCAATGCGATCTACGCGCACCAGTATGTGAAGGTACCGGTCCTGGCCGGCAACACGCGTGACGAAGGCAAGCTGTTTCCTGGCTTCCTCCCGCTCGTCGGCGGCACTGGCAGCGCACGCGCGGTGACCGATGCGCAGCTGTTCGCCAACCACTTCAACTACCGTCCCAACGACCCGCCGCAAACGACAATCGAACAGTGGATTGCGCCGTCCTACCTGCCGGCGGATGCACCGACCACCGGCTTCACTGCGCGCGCCGAACAGTTCAACCGCATCTTCTTCCTCGCCAGCCGCGACAACATTCTCAATGCGCTGAAGGCCAAGCAGTCGGACGTCTGGTACTACCGATTCGACTGGGATGAACAGCCCGCACCGTGGAACACCATCTACGGCGCGGCCCACCTGTTCGACCTGGCTTTCGTCTTCGGAAATTTCGGCCCGTCGCTGTTCGCGAACATCATGAACACGACTGCCAACAAGCCGGGACGGCTGGAATTGTCGGATGCAATGATGCGCAGTATCGGCGCGTTCGCGAAGCACGGCGATCCGAACAGTGCCGGGCTGGGCGTGCACTGGCCGACGTGGCCGGCAGGGATGATCTTCGATGCTACGCCGACGCAGAAGGTGATCGGCGTGCAGAACATCGAGCCGGCGATCAAGTAAGGTGAATATGGCCAGAGTCTTTGGCCGCTGCCGCCTCATCGCAGGGTGCCATTCCTGATGCGGTGAGCGGCGATCAAGGTAATACTAGGCGGGCACATGCCTTTGGCACGTCGCCCGCCCTTCCCCGTCGTCCCCGCGAAGGCGGGGACCCATGGTGAGTTTGATCAGCAATCCTAGCTACGACTCACCGCCTTCGCGGATGCGACGAAACATACAACCAGAATTCCGCAGGCAAATTCGCCCGCAAACATCCGGAACGAAAATCGTCCCCAATACTCAATGCCGCCGCCCACGGCCGCGAGCACGCCTCAGAAGATAAATTGCCACCAGCGCAAGAATCCCGAGTCCCCACAGCGCTCCACCCCGGCCCTCCCGGTTCTGTCCAACCGCCTCGTCCTCCCCCGCGCCCGAAGCAGCGGCACCCGTTCCACTCTCGCCGACGCTCTGGTTCACCGCGTCCTGATCACGGTCGCGATCCCCCAGCAACGAACCGAGCCCCAATCCCAGCAAGGCGCCGCCAAGAAAGCCGCCCCACGGACTGCGCGCCTGCTGGGGAATCGCGCGCTCCGGCGCGCTGGGAGGCTGGTCTTGCCTTGCCGCAGTGGGCGGCGTCGCAGGCTGCGGGCGCTGTACGGGTGCGGGCGTCGCCTGCGGCGGAGGCGCAGGCTTCGGCCGGACGACAGCGGACGATTGCCTGCCGCCGGAACGGCCACTGCCCGCTCGTTTGGCAAACGACTCGGGAATGGCGACCGTGAACGCAAGCAACAACAGAAGGATGTTTGCAAGGCGCGTGTGCATGGCTCGAACCAAAGGAAGCCGCGCACTGGAAACATTCCAGTACGCATGTCTCTCATTGGAGTTCGGCTATCACCGGAGGTTCGGTACCACAGCAGCCAGCCCGTCCACTGACAGGCGCGATCACACGACCTTCGGCGACGCACAGGAAGCCGCGATCACCAGCTCCGTCGGCTTGGTGATCCGCCGGTATGGCGCCGTGTTGCCGAGCCGGATCCGGTCCAGGATCATTTCCGCCGCGATCCGGCCATGCTCCTCCAGGTCGAAGCGCAACATCGTCATCGGGGGATGGGCAAATTCCAGGGTTTCCGGTGTACCGATGGCGATCACGGAAAGGTCGTGCGGTACCGACAGGCCGGCCTCATATGCGGCACGTAAAGCCGCCGACAGGATGCGCGTACCGAGGCCGATGACAGCCGTCGGCGGCTTGTCCAGCGCCAGCAGCGTCTTCATGTCGTCGTAGGACGATAGCAGGCGCGGATTGATTTCCTTGACCATGCGCGGGTCAGCGGTGCGGCCGGCAGCGGCATAGGCTTCATGGTAGCCGGCGATACGTTCCTTGCCGGGGCGGATCAGCGCACCGGGTGTGAACAACGCAATGCGTTCATGGCCGAGCGAGAACAGGTATTCGATCGCCTGGCGCACGCCGGAGCGATGGTCAACGGCAATCACATCGCGCTCGATCGGAAGGTCGCGGTCCAGGATCACGAGCGGCAACTGGCATTGCGCGAAAATGTCGGTGGCAGGCCCCGGCGCTTCATTGAGCGGCGTGGCGATGATGCCGTCCATGCCGCGGCTGGCGAACAGACGCATCAGTTCCTGCTCGCGCGCCACGCTGCCGCGGGTATTGCCCAGCAACAGCATGTAGCCGCTTTCCTGCAGCCGCGCCTCGATCGCGGACACGTAGGCGGCATAGAGCGGGTTAGCAAGCTCAGGAATCAGGCAGCCGATCGTCTTGCTCGATCCGGTGCGCAGGTTGCGCGCATTGGCATCCGGCCGGTAACCCAGTTTTTCGACCGCGGCGCGGACTTTGGTTTCGAGCTCCGGACTCACATAGGTGCCGCCATTCAGCACGCGGGACACACTCCCTATCGACACGCCGGCTTCCCTGGCAACGTCGCGTACCGATGCTTTCTTGTTCATGGATTCCTTTTCTGTCATGGCGGAGGGCTGGCTGTTTCCTGATCACAGGCGCCATTGTACCCGGCAAACACGTTTCATGAAACGTTTCATGACTTGCTTTCTCCATCGGCGCCCAGCCATTTCCGCGAATTCTTCCCAAAATCCCTAGTAAAACCCTAGACCGCCACCGGATTTGCTGAAGATCAGCCCGATGGAAAATTGCATTGTTTATGAAAACGTTTTTATATATACTCCGCAAAACACAGGAACGGCGCGGCTTTCTCATGAAACACCCATGAATCAACTGCCCGCAAGACCGTTCCGGCGAGAAGAACCAAGAACCAGGCGCCCGCACGCGCCCCACCAAAGGAGACAAGATGGCAAGAATTCCTTACCACGACATGACCGGCCTGCCGCCGGAGCTGGCCGACCTGATCAAGACGCGCCCGCCGCTCAACCTTTACCGCATGCTGCCGCACGCGATAACCGTCGCGCCCGGCTTCCTGCAGATGGGGCGCGCGATCCTGACCAACTCGGCGCTCGACCCGCAACTGCGTGAGCTGGTCATCCTGCGCGTCGGCGCACTGAGCAAGGCCAGCTACGAAATCTTCCAGCACCGCCGTGTGGCGCAATCGGTCGGCCTCACCCCGCCCAAGATCGAGGCCGCGTTGATGCTCGCACCTGAGGCCGCCTTGAACGACTTCGAACGGCTGCTGATGCGCTTCACCGACGCGGTCGTCAAGGAAGTGAAAGCACCGGATGAGCTGTTCAATGCAGTCGCGGAGAAGCTGTCGCTGCGCACGCTCTCCGAGCTCCTGCTCACCATCGGCTTTTACATGCTGGTCAGCCGCTTCCTGGAAAACACCGGCGTCGACATCGAAGAACAACCGGTTCATTAGGAGACATCGACATGCACAACACTACGGAAAAACTGAAGGCGGAAAACCAGCTGTTCGCCCCTGCACTCGGCCTGGAGCCGCCGAGGGGCCGGCTGTCTGGCAGGAAGATCCTGGTCGTCGGGGCAGGGCAGAGACCGTCGAACGACCCCGGCATCTACGGCAACGGCCGCGCGATGAGCGTGCTGTTCGCGCGTGAAGGCGCGGCGCTGGCCTGCGCGGACCTGGTCCTCGACTCCGCCGAGGAAACCGCCGGCATCATCCGCGACCAGGGCGGAGAGGCGCATGCCATCGAAAGCGACGTCTCGTCCGAAGCAAGCGTCGCCGCCATGGTGAGCGCGGCTGCAAGGCAACTCGGAGGACTGGACGGCGTGGTGATCAATGTCGGTATCGGCAACGGCCGGTCGCTCGCCGACGAAACCGAGCAGAGCTGGGACGCGGTCATGGATGTCAACCTGCGCGGCCACATGCTGACCGCCAAACATGCGCTGCCCATGCTGGCGCCCGGCAGTTCGATCGTCTTCATATCCTCGGTCGCGTCGCGCTCGCCGATGAGCCGGCAACCCGCCTACGAGGCATCGAAGGCTGCGCTGGTCGCCCTGTGCCGCGCCGTGGCGCTGGACGGCCAGCCGCGTGGCATCCGCGCCAACGTGCTGTCGCCCGGCCTGATGGACACGCCGATGGGCCGCGAGGCGAGCGCCAAGCGCCCCAACCGCGCCACCCGCCCGCTGCCCTTCGGCCGCCAGGGAACAGGCTGGGAAGTCGCGTATCCGGCGCTATTCCTGCTGTCGGCAGAATCGTCCTACGTGAATTCGCTGGACTTGATCGTCGACGGCGGACTCACCTCCAGCGTGGTGCTGATGCAAGCATGAACACCCCGACGACGCCTCGCAGAAGGCGCGCCGCACCAATCCCATCGAGAAGGAAGAGACATGAAGAAAACCCTGGCGACGACCGCCCTAACCCTGGCCCTGGCCGCGTGCCTGTCCGCGTCCGCACACGCGGACACCATCAAGATTGCATTCATCGATGCACTGAGCGGCCCCATGGCCAATGTCGGTGAAACCACGCTCAAGAACATTCAGTACACCGTCGAGCAGATCAATGCGAAGGGCGGCGTCCTGGGCGGCAAGAAGCTGGAAGTCGTGCCCTTCGACACCAAGCTGTCACCGAAGGAAGCGATCATCGCGCTCAAGCAAGCCTCCGACGCGAAGATTCATTTCATGCTGCATGCGGTCAGCTCCTCCGTCGGCAGCGCGCTGCTGGAAAGCGTGAACCGGCAAAACGAGCGCACACCCGACAACCGCATGCTCTACCTCAACTATGGCTCGGTGGACACCAGCTTCACCACCAGCAAATGCAGCTTCTGGTTCTTCCGCTTCGCCGCCAACAGCGACATGAAGACCGAGGCACTGGTCAATGAGCTCGCCGCCAACCGTTCGATCAAGAAGCTCTTCCTGATCGCGCAGGATTTCCCCGCTGCGCACGACGCGATCGAACTCACGCTCGCACTCCTGAAAAAGAAGCGCCCGGACATCGAGATCGCCGGCACCGAGTTTCATCCGATGGGACGCGTGAAAGACTTCACGCCCTACGCCGGCAAGATCAAGGCCTCGAATGCCGACACCGTCATCGCCGCCAGCTACGGCAATGACCTCACCCTGCTCATCCGCGCCGGGCGCGAGATCGGGCTGCAGGCGAATATCTACACCTTCTACGCGAACGGACTCGGTGCACCCGGCGCCATCGGCGAGGCTGGCGTCGGCAAGGTCAAGCTGATCACCGAATGGCACAACAACGCGGTGCAGTCGGAGGCGATGGACCGCTTCTACAACGGCTTCAAACGCAAGCATCCGGACCAGAAGGACGAGTTCGTCAGCTACCCCGGCAAGCTCGCGGTCGAGATGCTGGCGCAGGCATTCGAGAAGGCGAAGTCGACCGACCCGATGCAGGTCGCGCTGGCGCTGGAAGGCATGAAGCACGCGGCCGAGACCGGCGAAGTCGCGATGCGCAGGGATGACCACCAGATTTCGCTGCCGCTGTTTATAGCGACGCTGGAGAAGAAGGGGTCGCCCGGAGTGGCACGCGACCTGGACGGGAGCGGCTTCGGGTTCAAGAACAATGTGCGGATGGATGCGATGACGACGGCGTTGCCGGTGAACTGCAGGATGGCGCGGCCGGAAAAATAACCGCTAACCCGAGGCAGAGCACCGATGCCGGCCGTCCTCGCCCTACGGCTTCCTCAAGCAGAACATGACACACCCATCTCTGCAACATGCATCCGCAGGCGGGTATCGGAGGCAGTCCTTGCAACACGCCTCCCCCGTCGTCCCCGCGCAGGCGGGGACCCATAAGCCCGGTATTCGAGCGAACTCCCTATGAGTCCCCGCCTGCGCGGGGACGACGAGGAGAGGACATTGTCAGGCCACAGTCTGCGCCCGCGTTGAAGCAGTGCAGTGCATTACAAGGCTATGTGCATAGCCAATTCCCACACGGGAGAAAGTGCCCCGCAGCGGTTTCGAAATGACAGCAGGGAATTTCCAACGACGACTGAAACCCGGATCCAAAACATCGCCAAAAATCCACCATGGACCATCTCCTCATCTCCCTCCTCAACGGCCTCTCCTACGGCCTGCTGCTGTTCATGCTGAGCAGCGGCCTGACTCTCATCCTCGGCATGATGGGTGTGCTCAACTTCGCGCACACCAGCTTCTACATGCTGGGTGCCTACTTCGGCTACCAGATCAGCCGCTGGGTCGGTTTCTGGCCGGCGCTGGCGATTGCGCCGCTGGTAGTCGGCACCATCGGCGCACTGGTGGAACGCTACGGCCTGCGCCGCATGCACCGCTACGGCCATGTGGCCGAGCTGCTGTTCACCTTCGGCCTCGCCTTCATGATCGAGGAAATCGTGCACCTGGTCTGGGGCCGCGCACCGGTCGAGTACCGCATCCCCGCCGAACTCGACCGCACGCTGTTCTCGCTGTTCCAGTACGAATATTCGGCCTACCGTGCCTTCATGATGCTGGTCTCGCTGGTCATGCTGGCAGCCATCTACCTCGGCCTCACACGCTCGCGCATCGGTCTCGTGATCCAGGCCTCGCTCACCCATCCCGGGATGGTGGAAGCGCTCGGCCACAATGTCCCGCGCACCTTCATGCTGGTGTTCGGCGGCGGGTCTGCACTGGCGGGACTGGCGGGTGTAATCGGCGGCAATGCGTTCATCACCGAGCCAGGCATGGCGGCGGCAGTAGGCAGTATCGTGTTTGTGATCGTGGTCGTCGGCGGCATGGGCTCGCTATACGGCGCGTTCATAGGCTCGCTGCTGATCGGCGTGCTGCAGACCTTTTCCGCGGCCTCTGACATGTCGTTGCGCGCGGTGTTCGACGGTGTCGGCCTGCAGGCCGCGCCGGGCACGCTCATCGCGCAGCTTGCCGCCGTGAAGCTTTCTCAGCTCGCGCCCATCCTGCCGTACTTCCTGCTGGTCACGATGCTGGCCTTGCGCCCGCAGGGACTGATGGGCAACCGGGAGGAAGAATGATGGCCGCCTTGCCCTCTTTCCGCTTCGGTACCCCGCACGCGATTGCGCTGTTCGGCGCCGTCGCATTGCCCCTGCCTTTCTTCTTCCCGCAGGACTTCACGCTTTCGATGCTGTCCTCGATGGGCATCGCGATCATCCTCGCGCTGTCCTACAACATGCTCTACGGACAAGCCGGCGTGCTGTCCTTCGGACATGCGGTCTACAGCGGACTGGGCGCGTACTGCGCCATCCATATGCTGGCCGCGATCAATGCCGGTTTCCCGTTCCCGGTCGGCATGCTGCCGCTGGTCGGCGGACTTGCCGGCCTCGTATTCGGCGTGCTGTTCGGCTACCTCAGCACGCGCCGTGCGGGCACGCCCTTCGCAATGATCACGCTGGGCCTGAGCGAGCTGGTCAGCACCTGCGCGTACATGATGCCCGGCCTGTTCGGCGGCGAACTCGGTATCTCCGCCAACCGCACGCGCGGCGGCCTGGACTGGGGCATCGAATACGGCACGCAGGCGCAGGTCTACCACCTGATCGCGGCCTGGATGCTGGCATCGATGGCGGCCATGTACGCCTTCACGCGCACCCCGCTCGGTCAGATAGCGAACGCCCTGCGCGACAACGCCGAGCGGCTGCGCTTCATCGGCTATAACGCGCATCTCGTGCGCTTCCAGGTGCAGCTGATCTCGAGCTTCTTCGCCGGCATCGCGGGCGCGCTGTCCGCCATCAACTACGAAATCGTCACCATCGACAGCATGGGACTGCATGCGTCCGGAATGATGATGCTGATGACCGTGATCGGCGGCGCCGGTAGCTTCTTCGGGCCGGTGTTCGGCGCGATCATCGTGACCTTCCTGCAAACCGCGGTCGGCGCCTACACGCAAGCGTGGCCGTTCTACTTCGGCCTGCTGTTCCTGGTCGTGATCTATTGCGTGCCGGAAGGACTGTCGAGCCTGGTCGCCATGCACCGGCCGGTATGGCGCATGCCGCTGTTGCTGCGCCTGCTGCCTTCCTACGGACTGGCATGTGCCGCCGGACTGACCATGCTCGCCGGCATCGTCGCCGCGGTGGAAGCGATCTACCGCTGGTCGGACCACGCCACGGCCAACACGCTCGTGCTGTTCGGCGCCAGCTTCAGCCCGGCATCCGCCGCCACCTGGATTTTTTCGACCACGGCGACAGGCGTCGGCGCACTGCTGTTATTGGCCAGCTTCCCGCGCGCGCAGGCCGCCTGGAAGAACGCGCTCGCGCAACGCGACCCGACCTGATTATTTTTTCATCACCAAGGAGTTCACCATGCCACGCCTTTCCGCCACCCGAGCCGCTGCGCTCCTCGCCGCCGCGCAACTGCTCTCCGCCTGTTCATCCCTCCCGCCCGCGACAAAACCCATGCCCCTGACCCAGCCGCGCATCGCCCCCGTCTCGCAAGCCGACGCCACGCCCGAGCAGAAGAAATTCCTCGACGCGCAAGACCCGACCTATGTCCACCTCAACATCGTAAAGACATTCGCCCGCAATCCGGCGCTGGCGGAAACCTGGATGCCCTTCGCGCGCTACGTCCTGCGCACCTCCACCCTGCCGCCGCGTGACCGCGAAATCCTGATCCTGCGCATCGGCTGGCTGAACCAGTCGCAGTATGAATTTACACAGCACGTGCGCGTGGGCAAGGCCGCCGGCCTGAGCGATGCCGACATCACCCGCATCACGGCAGGCGCCGACGCCCCCGGCTGGACACCCTTCGAAGCAGCGCTGATGCGCGCCGCCGACCAGCTGCATGCCCGCTCGATGATCGACGACGAGGTGTGGAACCTGCTGAAGACGCGCTATGACGAGGCGCAGTTGATGGACGTGGTGGTCACCGTGGGACAGTACAACCTGGTGTCGTGGTACCTGAATACGCTGGGAACGCCGTTCGAGGAAGGGGTGGCGCCGTATCCGATGCGGGGGAAATAGAAAGCATGCCGCTCGCGGAACGAGCCGAGCCCCTTCCGCACGAGCGTTAGTTGCTTTTTTGACAATTGTTCGCTATTGTCTGCCTTCCTTCCGTTTCAAAGAAGACAGACCATGCACGCTCCCTTCACCGGTGACCGGCTTTCAAACTTCCTCACCAACGCCCTGGCCTTTACCCAGTCACACCGCTTGCTCACGCTGTCCTTCGCCCCCGGTTCGGGGATCGACGAAGGGCTGCTGCTGCCGCAGGAACTGGCCGGCACGGAAGGCATCAGTGAAGGCTTCACCTACACCCTGACTTGCCTGTCGTCGGATGCCTACCTGGAGTTGAAGCAATTCATCGGTTTGCCGGTGCAGGTGGCGCTCCTGACCGACGGCGGTGAAGAGCGGGCGTTGTGCGGGCTGGTCACCCGCGCCGAACAGGCGGGCAGCGACGGCGGCTTTACCCGCTATGTGCTCACCCTGCAGGATCCGTTGGCGGTGCTGTCGCGCCGCGTGAATTCGCGCGTGTTCCAGGACCTGTCGGTCCGCGCGTTTGTTTCCGTACTCCTTTCGGAACACCGGCAAGCGAACCCGGTGCTGGCCGCCTGCTTCGACCTCGATGACCGCTGCACCGGCGACCATCCGCCCCAATCCTGGGTCACCCAGTACAACGAATCCGATACCGCGTTCATCACCCGCTGGCTCGCGCAGGAAGGCATTTCCTGGTATTTCGAGCATGGCGATGCCGGGGAACCCGGCGAGCACCCGAAACTGACGCTGGTGCTGTTCGACGACGGCTCCGTGCTGGAAAGCAGTAGTGCGAGTAAAGTGCGCTTCCACCGCGACGACGGCACCGAGTCGGAAGACAGCATCACCGACTGGCAAGGCATCCGCACGCTGCAACCCGGCAGCACCGAACGCGCGAGCTACGACTACCAGACCGTCGTCACCAGCGTGCAGCAGGATGGCATGGCGGTCGATCAAGGTGGGCACGGTGCGCAACTGGCGTCCACGCTGGAAGACGTGCGCTACGAACCGCATCACGCGGCCAATGACGACGACGATTACATCCGCTACGGCAAGCTGCGCATCGGCGCGCATGAATTGGCCAGCAAATGCTTTACCGGCAAGGGCAGCCACCGCGAACTGGCGGTCGGTCGTTTCTTCGAATTGATGGACCACCCGGTGCACGACCAGGATGCGCCGGAAGACCGGCAATTCACGGTGCTGCGCACCCGCCTGTATGCGCGCAACAACCTGCCGGACGGCAAAACCGATACCGGTTCGGAACCGGTGTTCCACACCGATTTCGACGCGGTCCGCAAGCATGTCCCGATCATCCCCGCGTTCAGCACCACCGGCCATGCGAAGCCAGTCGCGCCCACGCTGCTGACCGCCATTGTCGTGGGACCGCCGGGCGAGGAAATCCATGTCAACGCGCTCGGCTGCATCAAGGTGAAGATGCCGTTCACCCGCCCCCAGGACCACCAATACGCGGAAGGCGCCGGCGCGTCCGGCACGGACAAGGATTCGCTGTGGATCCGGGTCGCGCAACCGTGGACTGGCAACCAGTACGGGCACGTATGGATTCCGCGAATCGGCGACGAAGTGTTGATCCAGTTCATCAACGGCGACATCGACCGCCCGATCGTCATCGGCAGCGTCTACAACGGCACCCACCGCCCGGCCACCTTCACCGATAGCGGCAACCTGCCCGGCAACAAGGCGCTGTCCGGCATCAAGAGCAAGATGTACAAGGGGCGGGGGCACAACGAGATCGTCTGGGACGACAGCACCAATGAGCAGCGCATCCGTACTGCGACCGACCATGGCAAGACCGCACTGAACCAAGGCTATCTGGTCCATCCGCGGCGCGAAGGCAAGGGCGAACCGAGGGGCGAAGGTTTTGAGCTTCGAACAGATCAATACGGGGTACTGCGGGCAGGCCAGGGGATGCTGGTCAGCACCGATGCCAGGCACAACGAAAGCAGCACGCATCTGGACAGCCGAGAACTGACGAACCAGTTGACCGGCAACCTGGAACTGTCCAAGGTCCTGTCGGATGCGGCGAAGGAGCACAATGCCGATCCACTGGACGCGAACGAGGAAGCGGAGCGCCTAATCAAAGTTGCAGAGAAGACCTATACGCAGCAGGGCGGCACCGGGCAGAAGGCGGAAGTGCCGGGGTATGAAGAACCGATCCTCGCATTCTCCAGCCCGGCGGGCATCGCCAGTGCGACGCCAAAGAGCTACGAAATAGCAACCGGCGAACACATTCACTTGTCGAGCCAGCGGGACACGAACATCGCTGTGGGCAACAAGCTGTCGATGGCGATCAAGGACGCGTGGAGCGTATTCGTCGCGAAGGCCGGGATCAAGCTGTTCGCCGGCAAGGGCCGTGTGCAGATCCAGGCGCAGGATGACGA